>Ga0114912_1000111_pt1 | contig 48723 bp, 46 predicted proteins | sample MalvirDeepMed_51_FD_89713 | JGI IMG/M metagenome (GOLD analysis project Ga0114912, IMG submission 89713) | Marine viral communities from the Global Malaspina Expedition - Malaspina viral metaG DeepMed_51 | ecosystem: Environmental > Aquatic > Marine > Oceanic | place: Mediterranean Sea...
CCGGGATGGCCATGCTCATAGGCGGCGCCATCTTCTTGAGGATGGCTTCCTTACGCTCTGTGGAATAACGCACGTTGATCACCTCTCAATCCGTTTAGGTGACAACTACGCTGGCAGATAGGGCCCTCGAGCGATTGCTTTTGTCAATTCATCGATTATTGAACGGTAATGAATTGCTCATGTTTATCAAAAGTCGTTGGCGCTGTTTTCGAAAGGGTCTGCGACCCGAATGTACTCCGTCAAGGTGCTGAGATGCCTGTGACCTGTCACGCGTTGTATCTGCTCCAGGCTCTTCCCCCGCAGATGAGCTTCAGTGATCAGGCCAGCACGCATGCTATGTGTGCTGAATCCGCGTGAAGCCAGGTTTGACCGCTCAAGCCCCCTGATCAACGCATTCTGAAAAGCAGTTCGAGAGAGTTTCGAGCCTCCTGGCCTGCCGCCCAGCGAGACGCTGCGAAATACCGCACCTCTCTGGATATGGGCGGCTTCCAGCCAGCGATACAGGAGATTGACGGGGCAGTAGGGGAGCGAGGTATCAGCATGGTGAATAGCTTTGACTTCATGACGTCCTTCTTGATTGGTCTTGCTGCGGGAGAGCCTGACCAACACGCCTCGTGTATCCCATGTGAGGTGCTCGACACGAAGGTTGAGGACTTCGCTGTAACGAAATGCGCCATAGAACGTCAGGCAGAACATGGCGGCGTCGCGCAGATCTCGCAACTCGCTCAAATCCAGGCTATTCAGCAGCTGATGCAGATCGTCTCGCATCAAGGCTGGTGCACGTTTCACCGGCACTTCATTGAGGCGTGCACAGCCGCGCATGACCCCCTTTATCATTTGCTCATTGCCCAGGGTGGGGCAATTCATGACAAGGTGCCAACGCCGTAACGAGCACAGCTGTCGCTTGAGCGTATTCGGTTTATAACCGTCCTCGAAACACCGGGTGAGGTAGTTGGCAATCTCCGTGTCGGTGCTGGGGAGGGTGCCGCCACGTCTGAGAAACATCCGTATGTCGCTTTGGAAGGCTCGGATGGTACTCGGTGCAAGGCTTGCCATGATCAGCTTTCGTGCCGAGACCGTCAGGCAAAGTCCCGGCAGAGAGTCCTGGTTTCCCTGATAGGGGATCACTTGCATTGCCTGATGTCTCCGTCTTTGAGGCGGGTGGATGCCTGTCGGTGGTCTGGACACCATGAGGGATCTCCATCGAGTCGAAAAGTTGGAATGAGGGCCGATATGCGCTGTGAGGTGGCCATCGAATTTCACGCTATCACCCTTCGTAAATCAGCCAACCCGAAATGCATGCCCTAGAAAGTATGGAGAGTTGAGAGTCACGCATGCGCAGGTTTTTTCGAGTAATACCACTGTTAAATGTGCGATTTGTAGATGTTGTGCTTAGGGTTAAGCTATAAAAAAGTGAAATCATCTGGTGATCGCGCGGGCGTGGCTGCCGAGCCGCCTCCTGTAATCAGAGCGATACCAGGCGCGCCAAGAAGGCGTTGGAGAACGCCACATCATTTGCCAGATCAAAAGTGATCTCTCGTACTCCCTCTGAGAAGCTTACACACTCACTCATGGGGGCCTGAGCATGTGGCGCGCCATGCATGTCAATCGTAGGGAGTTCTCCGCTCGTGCCGGGATCTTTGGAGGCAATCGAATCAATGGCTGGAGAGACGATCGGGGCGGGTAGTGTCGGGGAGGAGAAGGGATCCAGTTGGATCGCAGCATGCTCGTCGGGCAAGTCGTCAAACAGTCGGTAGGCGTAGTGCCGTAACGTGCTTTCGTTGAGCGCATAGAAATAGCACGCATCATCCTGTGCATGTCGACGCCGAATGATTCGGCCCAGTACCTGGCGAAAATACTGCTCGGTTCTGACGTGGCTGAGGTAACAACATACCTGCAGGCGGGGAATGTCGATCCCTTCACTGACCATGTTGACAGAGACAACCCACGAGGTATGGCCGTAGCGAAACGCCTCAAGTCGTGCGTGCGCTCCTTCCGTCTGGCTGGTTACTAGGCACACCGTCTGTCCCATCTGTTTCAGACAATCAGCGATGTCTTCCGCATGGGAAATGTTGGATGCCACCACCAATCCTGCGGCGCTCGGGTCTTTCTCCTGAAGCTGTCGCAAGCGTTGGCAGCTGACGTCCAGCAAATGCTGCTGAGGCCCGGGGTGACGCAGCAAGGCGGCGTAATGCACCCCTGGGTGACGCAGCAAGGCCGGGATGCTTTGGTAATACAGTGTCTCGCGCTGCGCCTGCTGCTCAGCCACCAGGCGTATGTCGTCGTTATCTATCAAATAGATCTGGGGAGTACGGCAGACATCATCCTGGATGGCATCACGCAGGGGATAAGTGAAGTCTGGGATCAGCGCGAGGCGGTCACTGTCCGCCGATGGCAGGGTTGGCGCCGATGGCTCGGACGCTGAGGCGTCTTCATGGCTCGGTGCCATATAACGCAGCATCGGAAGGCAACTGCCATCAGTGCGCCAAGGAGTGCCTGACAAGGCGAGCGTAAAGCGAACATCGCGCTCCAATGCCAAGAGTGCCAATCCCCATTGATTGGCGCCGGTGGCTGCCGAGCTGGTGTAGGCGTTTTTTGCGGCGCATGCTGTCGCGCCGGCGGCATGGTGGCTTTCGTCCCAGACCAGCAGGACACGCCCTTGGCGACAGAGTTGCTTGAGGTCCTCCAGGCGGAAGCTGAGCGCTTGATAGGTCAGCGCAATACCGATGTCCCCCAGCCTGCCCTGCATGGGCCGCCCCAGAATTTGCGAAAACGTCTCGCGTGCACGCTCCACCACGGCAGAGGTGGGGCCGAGATAGATGACGTGATCAATGCTCCCGTTGAGAATCAGCTCCTCAGTCAGGACGGCTGCCATCAGCATCTTGCCTGCACCCGGGGTGGCCTGGCACAAGAAATGGGGCTGCTGATCCGAAAGGCGTTGAAGCGCTGTCTCAATACAACGCGCTTGCCAGGCTCTGAGTGTCGGGCTTGTCAGAGAGGGCAGTAATCGATTGATCTGACGCGGCGTCATAATGCACCTCCAGCATGGCGTTTTGCAGAGAGCGCTAGCACGGCGGATAGTTGTCCCTGAAGTTCACAGGCGCGCTGAATCGCATCTTCCTGAAGTGGAACGATGTCGGGTTTCGCTTCTGGATAGTTCTTTGCCAACTGATAGAGGTGCTCGGCTTCCGCCTTCGCGGCCCGCATGGATTTTTTCAAGACTCGACGTTGTTCCTGCAGTGCTTCATCGAGTGACAGGTGCGATGTGTCATCGGTTTTCGACGTGGCGATATCCTGCCGATTACTTGGCAGTGAGGTGCCATTAGGGCCCTCCGAAGTGCTATCGATGAGTTGATAGACGCGACGACGCTTGCCGATGGTGTCGGATTGCACAACGTGACCATCAATGACCAGGCGGTCGATCAGGTCACCGACACGCTGCAGGACAATAATGGGCTTGTAGCCCGCCAACTCTGGATGTTTCATCAGCTCGTTGCGGCAGCTGACTTTCGTGAAATGAGTCGGTTTATCCTTCAAGGCTTTCAGCCACTGCTGGAAGTGCTGTTTGATCAACTGTCCTCGCCGATAAGCTGCGGCAGTCGAGGAATCCTGGAATGTGGGAGTGCTCGAGGTATGAGGGGGAGGAGAGCGACGCTGGCCCTCTGAGGTGATGGTAGATGACGAGTCGTGTGACACCGAAGTCTCAGGCGTCTGGGAAGTCTCGGCTATTGCCTTGCCCGTAGCAGAGGGCGCAAGAGGAGTAGATGAGGGTGTTGGTGTGGTATGAGAAGAATTCGAGGTCATGACAGCACCTCGCTGCAGTCGCCAACGACACGTGCGCGACAGTCTTGGGAAGGGGGATCGGGATAGCCGCCATAGGGGGTGGGTAGATCGGGGCTACGCGGAGATGCCGTAGTCTGGATGACCATGGTTGAAGCTCCTTTTGCTATTGGAGCCGCTCCCGCTGTCGCCAAACAGTGATGGGGGCGGCCGTACGCGGGTTGGCGAACCGGCGCAAAAGGAAACCGGCAGACCCGGAGGTCTCCCACGCACGACCGCCATAACGCATGGCAGGCACAAAAAAAGCGCCAACCATGGTCTGGGCGCTTGTGCGCCTTTTGCTATTCGAGTCGCCAAACCCGACCGAGGATTTTGCCTCGATAAACCAAATCTAGCAGATGAAAGAGAGGTCGTAAATATCACCCAGCGGGAAAAGAGGCGTCTATTCGAAGTTGATCTCAATATCGCGAAAATTCGCCTCTGGCGTGGCACGTTGTCATGGCATTCGATCGAGGGAATCGGGAGAATGCTGCCTTTCTTTCAGCCGCGTAGCGAATCGACAGTCATGACGGAGTTGGTGGATCGGCCCTTGGCCGGAATTGTTCTCAGATTGCTGTCCGGTGTGTTGTTCACCGGCATGATGGTGTGTGTGAAGGCGGTCAGCGAGACGGTGGAAGTGGGGCAGACGGTGTTCTTTCGTTCGGCCTTTGCCTTGATCCCGATCATGATCTTCATGATGTGGCGCAAGGAGTTTCCGCGTGGTCTGGCGACCCGTCGACCGAGCGGGCATCTACTGCGCTCCGGTTTCGGTGCGGCCGCGATGTTTGCGTCCTTTGCGGCGGTTGCCTTGCTGCCCATCTCGGAGGCGACGCTACTGGCACAGCTGACCCCGGTCATGATGGCCGTGGGCGGTGTGATATTGCTGGGGGAGCGGTTCAGTCGCCAGCGGGCGTTGGCGCTGGGGTTGGCCTTGGCGGGAGTATTGGTGCTGATTCTGCCGTCGCTGAACCTCGAGAGCAGTACCGGCAATGTGACCGGCTACGTGCTGGGGGTACTCTCGGCACTGCTGACGACTGGTGCGTTGCTGACGGTGAGGCGTATCTCGCGTACCGAGACGGCCGGGGCGATCGCCTTCTACTTCATCCTGGTCTCGGCCTTGGCAGGCCTGGCAACGCTACCGATGGGGTGGGCGCCGCTTTCCCAGGAGGCGTTGGGACTGTTGGTGCTGTCGGGATTGTTCGGGGGTGCCGCGCATATCTGCATGACACTGGCATTGCGTTACGCTGAGGCGTCCCGCCTGGCACCCTTCGAGTATGTCGCGTTGCTCTGGCCGATTCTGGCGGACCTGCTGATCTTCCATGCTCCCATCTCGAGCGGCTTCCTGTTTGCCCTGCCCCTGATGCTGGCAGGAGCAGGGCTGGCCGCCTTCGAAGGGCGTCAGATCAGATGGCCTCTTCGACGATGAGCTGTGGCTGCCCCTGGGAGCAGGGCTCGATGCGGGCAGCCACGCGATAGACCTCACGCAGTCGCTCCGGGGTGACCACCTCAGCGGTTGGGCCGCTGGCGATGAGGCGGCCGTTCTGAAGCAGCATGGCCTGGTCCGTGAAGCGCAATGCCTGGCCCAGGTCGTGCAACGCGGCAATGATCAGCATGCCTCGCTCGCGGGCGAGGCGGCGCAGAATGGTCAACAGCTGCAGCTGGCGATGCAGATCCAGTGCGGAGGTTGGCTCATCCAGCAGCAGAATCTCGGGTGACTGCACCAGCGCCTGGGCGGCCCCCACCAGCTGGCGCTGGCCTCCACTCAGATCACTGATGTCCCGCTCGCCCAGCGCGCTGATTCCCAGATCGTCCAGTGCACGCTCTACCTCTGTCATGTCCTCGGGCTGAACCTTCAGGCTGCGCCCCTGCATGCGCGCCAGTAGTACCGATTCATAGACCGTCAGCACGGCATTGACGCCGGTGTCCTGTGGCATGTAGCCGATGGGGCGCTGGCGAGTCGCGCCCTCGACGCGTGCCTCTCCACCGCCGTCGATCAACCCGAGGATGCGCCGGAACAAGGTCGACTTGCCGGCGGCGTTGGGCCCCAGCAAGGCCACCACCTGGCCCCCTTCAAAGCAGGGCGTCGTGACCTCCGCCAGAATCTGGCGGCGACCATAGTGGGCGGACAAGTGATCAAGCGTGAGCGTTACCATGAGGATGACTTCTGTCGCAGGATGAGGAACAGGAAGAAGGGAATGCCGACCAATGAGGTGATGATACCGATCGGGATCACCGTACCCGGCAGGATGATCTTCGACAGCACCGAGCCGATCGAGAGAATCAACGCCCCGCACAGGGCAGAGCCGGGCACGAAGAAGCGTTGATCTTCCCCCAGCAGCAGACGTGCGATATGCGGACCGACCAGACCGATGAAGCCGATGGTGCCGACGAAGGCCACGGCGATGGCAGCCAGTAGCGAGACCAGCACCAGCACTTCCAGGCGCAGCGCCTTGGGCTTGACGCCCATGCTTTCCGCCTTGGTATCTCCCAGGCGCATGGCCGTCAGTGCCCAGCCATGACGTGCCAGCAGCGGCAGCACGATCGCCAGAACGCCGAGCGAGACCCAGAACTTGGGCCAGGTGGCCTTGGTAAGGCTGCCCATGGTCCAGAAGACCACGGCGGCCACGGCCTGTTGGCTGGCGAAGAACTGGATCAGGGCCATCAGTGAGTTGAAGATGAAGACCATGGCAATGCCGAGCAACACGATGGTCTCGATCGTCACGCCTCGCTTCATGCTCAAGGCGTGGATGAAGAAGGCCGTGATCATGGCCATGACGAAGGCATTGATGGGGACCACATAATCGATGGCGGCGGGAATGATCGCGACGCCAAAGGCCAGTGCCAGCGCGGCACCGAAGCTGGCCCCGGCCGAGATGCCCAGAGTGAAGGGGCTGGCCAGGGGGTTGCTCAGGATGGTCTGCATCTGGGCACCGGCCACCGACAGGCTGGCACCGACCACCAGCGCCATCAGGGCAACGGGCATGCGAATTTCCCACAGGATGACCCGCACCTGATCGCTGACGGAGTCTGGTGAGATCAATGCCGCGATGACCTCATCGAGCGGGAAGCGTGCCGGACCGAGCGACAGGTCCAGACACAGACTCAGGAACAGTGCCACGCCCAGTGACACCTGAATCAGTTGTCGTTTGACCACCGAAGAACGGTAGTGACTCCCCCCTTGAGAGAGGGGAGTGGAAGAGGTGACATCATTCATCTTTCAGCGATACCCAGTAGCCAGGTGCATAGTCCACGGGCAGGAAGCGTTCGTGCAGCTCCTGCATGGTGGCTTCCGGGTCAAGATCGGCAAACAACTCCGGATGGAACCACTTGGCCATCTTCTGGACCGCCACGAAGTAGTAAGGGCTGTTGTAGAACTGATGCCAGATGGCGTGGAAGTTGGCGTCGTCGACGGCCTGAATGCCCGTCATGGCCACGCGCTGGGTCAGGGCCTGAAGTTTTTCGCGAGCGAGCTCCTGATCGGCCCCCGGGCCGACACCGACCCATTTGCCGCCCGGCACATAGGCGTCCCAGCTTCCCCCTGTCACGACGACATGCTCAGGATTGGCGGCGATGATCTGCTCGGGGTTCAGGGTGCCGAAGGTGGAGGGAATGATGCCTTCGGCGATGTTGTGGCCGCCGGCCAGATCAACGTATTCGCCGAAGTTGCCCGGCCCGAAGCTCATGCAGCAGTCGTCGGAGTAACCGCCGGCGCGATCGATGAAGACGTCAGGACGCTGTGGGTCCTGCTTCGCGATGACTTCGGTGACGCGTGCCATCTGTTCTTCGGTGTAGGCGATGAACGCCTCCGCCTTGTCTTCCTTGCCCAGCAACTGGCCCATCAGGCGCATCGACGGCGTGGTGTTCGCGAGTGGATCCTCACGGAAGTCGACGTAGACGATCGGGATGTCCAGCTGTGCCAGCTTGTCGTCATAGGCTGCGTCCTCGGTTGCCTGACGCGCTTCCAGGTTCATCAGCACCACATCCGGCTTCAGGGCTGCCGCCTGCTCGACATCGAAGGTGCCATCCTTGAAGCCACCGAAGGTCGGAATCTTCTCGAGTTCGGGGAAGCGCTCGGCATAGTGAGCATAGTTATCGGGATCCGCCTGAGAGAAATCTTCTCGCCATCCGACAACGCTCTCGAAGGGGGCTTCGGGCTGCAGAGCCCCCAGCAGATAGACCTGACGGCCTTCACCGAGAATCATGCGCTTCACGGGAGCATCGACGGTAACCTGACGGCCAGCGATATCAGTCAGAGTGATGTCCTGGGCCGAGATGCTACCGCTGGCCACCAGTAACAGGCCGCAGGCGGCCGTAGGGAGAAAGGTCTTCATGGTGTGCTCGTTGAGAAGTGGAGGGGCAGCGCTAGCGACGGGGAGATGCTGACTTTGGCATAGCAGTTCACATCACCAGCAGTTGCATATCATTATCATCAGCGTTGCGATTATGAAGTAATTCCCAATGAGCGTCGATATGGTCCCTGTTGTCTCGATTTGTCGTCAGTGCCGTTACCTGGTACTCCAAGAGGCAACGACATGGTGCGATGGTGTCGGCCAACGGCGCCGGCCCCCAGCAAGCGACGTTGTCTGGGGGCCGGCGAGGGGGCAGGACGAGTGGTCACCAGCTTTCGGACTGGCGCTGTGTTCTGGGCTGTCACCACGCGCAAGACCGCGATGACGCGCTTGGAGTGTGGTGTTACTGGCCGCGGCACGAGATGGCTGGGGTCACTTGCCCGCGAAGATTTCCTTTACTTCCTTGTCGCGTACTTTCTTCGCCATGCCGGTCAACAGCACCTTGAACAGCAGGCCACTCACCAGGGTGGAGAGCGTCAAGGTGAAGAAGCCGGCCAGGATCCAGTCCACCAGCACGAAGCCGCTGTGCGTCAGGGTCGGGTGATAGAACACCATGCCAGCGAAGACCACCCAGTGGCTGATGCAGAAGAAGCATTGGAAGAGGTGTCCGGTCATGTGGCCAAAGCGTTGTGCGTACTGACGCAAGGGTGCGAACAGCTCACCCTGGGTGATCGAGATTGCGATGCTGCTGGCTGCCAGGGCCATCACGAAGCAGGTCCATAGCGCGTTCAGTGTCTCGGGGGAAAATACGGTAGTCATGGGGATCCTTGTGTGTCTTCGTCAAAGTGACGAGTGGGAAAAGTGAGTGGGTCGTGCTCAATGTCTGTCGATGCGGGTGTCTGGTTATCTCCCAGCCTTCTGTCTAGCGTGCGGTCAGCATCCGCTCGACACCTCGGGTGGCGGCATCGAGGGCGCCCGCAAGGTGACCCGGGAATCGCGGTGACCATTCACTGGCGATACCGAACAGACGTTGCTGCCAAGGGCCTTCATTTGCCTCCAGCAGCGGCACCGAGACATGGGATGCCACGTCTTCCAGATCTGCCGGGCTCGCGATGAAGGGTGAGGTTGCCCAGTCCTTGAGGTATTCCTGCCGAGGATGTGCCGCCTCAGCGCCGAACAGGCGCACCAGCTGGGATCGACAGTGCTGGCGTAATGCGTCCGGCGTGATCTGACGTCGGTGATCTGCCGGGACTCCCACGAACCCGAAGAGTGCCCCGGGGCCTTCCCTTGGGCTGGCATCGTGAATCTCCACCATCGGGCCACGCGCGCTGCGTGCGACGCCGGACAAGCCGGCCTCGCGCCAGAAAGGACGATCGTAGACCGCAAGATACTTGGCATGGGGAGCCATCCAGGTTGCGGTCTGCTGCCACTGTGTCGTCAAGGCGCTCGGGAGAGCTGGCGTGAACTGGATATGCTTGAGTGCCTGGCGTGGCGGGACAGCCAACAAGACCTGCTCCACCTCGCAGCTCATGCGTTGCCCGCTGCCATCCTCGGCGCTCAGCGCAATCCCATCTGGCAAGCGCTCGAGATGACGGACAACCTGCCCAGTCAGTATCTTGTCCGCAGGGATATCGCGTCGCAGTCGCTCGATCAGCGTCTCCATCCCTCCCGCTACCCGCATGGCGGTCAGCGAATCACGGATACCAGCGGTGCGCAGTGGGCTCTTGTCCGTGGCGCGCTCGAGGAGGCTGTCGCCCGTCACATGTTGTGCAAAGCATTCCAGGCCCAGTGTCTGCATCAGTTGCGCCATTTCGCGCTGATGCTCCGGCCAGAACCAGGTCGGCCCCAGGTCCAGGCGGTGCTGTGCCCCTGTCTCGGCAAGGGACGGCACTGCGGAGGCGATACGGCCTCCCATGACGTGCTGGGCTTCGAACACCCGATAGTCATGAATGCCATGCTGCTCCAGTTGCCAAGCAGCATAGAGACCTGAGAGACCAGCCCCGATAATGGCAACGCGTGGCGAAGGCGTATTCATTCATCCTCCAGGGCGATCAGATGCCCCGTCTTGAGGTAGAAGGTCGCTCCCTCTGCGCCGGCGGAGAGCGCCAGCGGTTCGCTGGCTGGCAAGCGCAGCCAGCTGCCGGCAGGGCAGGACCCGTGCCCCGGATGCAGGCAACCCTCCAGCACCAGCAGTTCGGCACCGCCAGTGTTGACCAACAGCGGAAGCTCGGCATATGGCGCCAGGCGCTGCAGGCTCACCTGCTCGGTCGCACTGGTATACAGTGGGCAGATCTCGCGGCCATCCTGCTCATGCCAGTTGGCCGGGTCTCGAGTGTTGATGCGTACCGCTTCATGCTCTTCGGACGGCATCTGTCGCAGCTTGACGAAGATCACGCAGCCGTCGGTGCTGCTGGGGGTGTGGCGCGAGTCTGGCGGGTTACGCAGGTACCAGCCAGCAGGGAAATCCCGCACGCCATCTTCGGTGAAGGTGCCGGACAGCACGAGAATCTCTTCGCCTTGTGGATGCTCATGTGCTGAAAAGCGGGAGTCTGGTGCATATCGGACCAGGCTGGTGGCCCGCGCCTTCTCCTCCCCGATACGATCTAGCATCATGCGCTCGACCCCTCCCTGGGGGGACGGCACCCACTGGTAATGGTCCGGTGTGATGCTGGCACGTTGTGAAAAGTCGGCATTGAGGCGCATGTAGGACATCTCCACGAGGGCGAGAGAGGGAAGAAAACCTTTTTCCATGTCTGGCGGTCATCACACTCGAGCGCCATGGCATGAGCAGGGTAAGGCAGGACAGACACCTATGAGCTGTCACGATCCGTCTATGCGGCGTATTCTGGAAGCTGACTGAGCATTCAACAAACGAGATTAACTAGGCAGTAGGGAAAGAAAAACTTTATCGCCATGACATCGCCCAATCATCTGAATGCCTTGCGTGCCTTCGAAGCGAGCGCCCGCCACAAGAGCTTTGCCGCTGCGGCAGAGGAACTGCACGTGACCCCTGCCGCTGTCGGCCAACTTGTGCGGGGACTGGAGGAGTGGCTGGGGGACTCGCTGTTTCATCGTGCCAGCAGTGGCAAGACACGCCTTGTCCCGACAGAGCTTGCAGAGCAGGCACTACCCGATATCCGTGCCGGATTCGAGAAGTTGTCGCTCGGGGTGGAGCGCCTCAAGGATGGCACTCGGCGTAGCGTATTGACGGTAACGGTCAGCCCCGCCTTTGCCGCCAAATGGCTACTGCCGCGCTTGCATCGGTTTCAGGCGGCGTGGCCGGACATCGATGTGCATCTGGATACCAACCACAAGCCGGTCGATTTCTCACGGGAGCGGGTGGATATCGGGGTACGCTACGGGCCAGGCAAGTGGAGGGGGGTAGTAGCGCAGGAGCTGATGCACGAAGAGGTCTATCCCGTCTGCTCGCCCCAGCTGCTGCGTGATCCCGGACGCTTGAAGACCCCCGCAGCCCTGTTGGAGGAGACACTGATTCACGACTTGTCCATGGAAGGCTATGACGGCTTTCCGTCATGGAGTGGCTGGTTCAAGAAGGCGGGTCTCACGGATGCCGATTCATCGCGCGGTCTGCAGATCAACAACTCTGCCGCAGTGCTGCAGGCCGCGATCGATGGTCAAGGCATTGCGTTGGCACGTGGAGTCATGGTGCATGACGACCTTGTCTCAGGGCGCCTGGTCAGGCTGTTTGATGAGGTGATGTGTGCCTCCTCACTGGCCTATTACGTGATCCACCGGCCCGAGGTCACTCAGGTGGCCAAGGTACAGGCATTCCGGGAATGGTTGCTGGAAGAAGCCGGGCTCAGTTGCCGAATACCTTCCCTCCCAGCGTCGTGAATGGCTCTGTGGTCAAGCACATCGGGGGAGCCTAGAAGGTGCCCGATGGCCACTGATAGAAAGAAAAGGCGAAAATTCTACCCTGCTGCATCCAGTTGCACGATATGCCGTATCCCCCTGCATCGAACGCAAGATGTCATGAAAACAGCACATGCAACACGCTGACCTGACAGCCTTGTCGGAATACTCGGTCGACTTCCCCAACGAAGTGATGCAATCGGAGATATCAGCATGCAGCAGGGTTGCCAAGCAGTGAATCAAGGGCGTTATGGTTATTACATCGGTGTATTTGGGGTGGTGCTTCTGCTCCTGTGGCTAGGGATCTACAAGTTCACGCCCACAGAAGCGGGATTGATCGAGCCGCTGGTGGCCAATCACTTTGCCATGAGTTGGCTGTATGACGTGATGTCAGTCCAGATGGTTTCCAATCTGGTCGGGCTGTCAGAAATCCTGGTGGCGATCGCCATGATCGTCGGTCTGAAGTATCGCCAAGTGGGCTACTATGCAGGGATTGCCGGCAGCGTCATCTTCCTCTCCACTTTGAGCTTCCTGTTCACTACTCCTGATGTCTGGAAGGTCACGGATGGCGTACTGATCGCCAACTTCTTCCTGGTGAAGGACATTCTCTTCCTGGCAATTTCCGTCAGCATGGTGGAACGAAATCGACCGATCAACGCTGACTGATTTCTCTCTATGAAGCCACAAGGCGCTCGGCAATATTGCCGGGCGCTTTTTTGCGTGGCTCACGCCTGGCTTGGCGGGGCATCAGCCAGTCACATCCATGAGCTGGCTCACGACCCACTGATGCAGCGGGTCGTCGTTGTAGCGAGGGTGCCAGGCAGCGGTGACATCAAAGGGCTCCGGCAATGCTTCGAGTGTCAGCGCTATCAACTCACCTCCAGTGATCGCTCTGGCAGGGAGAAACGCTACTGAGTCTGTGGCTTCCAGGTAAGCCGGGACGACCGAGAAGCAGGGGGCGGAGATCGCGATATTGCGGGCAAGGCCCTGCGCTTTGAACCAGTCATCCAGTGAGCCCTTCAGATTCGGGCGCGAGGGCGATGCAATGATGTTCGGATGGCGGGCAATGTCCGCCAGTGTCACCGATTGATCAGCGATCGAGGAGTGCTTCGAGGTCATGCACACATGACGATCGGAGAAGAGATGCCGGCTGGGGTAGGACTCTGGAAGATAATCGGGAAAGGCGATGGCCAGGTTGACGTGATTGCTCTCCATCAGGGCATGCAGAGTATCGATCTCGAAGTCTCTCACCACGATCTTGAGTCCCGGGGCTTCGCGACGTAGTTCGGCCAGCAGGGCCGGCAGCACGATCTGCTGTGCGTAGTCGGTGGCGGAAATGACGAAAGTGCCCTGCACGGCTGCCGGGTCAAACTTCTGGGGAGTGAGCAACCTCTGAAGCTCGAGGAGGATTTCATCGACCTTGGGGGCCAGTGATTGCGCAAGAGGTGTCGGTACCAGGCCGTGTGTCTTGCGCAGGAACAGGCGGTCGTCAAAGATATCGCGCAGCTTCTTGAGCTGCTCGCTCACTGCCTGCTGCGTCAGCCCCAACTGTCCTGCGGCCCTGGAGGCATTCTGCTCGCGCAGCAACGCCTGAAAGACGCGCAGTTGCTTGATGTCCAATCGTTCCAGCTTTGCCATGGTGTGCCTCGTGAGATCAGTGCGTCAGGGCTGTCGCGCTATCGTGTCAGTGATACCAATATAGCTTGTATCATCTACACGAAACGATTGTTTCTGTTTGTATTTTTGCCTTTCTACACTGTGCGAACTCGAAAGACACACCACCTTTCCACCACAGGGGAAGCGCAATATGAAAACCGTCATCGTGATCGGTGCACTGGGCAAGATGGGGCAAGCGGCACTGAGCGGACTGAAAAATCATAAGGTGATCACTGCAGGGCGTTCCGGGGAGGTCGACCATATCGTCGACATCACGGACGAGCAGTCGATCATCAATCTCTACGAGCAGGTCGGGCACTTTGATGCGGTGGTCAATACTGTCGGCTATTGCGAGTACGCGACATTTGACGAGATGAGCGAGTCTCAGTGGATGACCACCGTGATGAGCAAGATGATGGGTCAGATCAATCTCGTGCGTATCGGTCAGCGCTATATCGCCGAGGGCGGTTCATTCACTCTGATCAGTGGCATCCTCAACGTGAAGCCAATTCCCATGGCGATCGCGGATGCTACCACCAGCGGTGCCATCGATACCTTCGTCAAGTGCGTTGCCTACGAATTGCCGCGTGACATGCGCATCAACGCCATCAATCCCACCGTGCTGGAAGAAGCCTGGGAAGTGTATGGCGAGATGATGCCGGGCTTCCAGCCCGTGCCTGGCACGCTGGTCGGCAAGGCATTCGAGCGCTCCGTCGATGGTTTCATTACTGGAGAAGTGATCTTCGTGGATGCCTGATGGGGACCTTGAAGCGGCGCCTGATGCCATGATTGACGCTCTGCATTGAGACTCTGAGCTTACATCGCCGACAAGGAGGGCCGAGGCTCCCCATGTCGGCGATGTTGCAACAGTCTTTCGCGTTGCGAGCGTTTCCGACGCCGGTGTGCATCAATTGCATTTGGGGGGCAATGCCCAGTGGCTGGAGGTTCGGTGTTGCTGGCGTTGCTGGTGCTGCTTGAGTCGATCAGTCGTTTGCTTTCCCTAGGTAGGTTGAGTGAAGGCCGGGTCGGTATCGCCAGTTCCAGGGGGGCTATCTCGCGGAAAAGTGAACTTCGGGTGCTGGAGCCTTGCGTCGATAGCGCGCCAGAGTGCTCGAGGGGCTCTCACCAAAGAGGCGACGATAATCCCGGGCGAACTGGCCCAGATGATAGAACCCCCAGTCGCTGGCGACCTGACCGACCGTGCTCGTTGACTGAGAGTCGCACAGCCGCCGTCGTACCTGATTGAGTCGGTTGAGGCGGATGAATTGCATGGGGCTGATGCCGAGAATGCTGGTGAAGCTGTTGCGAAGCGTCCGCTGACTGACATGAGCGATACGGCAGAGGCTTTCGATACAGATCGGTGCAGGTTCCGTGCTGTTCACATGTTCTCGTACCCGCTCCACAACCTGCCGTCGGTGCTGGTAGCTTGGGTAGCAGTCGGTCAGGGGAGTCCTTTCCTCCAGAATGGCGGCGACAGCCAGCGACAGAATGTCCTGATGGACTTGCACCTCGAACCCTGTTTCCTGACGTTTGATCAGACGGTCCATCAGGAAGGTGACGGCTTGCCGAGTCCCTTGTGGCATGCCGAGGCGCATCGAGTGCTGCGGATCCCCTTCCAGCAGCGCGATAGCCGACTCTCCCACGATCTCGAGCAGCCAGTCACGGCGCAATACGAGAGAGTGGATCGCGAAGCTATCGGGTGTCGTCAGCGCGAAATCCTGCCCGCCTGGTTGACACATGATGTCGCCTTTCTCAAGCGCGTAGCCATTGATCCGACAGGGCTGGTGCTCGCTTGGAATACCAATCCACAGTGAATCCGGCCAGACATGACATTGCTGGTCCAGTGCTTGGCTGGTGTATTCCTTGAATACCTGCATTCCCGGTAGATGAAGCTCATCAATGCGCCCATAGAAGGCGCCATGACCATATTGATCATAATGTTGTGACCATTCGGTGATGTTATGCGCCTGTTCATTGACGTCCCAAGCCTCCCGTGTGCACTTGCCTGGTGCATGCTCGAACCCCTTGTTCTGCCAGGTGGCATCACTGTCGTCCGTTCGTGATACATCTTCGTGCATTGATCAATCAACTCATTGTTATTGTTGGTGTTTTCAGGTTTGCCGGATGCTGATAACGCATCACCTCCTGCTGTCGTTAGTCTGAGTCATGCAACTTTCGCGCACAGATCCATGCCGCGGGCCGAGTCGTGAGTTGTGCGGTTGGCAATTCGCCTCCTGCGACGCGTGGAGAGTGACACCGAGACCGCAAGCTTCCCGGTCTTCTCATGTCAGCGAGGTAATGAGATGTATACGGAAACTCTGATAAATCAAACAAGACACGAGTTGGTCGCTTGCCTGACGACATGGCGCATGCCCGAGACGTCACGGATCTCGTTGCTGACCATGTCCGAGAACCTGACCTTCCTCGCCGAGGATGCCGAGGCGGGTCGCAGAATCATCATTCGGGTTCACCGACCGGACTATCACTGCCAGGAAGAGATCGAGTCCGAGTTGGCCTGGATCGATGACCTGCACACGACGGCACGGATCAATACGCCTGCCCCGGTCATGACCACAACAGGCAGCCCTGTGCTGAGCATCTCCGCCGGCGGGCAATCCTTGTATGTGGTGGCCTTCGAGCGTGTGGTCGGCAGTGAGCCGGATATCGACGAGGGCCTGCCGCAGTGGTTCGAACGATTGGGCGCGGTGAATGCCACGCTGCATGAACACAGTCGGCGCTGGCAGCCGCCGGAAGGCTTCGTGCGCAAGCGCTGGGACCTGGAAAGCATGATCTCGCCCCGTGGGCTATGGGGAGATTGGCGAAATGCTCCGGGGATGACGGCTACCGAGGCCGCGACCATCCATGACGCCATTGTCTATCTCAAGTCGGAAATCGCGCTCTATGGCACGGCACCAGAACGTTTCGGGCTGGTCCATGCCGACCTTCGGTTGACCAATCTGCTGGTATCGCGCGACAGCATGACGATCATTGACTTCGATGACTGTGGCTTCTGCTGGTATGCCTATGACTTTGCCGCCGCGATCAGTTTCCACGAGACGGATCCGAGCGTCCCACAGCTCAGAGATGCTTGGATCAAGGGCTATCGTTCGGTAGCCGAATTCTCGGCGGCAGATGAGGCCATGCTGGATACCTTCGTGATGCTGCGTCGCATTCTGCTATGCGCCTGGCTGGCCACGCATCAGGAGAGCAAGGAAGGCAAGATGCTGAGCGAGGGTTTCAGCCGAGATACGGCCGGCATGGCGCGGCGCTATGTTGAGCAGCGAAGGGGCCAGTCACGAGAAGGCCAACAAGGTGTCGTGCAGTCACTTTGCGGACACGAACACGACAAGCAAGCGAAGGGCGATCAGACAGGTATCGATCGACAAGTACGAGATCAGACAGTCAACGACAAGGTGAGGATGGCGTGATGGAAAAGGTACGCGGGATTCTGGATCAGAACGCCTTCAGCTTGGCGCACATCGACAAGGCAGATGCGCGAATCGGCGCCCTGGTGCGCAAGCGGATGGAAACGGTCGGGCCGACGTCCATGCTCTTCTATGAGGAGCCGTTGCACATTGTCCGGGGCGAGCGGGTCTGGTTGTTCGATGACCAGGGCAAGCGCTACTTGGATGTCTACAACAATGTGCCGTCGATCGGCCACTGTCATCCTCGCGTGGTCCAGGCGGTCGCCGAGCAGATGGGGGCCCTCAACGTGCACAACCGCTATCTGCACGAAGGCATCCATCGCTATGCCGAGCGCCTGCTGGACACGCTGCCGCGCGCGCTCAATCGACTGGTGATGATGTGTACCGGCAGTGAAAGCAACGACATGGCGCTGAGGCTGGCGCGTGGTTGGACAGGGCGACAGGGGATCATCGTCACCGAGGCGGCCTACCACGGCAATACGGCCGCCGTGACGGAAGTCTCACCGTCTTCCTACAAGCAGGGCACGCCGCCGGATCACGTGCATATCCTGCCGATCTCCCGAATGAGTGAGCAGGCAGACCCGGCTGCATGGTTCGCCGAGCAGGTGCGGTTCGGCATCGAACAGTTGGAGGCGCGAGGCCATGGATGCGCGGCGCTGCTGGTCGACTCCATCTTCTCGAGCGATGGCATCTATGCAGACCCTGCAGGTTTCCTGAAGCCCGCGGTCGAACTCCTGCAGGCTCGGGGCGGCCTGTTCATCTCCGATGAGGTACAGCCCGGCTTCGGGCGCACGGGGCAGGGAATGTGGGGCTTCTCGCGTCACGGCGTGACGCCGGATGTGGTGACCATAGGCAAGCCGATGGGCAATGGCTTCCCGATGTCCGGACTCGCGGCACGCGAAGAGTTGCTGGCTGTGCTGAACGCCGATGTAGGCTACTTCAATACCTTCGGCGGCTCACCTGTGGCCGTGGCGGCAGGCACGGCGGTGCTGGACGTGATCGCCGAAGAAGACTTGATGGCCAATGCAGAGCGTCAGGGTGAGTACTTTAAGCGACAGCTCCAGGATATTCAGGCACGTTTCGAGGAGGTAAGTGATGTGCGAGGCGCCGGGTTGTTCCTGGGACTGGATCTCTGTGACACGACGCGTGACGGCGCGCCAGACGCCCAGCGCACCACGGCGTTGATCAATGATCTCAAGCGCAATGGCGTGTTGATCGGCGGGGCCGGAAAGTCCGGCAGTACCTTGAAGATCCGTCCGCCACTGTGCATCGAGCGTTCGGAAGCCGACCTCTTTCTGGACAGGTTCGAGCAGTCACTGAAGGCAACGGCGAAATGAGCCAGACAACACGATAGGGTAGCGGGTGTCAGTTGGTGTCCGAGTGGCGCGGCGCTAAAGGCAGGTGCAAGACGGTGGGCGCAAATATAGCCTCGACCGGGTGCGATAGCTTGAGACACTGACGACAAGGCCCCACTGGAGGATTCCGTGGGGCCTTGTCATGTCTGGCGCGAAGTGGAGGGAAGAACGTCAGCGCTGCTTGAGCTGATCACGCAGGCCCGTCGGGACCTGTTTGATGATCAGACGGTCACTCGCTTCATCGTATTCCACCGAGTCGCCCAGCAGGTGCGAGTCAAAGCTGATCGAGACGCCCGCGGCGCGCCCGGTGAAGCGCTTGAACTGGTTGAGCGTCTTCTTGTCCGGCGGGATTTCCGGTGACAGCCCGTAGTCACTGTTGCGAATGTGGTCGTAGAAAGCCTGGGGACGCTCTTCATCGATCAGCTCAGACAGCTGATCCAGCGTGATCGGCTCGCCGAGCTTGGCCTGATCGGTGGCGTAATCAACCAGGGTGTCGGTCTTCTGCCGACTGGCGTCCTCAGCCATGTCTTCCTTCTCGACATAGTCGCTGAAGGCCTTGAGCAGGGTGCGGGTTTCCTGACCGGCATCCCGCTGCTCCTGTGCGCCCAGCGTTTCGGCGAAGGCCTCGGCGAGCTTGGTGCGTCCGCGATCACGCGCCCAGGACAGATAGGGGTGAGACGTCGAGCTACCTTGCCACTGACTGATATCCAGTCGTGCGGCCAGCGACATTTGGGTCATGTTGAGCTGTCGGGCGGGGGTTACCGCGAGGGTCTCGTCGATCGCAAAGCCATCACGATGGTGCAGCAACGCCATGAACAGATGACGCGTTTCTCCCTGTTGGTGATCCACGACCAGCAGATTCCCGCCGGTTGGGAGGTTGTCATCGATCAACGGCATGAGACGGCCGGCAAGCGTTTGGGTCAGGCTCGCAAAATCGCTATCCCCTGCGAGGAAAGACGCCAGCTCGGTGGGGAAGGCGGCCGGCGCGTCTTCATTGAAACGCCCCCAGTTCTTGGCCTTGCCGTGGTAGGCATCATTGAGCCCGGACACCAGATCCTCCAGTGCATCGGATGCCGGCAAGGTGTTGTCGGCAGGCAACAGCTGGGCCGGCGTCTCGCTGTTGCCCTTGTCGATGCGGTGAATGATGCTGTGCAGGATCGGCATGGAAACCTCCCTCGGCTGCGATGAACGGGCTGGGGATGATACCCGTCACGCCCCATTGCGTCACTCTACGCGCCTCTTTTGCGTAAGTTTTATCATGAACCAGTTTGGATGTGTCGCTTTCAGACAACTCTAAATCCGATCATCCGGCACCATACAACCAATCTTTGGGGTTTAAAGATAGTCTTCAGGAGTTCTTTAGTTTAAATATCCTGGGTTTATATATTTTAATGCTTAGGCATGTCGGCTATTTAAATTGTTATGTATTGGTGAGTTAATCTCTATAGAGTTGATGAATTACATGGAAAGGAGAGTCTTCACTTGTATGACGATTTAGACGTTTGAAAGTCGATACCCTACGCCCGGTTCTGTCTGGATCATCAGGGGATTATCAGAAGAGTCGCCGAGTTTATGTCGAAGCTTACTGATCACGATCCTGAGATAATGTGTATCCGCTACATGTACCGGGCCCCAGATTTGCTTGAGAAGTTGTGTCTGAGTAATGACACGCCCCGGATGCTCAGCGAGCACGGTGAGCACAGCGTATTCCTTGGGTGTGAGTTTGATCGGGTGGCTGGAGAGTGTCACCCTTCGTGTCTCGAGGTCTATGATCAGCTCACCCGCTTGCAGACGTCGCGAAATATCTACTTCGTTGACAATGCGACGCTGACGCAGTACTGCTCTAACTCGAGCGAGAAGTTCCTGAATGCCAAATGGTTTAGTGATGTAGTCATTGGCACCCGCATCGAGGCATGCGACCTTTTCATTCTCTGAGGCACGGACCGAGACGACTACGACTGGAATATCGCTTTGATCGCGAATAGTGCGAAGCACTTCCTGGCCATCAATATCGGGCAAGCCTAGATCAAGCAAGACAAGATCTGGTTTGTCACTCATAGCCATGAGTAGTCCTAAGCCACCTGTTTCAGCTTCGGACACGACATAGCCTTGTGAGGTTAAACTGATACGCAAAAATCGTCGAATCTGCATTTCATCGTCGACAACCAGTATGCGGGGATGATCAGCGCCCATGCTCGCCCTCGGTCTTCTGTTTAATACCTTCTGAATCAATCAATGGTAGGCGTATCACAATACGAGTTCCTGTGTCTCCTGAATTGGCTTCGGCGTCGATAGAGCCACCATGCGCACCGATCATACCTCGGCAAATAGCCAATCCTAAGCCGCTTCCATGTTTACCACGATCGCCTTCACCACCGGTAAAGAACATGTCAAAAACCTGTTCGCGCAGGTACTCGGGAATACCAGGTCCTTCGTCGGTGATACGGATAATCATATCATCGTGCTGGCGGGCGGCATTAATGTGGATTCGCCCATCGTAAGGTGAAAATCGGACTGCATTCTCGATAACGTTGACTAGTGCCTGTTCGATCAGCGCGGGATGAACATAGAGTAGGGGCAAGTTATCGGCCCAGTCTCGCTCGACTCTGATATCACTTAGTGCTGACCCCAAGCGGTTCAAGGCGGCATTGATCAGATCGCTGAGGCTGACCCAATCTCGTTCGATTTTCAAAGAGCCATGGCCTAAACGCGTCATGTCCAACAGGTTCTGAATATAGCGGTTCAGACGCTCGCTTTCACTCAGTACTCCGTCGAGTAGTTCGCGCTTGTCATCTTGGGAGAGCTGGTCGTCGAGATCTCTCAGAGAGCTGGCTGACCCTATGATAGATGCTAGAGGAGTACGTAGATCGTGAGATACAGAGGAGAGCAAGGCTGAGCGTAGCCGTTCATTCTCCTCCGCCAATTTCGCTGTACCAAGGTCATTGACCAGTCGTGTTCGTCCGAGAGCCATGCTCAGCTGGTTGATCAGAGTATCGGTCAAAATTTCCTGACTATGGTCGAGCGGGGCCTCCCTGTCTCCTAGAGCCAACCCGACGACCCCTAGAGTAGTATCTCCCTCGACCAATGGGATAAATCGCCACCGCTGGATCGCTAGTGTGTGAGATCCGTGGCCACTCCGCCTCCGTTGATGATAAGACCACGCAGCCGCTTGCTTGGCGGTATTATCCAGCGTTATCAAGCCGGGATATGACTCGGTCACTTGCGGAGCTTCATCTTCTGGACTTAGTTCTAGGTAGACTGTGGGGACTTGTAACCAATCGGCTAGAGTGCTCATGCCAATAGTACGGACACTGGCGTGATCTGCTGCTACTGCTAAAGCACGTGAGAACTGCAAAAGTCGCTGAGTTTGGTCACGGCTTTCCCGCAAGGCAACTAATTGACGACGAGCTCGTCCTGCCAATTGGCCACCAATCAGGGCTACGACAAGAAAGAAGAATACTGTAATAAATTGATCCCGATGGCTCATCGCTAGGGTGTAACGAGGCTCGGTGAAAAAGAAGTTATAAACCAGAAAGCTGAGTAGAGCGCTAAGCATGGCAGACCGTGTGCCACTATAGACAGCTGTTACTAGCACCCCTGTCAAGAAGATTAGCGATAGATTCGCAAGTGCCATCATATGATCGATAAGTAATGACAAGCCCAGCGTGATAGGCAATATACATATTGGAAGGAGCCATTCACGAATAGACAATCGTGCTAGTGATCGCTTCATACGATGCAAGGGCTTATATCGCTCAGTTTCGGCGATGACGATCAGGTCGAACTCATGAGCTTTCCGCAAAAGTTGTTTGCTTAAGGAGCGCTGCCAGTTACACCAAAAAGAGTTCTCAGAACGACTGACCATGAGAGTGGTAACATTTAGACGACGAGCATAATCAAGTAGCTCACCAACACGGCTTTCTCCGGACAATACAGTAATTTCGCCACCGAGGCGCTCGATCAACTGGCTACTTTTCTCAAGTTCCGAGCGTTCTGAAGAATCGGCATTGCCTATGTCCACATACACAGCTTGCCAAGTAGCGTTACCTCGTTCAGCCATACGGTGGGTTGCACGAATCAGCGTGGCATCATCGGTGCTGCCTCTCAAGGCAACGAGAATTTTTGGACGTACCGGCCATGGGCCAGGTACGCCATGTATGCCCATGGAATCGCGTACATCGTTCTCAATGCGTTCTGCCATGGTCTGCATCGCTAGCTCGCGCAGTGCGGTTAGATTCGCTATGTTGAAGAACCCGTCTAACGCCGCGCGTGCTTGCTCGGGAATATAGACTTTGCCCTGCTTTAGTCGTTGGATAAGCTCTTCGGGTGTCAAATCGATAAGTGTAATATCGCGGGCGCGGGTAATGAGAGAATCAGGAATCGTTTCGCGCATTCGAATGTTAGTGATACGGGCAACAGCGTCATTCAAGCTTTCGATATGCTGGACATTCAGAGTTGTCCAGACATCAATGCCTATATCTAGAAGCTCCTCGATATCTTGATAGCGACGTGGATGACGGCCGCCGGGTATATTGCGATGGGCTAATTCATCGACCAATACGATTGCTGGTGCGTGTTCGAGAGTGGCATCTAAATCGAACTCCTGAAACTGATGTTCCCGATGTTCTCGCGTAACGAGCGAAATGCGGTCGAGGCCATGGCAGAGTTGCTCAGTCTCCGTCCGCCCATGAGACTCAATAACTCCTATCACGATATTCTCGCCTTCGGCGGCTCGCTCATGGGCCGCTCGGAGCATGGCGCTCGTCTTCCCGACACCAGGGGCGGCGCCGAGGAAAATTCGTAGATGACCGCGCTCCTCTTGGCGCGCGATCTTTAGAAAAGCTTCTGGGGTAGGGCGTGAAATCGTGGTGTCACTCGTCGTATTCTTGTAGCTCATCTGAGGTACCCTCGAGTGCACCTGTATCCAGGGCAAGATTCAAAGTCAGGACATTAACGGAAGGTCTGCCAAGAAAGCCTTCGTACTGAGTTGCCGCCTGAATCGCCTGTTTTATCGACGATGCTTGTAGACCCCGCTCCCGGCTGATCCTAGGGACTTGAGCCATGGCGGCAGCAGGAGAGATGTGCGGGTCGATACCTGAACCCGATGCGGCCAGCAAGTCGATAGGGATTTCTCCAGGCTTAAGCCCATCGCGCAAATGCAGTTGGTGTACCTCCTCTAGAGCACGTGCTCGTAAGGCGGGGTTACTCGGTGCAAGGTTGGAGCCTGAGACTTCGTTAGGGGCATACTCGGCTGCTGAAGGACGCCCATGAAAGTACTCGGCCCCCCTGAATGACTGGCCCACCAGCGTTGAGCCCACCACCTTACCCTGAGGACCATATAGCATACTGCCAGTCGCTTGGTGGGGAAAGAAGGTGCCACTTAACGTTGTAACCACAAAGGGGTAAAACAACCCCAGTAAGCTGGCCAGTACAATCACTAGCCGCAGCGACGCTAGCATTGAAATACGTGTCATAGGTATAGCGTTCATGATCGAACTCCTAGTAAAAGCTAGCCATTAGCATGTCGAGCAGCTTGATTGCAGGGAAGGGCAGCAAGATACCACCGAGTCCATAGATCAGCAGGTTTCGACGAAGCAGTTCTGTCGCTGAAGAGACGTTAAAGCGTACGCCTCGCAACGCAAACGGCACCAGTGCTGGGATGACGAGAGCATTGAAGATCACAGCGGATAACACAGCAGTCTGCGGTGAATGCAGCTCGAGGACGTTCAGAGCTTGTAGGGCCGGGATATTGGCGGCAAAGAGTGCTGGCAATATGACGAAATACTTGGCGATATCATTGGCGAGCGAAAAAGTAGTCAGCGCCCCTCGGGTAATGAGTAGCTGCTTGCCGATCTCTACCGCACTCAGGAGTTTGCCTGGATCAGAATCGAGATCCACCATATTGCCGGCTTCACGGGCTGCTTGGGTACCTGAATTCATGGCTAGGCCAAGATCGGCCTGGGCCAGTGCCGGAGCGTCGTTTGTGCCATCCCCCATCATTGCCACCAAGCGTCCCGAAGCCTGCTCCTTTCGAATGATCTCCAGTTTGCGCTCTGGGGTGGCTTCCGCTACGTAATCGTCTACCCCAGCTTCTGCTGCGATCGCTGCTGCCGTGATTGGGTTATCGCCGGTGATCATCACCGTCTTGACTCCTATCTCGTGAAGCTTGGCAAAGCGTTCCGCGATACCGTCCTTAATGACATCGGATAAGGCGATGATCCCTAACAGTTGGTCGTTTTCGGCTACTGCTAGTGGCGTAGCCCCATCGCGAGAAATACGCTCTATAAGACGCTGATACGAGGCAGGTACATGGCCGCCCTGTTCTTGTACGAACGTCGCGATGGCATTCGTAGCGCCTTTTCGTAGCTGTCTACCATCGGGAGAATCGATGCCGGAAAGGCGTGTCGAGGCCGAGAAGGGTATGAATGTGGCTCGATTGTCTAGAGAGAGTGCGGCACCCTTATCACGAGCCAGATTGACAATGGACTTCCCTTCCGGTGTGGGGTCATCCAGCGAGCACAGGAACGCGATATCACGTAACCGATCGTTGGGAACATTATCACAAGGAGTGAATTCAGTAGCCTGGCGGTCACCTAGCGTAATAGTGCCGGTCTTGTCGAGCAGCAGAGTATCGATGCTACCAGCAATTTCGACGGCCTTGCCCGATTTGGCAATGAGGTTGGCGCGCATTGCCCGCTCCATCCCGGCAATACCGATGGCCGGTAACAATCCGCCAATGGTGGTTGGTATTAGACATACCAGCAGTGCCACCAACATGACTGGCGATGGTGTGATACCGACAAATTCTGCCATGGGCACCAAGGTGACAACGACAATCAGAAAAATCAGTGTGAGGGTAGTAATCAATACTGATAAAGCTAATTCACTTGGCGTTTTCTGACGGTTGGCACCTTCCACAAGGGCGATCATACGATCCAGGAGTGACTCGCCTGGATTGACACTGACCTCTATCACCAGCTCGTCAGAGAGCAACTTAGTACCGGCACTAACTCCGCTGTTATCGGTACCGGATTCTCGTAATACCGGTGCAGACTCACCGGTGACGGCAGATTCATTGATGGAGCCTGCGCCCTCAATGATTTCGCCATCGGCTGGAATTAACTCGCCGGCAATGACCCTAACGTAATTACCACGGCGCAGCGTATCGGCGGCCACCATGGTTTCACTACCATCCTTTTCCTGCTTACGTGCCTTGAGTTGACCTCGTGTTGCCCGCAGGCTGCCAGCGTGCGCTTTTCCTCGTGATTCTGCTAAGGCTTCCGCTCCATTAGCGAACAATAGGGTCGCGAGCAGTACTAGTGTGACGGCCAACGAAAAAACGAGATTCTTGCCTTGAGTAGCAGCCAGCACTGTATATAGGCCGCAGACCAGGGTACCTACACCGACTACGGCCATTACTGGGTTTCGGGACATGGCTCGTGGCGCTAGCCTGAGGAACATCTCTTTGACCAGATTGCTCCAATCAGGTCGCCAATCTTCGCGGTGTGAAGAACGAGGCGTTTGTGATGCAGTAGACATACGAACCTTCTCCTCAGAAGCCGAGAGTAAGTTGTTCGGCCACAGGGCCAAGCATGAGTACAGGCAGGAAGCCCAGAAGATTGACGATGACAATCACACCCGCTGTGAGACCGACGAAGGCGCCGCTTTCCATATCCAAGCTGCCGCGTCCAGAGGGGGCAGTACGTTTAGCTGAAAGCCAGGCTGCGATCGCTAATGGAGCAAAGAGGGGGAGAAAGCGTCCTATCAGAAGCGCGACTACGCCAGTGAGATTCCACCAGAGAGAGTCGTCAGCCAAACCCTCAAATCCAGAACCATTGTTAGCGAACGATGAGGTATATTCGTAAAGGATTTGAGTCAGGCCGTGAAATCCCGGGTTTGAGCTGATAGCTAAATCAGGGAAAGATACCGTCAGCGCCGTTAAACTGAGAATCACCAGTGGCTGAGCGAGGATTGCCAGCGAGATCCAGCGTATCTCACGAGCTTCCAGGGGCTTACCTAATATTTCCGGCGCTCGCCCGATCATCAGCGAACCGATGAAAGCCGCCAACATGAGGTAGAGGAAATAGCCAATCAGACCGACTCCGATGCCGCCAAAGGTTACATTAACGAACATGTCCATTAATGTTATTGCGCCACCCAGTGGATTGAAGCTGTCATGCATGGCATTGACTGAGCCATTGGAAGTTTGTGTCGTCCAACTAGCCCACAGCGCCGACATGTCATGGCCGAAGCGTACCTCCTTTCCCTCCATGTTGGAGGCGCCGGGAGTAGATAGCCCTATAAAAGCGGCGTTGGGTGATCGTTCCGAGAGGATTGTTGATGTTGTCGAGACGATAGAAAAAGTAAGCATAATAAAGGCAATGCCGAGCATCAGCTTATGTCGCCCCGTCAGGATGCTAATAGCCACAAGCAGAGCCATCGGGATCAGCAATATTGAAACCGTCTCAATCATGTTGGAAAGTGGGGTGGGGTTTTCCAGCGGTACGGCTGAGTTAGCGCCATACCAGCCACCCCCGTTAGTGCCGAGCTGCTTGATAGCGACCATCGAGGCGACTGGGCCGAGTGGAATGACTTGAGTGGTGGTGACCTGGCTGTCCAGTGGCTCTAGCGTTTGTGCACCTTGATAGGTACTAGGCACTCCTTGCCACGACAGTAACAGTGCGACCACGATGGCGACTGGTAGCATGACACGCAATAATGTACGCATGAGATCGCGATAATAATTGCCCAAGCTGACCACTGTGCTATTCCCATCTGAGGCTGCGATAGTCGATGGCTTCTTGAAGAGAATGCGCGCTATCGCCAACAGCACTGCGAGAGCCGTTGCCGGTGTAATGAACTGCAGAGTCACGACGGCGAGAGTCTGGCTAAGGTATGATAGGTGAGCCTGGCCCGAGTAATGCTGCTGATTTGTATTGGTGGCAAAAGAGACGGCTGTGTGAAGCGCTGTATCCCATGGCATGCCGGGTATCCCGTCTGGATTTAGCGGTAGCATGTCTTGTGACATGAATACGACCCAAGCCAGTAGAATCAGTATGACGTGTAGTTTTGTTACGGCCCAAGCATAGCCTTGCCAAGTCATTTCGCATCGGACATCTACTCCTGACAAGCGATACAGTATCGCCTCGATGGGGCCGAAGAAGTTGTCAAAGGGGGCCTTGGACTCAGTATCCAAGGAACGGGCCATGTAATGACCCAGAGGAAGCGCTAGCCCAATGACCAGCACATAGCAGAGTATTACCTCGTTCATGGTGCCTCCCCTAGAACCGTTCCGGCCAGAGTAAAGCAGCGAGGAGATAACCCCCTAGCGCCATGGATATTACGAGTAACAGTATTTGCATTGCCTTGTCTCCTTGATGGATAAGGCAAGCTTAGAAAGGTGAGGCGTAAAAAATCTACGGTGTTCTAGAAGTATTGGCGTAAAAAAAACGTAAAAACTGACGATGTGTTGCGCTATCTAGAATAAGCTGTCCAAAGCATGTCCTTCCGTGCTTGGTTTAGTCTTACTTGTATCTCTCATTGAAGAGTACCTTGCAGCATTTGAAGCAGAATTATTTTTGCTCTCAAACGAAGTTAAGGGCGATGTATATGAATATAGCAAGCTATATGCTCTATTATCGCCATTGATTTTTCTCAAAACATTTCACTTCTTTTCGTATTTTAATCAATGGTCAGTAGTCGAGTTGTTTTGCTTGTGTATCTATTATTTTGTAAGATAATTGTTGGTCAGAGTGTAATTAAGATATTGTTAGAAATTGTAAGTGTATCTGCTTCTAATGTGAAGGCCGCATTTGTTATCAGGCTGATGGCCAATCGACAGCCGTTTGGCGCAATATTTCACAAAACTCGTTGACTGGTTCTTCATATATAGTGTTTTTTCGCGTTAGTAGACCAAAAGGGGCTAGAGTGCGACCCAGTGATAGCGATAGACGAGTAATCAGATTTGCATCTAAATGATCACGTAATACGGTCTCTGCCATCACCATCAAGCAATCACTTTGCTGTACTAGTTGTAAAGCGGCAAAGATCGAACCACATTCGATGATATCGCGGGGTGACACTAGGCCAGCCGCTTCGAATTCTTTCTCCAGTGCCTGTCGTGCTGGCGTAGAAGTCGGCTGCAATATCCAAGGCCATTCCTCAATCAGACTCGCCAACGGTGGAAGCTGTTGTCGACATAAAGGGTGATCTTTACGCACCACAGTAACAAGCGTCTCGTTGCCCAGTGGTTCAAAGTCGAACTGGTTATGCTGAATAGAGGTGACATAACGGGCTATGGCAATGTCGACCTTGCCTTGCTCGAGTAATTCAACGAGCTGGTCGCTGGTCTCGCCCATTAGGCGGAACTGAAGCATGGGGCGGTCGCGCTTCATCGTAATCACGGCCTTTGCGACGAGATCCGGTGCAGCTCCCATGATGGTCCCTACAGTGAGTTGTCCACGACCACCGAGCTGATAACGATTAATTTCCTCGGCACAGCGATCTAGGCGTGTGAGCGCATTGTTGGCAAAGTCGATGAGCATTTCACCTATAGTGGTAGGCGTCATCCCGCGAGCCCCCCGTTCGAATAGCCGACAGCCAAATACTTTCTCAATCTCGCCGAGCATTCTGGTAGCAGCCGGCTGTGACATGTGCATAGCGGTCGAGGTTTGATGCAAATTACGCAATCGTCCCAGTGTTGCTACCAATAAAAGATGTTTGTAGCGCAGTCTTGCCAGTAGTGCCTGATAGCCTTCCATTGTGCTCCTTATCGATACCTATCCGTTATGACGTCGGATCAAGGTTTTTAGACTGCGACATTGGTCGTGCAACCAAAGGCCAGCCGCGGTTAAGCTGCCACCGACAACCAGCCTAGCATGCGGGGTTCATCGTTCCGATACCGAAAAGGTATCAGGAGAAGCGTGAATCTCATTGGTCTCACTCAAGACTCTTGGGTAGAACTTCTCTCAGTATCTCTTTGCATTCAGCCCTAGAGGAGAAGTTCATGAGTGAGGTTGTTATCAAGCAAGTCCGCGCCTTTACTGTCCGAGGCGGTGGGGCGGATTATCACGATCAGACTGAAGGGCACTGGATCGATTCCCAGATTGCTACGCCAATGAGCAAGTATCCTGAGTACCGTATGAATCGTCGTAGCTTCGGGCTCAATGTGCTCGGCACCCTGGTCGTCGAACTGGAAGCCAGCGATGGGACCGTCGGTTTCGGGGTGACGACTGGTGGCGAGATCGGTGCATGGATCGTTGAGAAGCACTTGGCTCGTTTTATTGAAGGCCAGCGAGTCACTGATATTGAGAAGATCTGGGATCAGATGTTCAACGCCACGCTGTTTTATGGCCGCAAAGGTGTCGTGATCAACACCATTTCCTGTGTTGACCTAGCGCTATGGGATCTACTGGGGAAAGTGCGTGGCGAGCCAGTGCATCAACTATTGGGTGGCCCGGTGCGTGACGAGCTGACTTTTTACGCCACTGGTGCACGGCCTGATCTTGCTAAGGACATGGGGTTCATTGGCGGGAAGATGCCGTTGATTCATGGTCCTGCTGAGGGGGAAGAAGGACTGCGACGTAATCTCGAGCACTTGGCTGAGATGCGTAGTGCTGTGGGCGAAGATTTCTGGCTGATGTATGACTGCTGGATGAGCCTTGATCTCAACTACGCGACTCGTCTGGCTCAAGGTGCACGGGAATATGGTCTGAAATGGATCGAGGAGGCGCTTCCGCCTGACGACTATTGGGGATATGCCCAGCTCAAGCGAGATGTGCCTAAGGGCATGTTGGTCAATACCGGCGAACATGAAGCCACGCGCTGGGGATTCCGGATGCTTATGGAGATGGATTGCTGTGATGTGATCCAACCTGACGTCGGGTGGTGTGGTGGCATCACTGAGTTGATCAAGATCTCAGCGCTGGCGGATGCCCACAACAAGCTGGTGGTTCCCCATGGCTCCTCGGTTTACAGCTATCACTTCGTGATCACTCGTCACAATAGTCCCTTCGCTGAGTTTTTGATGATGGCGCCCAAGGCAGATGAAGTAGTGCCGATGTTCAATCCACTGCTGCTCGACGAGCCGGTCCCGGAAAACGGCCGCATGTCAGTCTCAAAGTTGGATAAGCCTGGTTTTGGGGTTCGTTTGAATCCCGAGTGCGAGCTCGCGCGTCCCTACACTCACTGAGTTAGCTGATCACGAGAGTTAAAGGAGGCTAAAGATGCCGATCCACGCGTTTCGCATGAACCTACATAAGGGACAGGAAGCCGAGTATTGGCGCCGGCATCAAACATTGTGGCCTGAGCTCGCGGCGGCGTTAGAGGAGGCGGGTATTGAAGACTATCGTATCTTCTTGGATCACGAGACCTGTCACTTATTTGCCATCATGTTTTCAAGAGAAGATCACCATGTCGATGCGCTATCCGACCTTCCGGTAATGCGTCGCTGGTGGGAGTACATGGCCGATATCATGGAAACATACGAGGACCATGCCCCTGTCAGCGTGCCACTCGACCAGGTATTTGCGTTCCATCCCGGAGAGCTCTGATGCAAGTGATCGACCCTCATGTGCATTTCTGGAATCTTGGCCAGGGCAATCAGCCCTGGCTTGATCATCCATCGCCTAACTTGCTTGGTGACTACACACCGATGGCACGGGACTACGGCCCGGAAGATCTTTTGGTTGACGCAGGCGACATCGAACTTCTCGGTGCGGTTCACATTGAGGCCGATGCCGTCGATCCACTGGCCGAAACCCACTGGTTGGCTGGGCGCATTGAGGAAGGACGAGCGCCGAGGCTGCCATCTGCCCTGGTAGTAGGTGCTGATCTGTCGCGGCAGGATGCCGATGAGCAACTCGCGGCGCAGTGTCAGGCCTCCGAGAAGGTACGAGGCGTGCGTCAGATCCTCAATGTCCATGCCGATCCGCTGTATGACTATGTCGGTCGTCATTACATGGGTGAGCCGACCTGGTGCGCCAATTTTGCTCTATTGGCGCGCTACGAGCTTTCCTTTGACCTACAAATCTATCCCTCGCAGATGTCACAGGCGGCACGTCTTGCCGAGGATCATCCTGAAGTCCCGATAATATTGAATCATGCTGGTATGTACGTAGACCGTCATCACATGACCGGTTGGCGAGAATGGCGTGATGGGCTTCGTCGCCTGGCCGCGTGTGACAATGTCAGCCTCAAGCTCAGCGGGTTCGGCATGCTGGATCATCACTGGACAGTTGGTAGCCTCCGCCCCCTGATCCTTGAGGCTATTGATGCCTTTGGTGTGGACAGAAGCATGTTTGCTTCCAACTTTCCGGTAGACAGCCTGTATGCCTCTTACCCAACGATCTGGAAAGCCTACGCCGAGATTGTGGCCGATGCTTCGTCAAGTGAGGTGCAAGCACTATTTGTAGAGAATGCCCGGCGTATTTATCGCCTTTAAGCCAACCTTATCCTGCCTGTAAGTTTCGTTGCCAAAGGCAGGGAGCCATTGTCAGATTCAGGAGCCGTTATGCTGCTCAATGAGAAATCCGTCATCATCACCGGGGCTTCCCGAGGTATCGGGCGTGCCGCGGCTCTGGAGTGTGCTCGCCAGGGGGCCAACGTAGTCATTGGCTACAGCGGTAGTGAATCCAGTCGCCCCGGTGTCGAGGCTTTGATCGCCGAGATCGAGGCATTAGGACGTCGTGCCTGTGCTATAGGAGCCCCAGCAGGTGACCCCGAGACAGGCGAGTTATTGGTCGATGCCGCAGTAAAGCACTTCGGCGGCGTTGATATCTTTGTCAACAACGCTGGTATTTGTCCTTTCCATGCTTTTCTCGATATGCCCAAAGAGCTCTATCAAGAAACGGTCGATACGAACCTGAATGGAGCCTTTTTCGCCGTTCAGGCGGCTGCCAATCAGATGAAGATTCAAGGGCGGGGCGGTTCGATCATCGCTGTGAGTTCCATCAGTGCACTGGTCGGTGGCGGCATGCAGACCCACTACACGCCGACCAAGGCTGGGCTCGTCTCGCTGATGCAATCCTGTGCCGTCGCCTTGGGGGGCTATGGCATCCGTTGCAATGCTGTATTGCCAGGCACTATTGAGACTGACATTAACAAGGATGACCTGGCTGACGAAGAGAAGCGCCAGTACATGGTGAGTCGTACTCCCCTGGGGCGATTGGGCCGCCCAGACGACTTGGCGGGCCCAATCGTCTTTCTGGCATCCGATATGGCGCAGTATATCACCGGCGCTTCGCTTCTTGTCGACGGTGGCATGTTCGTCAATCTGCAGTAACTCACGCACGCGAGACCATGGATCGAGGATGCCTGATGCACTTACCAACGAACACCTTCAAAGCTGCCCTGAGTCAACAGGAACCACAGTACGGCATATGGGCCGGATTCGGTACCGGGTACGCTGCAGAAATCTGTGCCACGACTGGTTATGACTGGATGCTCATCGACGGCGAACATGCACCTAATAACGTGAGGTCGCTTCTTGAGCAGCTTCAGGCGGTAACCCCTTATGACACCGCGCCAGTGGTTCGGGCTGTCAATCAAGATCCTGCACTGATTAAGCAATTACTGGACATCGGGGCTCAGACCCTAATGGTTCCTATGGTGGAGACTGCAGAGCAAGCCCGGGAGCTAGTGCGCGCCATGCGTTATCCGCCGCATGGCATTCGTGGTGTCGGCGGTGGCCTGGTTCGTGCCACACGTTGGGACGGTATCGCTGACTATCTGGCGATCGCTCATGAGGAGCTATGTCTGATCGTCCAAGTGGAGTCTCAACAAGGGGTTGAGAATGCTGAGGCAATCGCAGCGGTAGAAGGTGTTGATGCTGTCTTTATCGGACCAGCGGATCTGTCGGTGAGCCTGGAACATCCTGGAAACCCAGGGCATGCCGATGTTCAGGAAGCTATTGAAAAGGTCATTCATAGCGTACGCGATGCCGGAAAACCGGTCGGTATATTGGCACCTGTAGAAGACGACGCTCACCGTTATCTCTCTCTAGGCTGCCATTTTATTGCCGTCAGTATCGATATCAGCCTGATGCGACAGGCCGCCATCGCGAACCTGAGTCGCTATCGGAAACAAGATAAGTCCTGTGTGCCCTCAAGTACCTACTAAACCAGAAAGTCAGATCGAAAAACAATAATGGAGACGCCATCATGTCTAGCCATCAGCCTATCTATCAGAACTATATCAATGGCACCTTCGAGACCACTAGTGATCATCTCGAGGTCTTCAACCCCGCCACCGGCGGGAAGATATCGCGGGTTCCAGAGTCAAGCGTAGAGGATGTTGATCGTGCTTTGGCGGCGGCACGTAGCGCCCAAAAAGGCTGGGCCGCAAAGCCCGCCGTCGAGCGAGCCGCCTACCTGCGCCAAATTGCTGCGTGCATCAGAGAGAATGTACCACGCCTAGCACGTATTATTTCCGAGGAGCAGGGCAAGGTTTCGGCACTTGCTGAGACGGAGGTCAATTTCACGGCTGACTACCTGGATTACATGGCAGAGTGGGCACGGCGTATTGAAGGAGAAATCATCGAGAGTGACCGCCCCAATGAAAATATCTTCCTATTTCGTAAACCGCTCGGGGTTGTGGCTGGCATCTTGCCATGGAATTTCCCGTTCTTCCTTATTGCGCGAAAGATGGCCCCAGCGCTGGTGACCGGCAATACAATCGTCATTAAGCCTAGTGAAGAGACACCCAATAACTGCTTCGAGTTCGCCAAGTTGCTCGACACGGTGGGGCTACCCGCAGGCGTGTTCAACGTGGTTAGCGGCAGCGGCGCCAGCACTGGCAATGCTCTGACCAAAAGCGCCGAGGTCGATATGATCAGTTTTACCGGTAGTGTGGCTACCGGGTCGAGAATCATGACCAGTGCAGCTGGCAACATCACAAAGCTTAACCTCGAGCTGGGGGGGAAGGCGCCCGCGATTGTCCTCGCTGATGCCGACATTGATTTGGCGGTCAAGGCGATTCATGGATCACGCATCATTAATAGTGGTCAGGTGTGCAATTGTGCAGAACGCGTCTACGTCGAGCGAGGTGTCGCGGACGAGTTCATTGATCGAATGGGGCGGATCATGCGAACGACGACCTATGGTGATCCGCTGGCTCAGCCTGATGTGGATATGGGGCCGCTAATCAATCAGGCCGGTCTCGACAAGGTCGATGCTATGGTCAAACGAGCTCTCGCTGACGGAGCAGACCTGGTAACAGGCGGGGCGCTCGGTGATTTGCCGCGTGGCCATCATTACCAGCCTACTGTCCTGGCCGGTTGCCACAATGACATGCAAATTATGCGTCAGGAAATCTTTGGTCCCGTACTCCCAATCCAGGTAGTCGAGGATATGGAGGAGGCCATCGCGCTTGCCAATGACTCCGACTATGGCCTGACATCGTCTATCTACACCCGAAACCTCTCTAGTGCCATGCAAGCTTGTCGCGAGATCGACTACGGGGAGACCTACGTCAATCGCGAGAACTTCGAGGCTATGCAAGGATTCCATGCAGGGGTTCGCAAGTCAGGTATGGGGGGCGCCGACGGAAAGCATGGACTCTATGAGTATACCCATAGCCATGTGGTCTACCTCGAGGCCTGAAAGCCTAAACGCTGAAATAGTGGCTTTCTGCTATTAAAATAATGAGAGGTGCGCGCCATGAGCGATAATATACAAGCTGCTGGGGGCGGCTCTGACGTTAGTAGCGAATACGAACGACAGGTCGTTCCTGACCAAGCAAGAATGGGGTTCAAGAGCTTTCTCGGCATGTACGCTGGGGAGCATACTGCTGGTACTGAGTTGATGATCGGGCCGCTGTTCGTATTGGCGGGGGTGGCCGCATTCGACGTCGTTGTTGGGTTGCTGATCGGCAATGCATTGGCGGTATTGAGTTGGTTGTTACTTACCGCGCCCATCGCGACTCGAGTACGCCTGACTCTTTACTACCACATCGAGAGAATAGCCGGGCGCTATACAGTCGTACTCTACAATCTGGCAAACGGATTGGCATTCTGCTTCTTGGCAGGCGCCATGATCACGGTATCCGCTACTGCCGTCGGGGTTTGGTTCGGATTCCCACTGCCAACACTTGCAGATCTGACGCCTAACAGTATTGGCTGGGTGTTGAGTGTGCTTGGTGTCGGAGGAGTGATCACCTTGGTGGCCGCCTACGGTTATCGTTTTGTTTCGTGGTTTGCCAATATTGCTGCGCCCTGGATGGTATTAATCTTCCTTGGCTTTGGGATTGTCTCGTTGAAGTGGTTCGTGGATGCAGCGGGGGCAGAGATCGGATCGGCTACCGAACTCTGGACCTTGGCTGAAACGGCGATCTGGACAGGGGTACGAGTGCCAGGGCAACCAGATTTCACCCTATGGCACGTAATATTCTTCGCCTGGTTTGCCAACATGGCCATGCATGTAGGGATGTCAGATCTTTCAGTGCTGCGCTTTGCTCGCAAGAGCTGGTATAGCATCGCCTCGGCTGCAGGGATGTATGTAGGTCATTTCATGGCATGGATTGCCGCCTCAATGCTGTTCGCTTTCCAGATGTACGATGCGGGCTTGACCACGGACAGTGCCATGATCGCTGCTGCCGAGGCAGGACGAATCCCCAACCCACTTCCAGGACCACTGGCTGATCAAGCGTTGGGTGTTGCCGGGTTGATCTGTGTAATCATCGCTGGGTGGACTACTGCTAACCCAACCATTTATCGAGCCGGTTTGGCCTTCCAGGCGATCATCCCTAATGTTTCGCGCTTCAAAGTGACCCTGGGCACGGGACTGCTGACCACATTCGTAGCGATGTTTCCGGGAGTGGCGATGCAGCTACTTGGTTTCGTGGCGCTATATGGATTGTTGTTGATGCCCATCGGGGCGGTAATTGTCATCGATTACTGGGTGCTCCCCAAGCTGGGGCTCAAAAACTTCTATGCCGAAGGGGTAAATCGCAAGTTCACGTATCCAGTCTTGGCGACTTGGCTGATCACGTTGGCGATTTGCCTGGGACTAGTGGAATACGCGGAAATCGAGATCTTCTTCGTTGCCTTGCCAGGCTGGTTCATCGCCGCATTACTCTTTATCGGATTGAGCTATCTGGCTCAGAGAGAAGATTCGACTCAATCTATTGGAAGAGACAGTAGCTCCAATAGTGCGCAGGTTGGGACAATGCATACTTCGGTGAAGGAGTGATCGCTATGCGAAAAGCATTACAAACAATTTCAATGTTAATGCTGGTCCTGACAGTATTGTTTCCTGTGCTGTATCTTATCGACGCTATCGATGCGTCATTAATGAAAACCAGTATTCTAGGAGTTACAATAGTCTGGTTCGTCGTCACTCCTTTTTGGATGGGACGTCAAACAAATAGCCAATGTTAATTAACTAGCTAGAATAACTAACGAAAGAGTGGGGGCTTTCCTTGTAAAAAAGCCCCCGCCAATTAATGCATGATTTACCGTGTAAAGTAATAGTTCGAAGCTATAATAAATGCTAGAATCTATTTGTAATAAGAATAGGAATAAATCGGTGCAATTACCTTGTGTTTTTATGTATATTTTCTCGTGATAATCGAGTCGCAGTAGTCTTTTTATGTGTATACTTGTTGAGTGCCTTACATACAATAGTCAGGACTAAAAATATTATTGGTGTAAGTCAATAAATTTCTGTCTACGATGCCAACAGTACCAGTTGATTTGACTTCTCTGTTCTACCGTCAGCCCTCAAGCTATGTGGTAAAAATTATACTTTAGTCAAGGTGACGCACAAAAAGTTGGCTGCTCTCCAATTCCATTTGTATGATGTATGACAACAACGAGGTGAAGGCTACCTGTACCACCGATTCCCCATCGGGCATTCGAAAACAAGACAAGAGGATGATTCAATGCATTTTCAACACACAGAGGTCAAGCAGGCGATCAGCGATGGATTGCTATCGTTCCCCGTAACCGATTTCGATGCTCAGGGACGTTTTGATGCCGAAAGCTATCGACAGCGTTTGGAATGGTTTATTAGTCACGAGATCTCCGCTGTATTCGTTGCAGGCGGTACAGGTGAGTTCTTCAGCCTCTCCATCGACGAGTTTCGAGAGATTGTACGTTTGGCTGTTCAGACGGTTGATGGGAAATTGCCTGTTATAGCTAGTGCCGGTCTCAGTGTAGAGATGGGGAGTGAGTTTGCACGTATCGCTGAGGAAGAGGGCGCAGATGGAATTCTGCTGATGCCTCCTTATCTGACAGAGTGCCCACAAGAGGGGCTCGTGGATTATGCTCAACAGATCTGCCAATCTACCTCGATCAGTGTAATTTATTACAACCGTGGTAATGGAGTGATGAACCCCAACTCAGTACAGCGCCTGGCTAATGTTTGCCCAAATCTTATCGGGCTCAAGGACGGCAAAGGCGATATGCAGGCCCTAAATCGAATCATTAAGACGGTAGGCAACCGTTTGGCATATGTGGGCGGTGTTCCTACGGCCGAAATCATCGCTGAAGCATATCTTGCCGTCGGCGTGAACACATATTCGAGTGCTGTATTCAACTTTGTGCCAGACATGGCCGTCAGATTTTATAAAGCATTGCGATCCGGTGATGCTGAAACCGTACATCATATTTCGCGAGATTTTTTCCTGCCTTTCGTCAACTTGCGAGACCGCAAGTCAGGCTATGCCGTCAGTTTGATTAAAGCTGGAACCGATATTATTGGACGTCCATCCGGTAGTGTACGTGCGCCATTAGAAATGCCCACTGAGAATGAAGTGCGAGTCTTGAAGGAACTGGTGGCGGTCGCTAATACCTGAGATTTGTACTAGATGAATTTTTGATTTTCCTTAACAGGAGAAAAATGATGAGGCTAGAGGGTAAACAATTGGTGGGTGCTGAAGCTATCGCAGCCACAGGTACAATGATTTACGCTGTAAATCCGCAGACCAATGAGCAACTCGAACCGGGCTATGCGGCGGGCGGCACAGTGGAGGTAGAGCAAGCCTGCTCATTGGCCTGGGAAGCCTTTGACGCCTATCGCGAAGCTGAGCTGGAGATACGGGCGCAGTTTCTCGAAGGGATCGCTGACGAGGTTGAGGCCATTGGGGATCTTCTGATAGAGCGCGCGATGGCTGAGACCGGCCTTCCAAGGCCTCGTCTCGAAGGCGAGCGCGGGCGCACCTGCTCTCAGCTGCGCTTATTCGCGAACGTTGTAAGGGCCGGTGAGTGGCTTGATGTACGTATCGATTCTGCACTTCCTGAGCGTCAGCCCATGCCGCGGGTCGATCTGCGGCAGCGGCACATAGCGCTGGGTCCAGTGGCAGTATTTGGGGCATCAAATTTCCCGCTAGCGTTCTCTGTCGCAGGTGGTGATACTGCCTCCGCCCTGGCAGCTGGCTGCCCGGTGGTGGTCAAAGCTCACTCTGCGCACCCAGGAACTTCAGAGCTCGTGGGTCGCGCGATTCAGCGAGCAGTAAAGAAATTCCAGCTCCCTCCGGGTGTGTTTTCCTTGCTCTATGGTTCTGGTCGTGAGGTAGGACAAGGACTAGTCACTGATGCTCGTATTAAAGCGGTAGGGTTTACGGGATCGCGCAGTGGCGGAACTGCACTGGTGGCAGCAGCTCAAGCGCGTCCAGAGCCGATTCCAGTTTATGCAGAAATGAGCTCGATCAATCCGGTATTTTTATTGCCGGCAGCTCTAGAGTCACGTGCCGCTGAGCTTGGAGAGGCCTTTGTCGATTCTTTGAACATGGGAGCAGGGCAGTTCTGCACAAACCCTGGTTTGATAATTGCCCAGAAGAGCGATGGGTTGAATCGCTTTTTGCAGGCTGCGGGCGCTTCTATCCAAGAGGCTGCATCGCACACGATGCTGACGCCGGGAATATACGAGGCCTATACACAAGGTGTTGCTAAACTTACGCTTAGTGGCAAGGTTCGGGTCGTGGCGCATGGGCCTGCTGGGCAAGGGGCTAATGCTTGTCAAGCTAATTTGTTCGCGACTTCTGCGAGCGATTTCTTGTCTGATGCAGTTTTGCAGGAAGAGGTTTTCGGCTCTACGTCTCTAGTCATTGAATGTAACGATCAAGATGAGATGGGGCGTGTAGCAGAGCAACTCGAGGGACAGCTGACAGCGACGTTGCAAATGGATAGTGCCGACATGGAACTCGCTCGTGGCTTGCTACCGATACTTGAGCGTCGTGCGGGGCGTGTTATGGCCAATGGCTGGCCAACGGGAGTCGAGGTTTGTCACGCCATGGTACATGGTGGCCCTTATCCGGCGACTTCTGATTCACGTACTACTTCGGTAGGTAGTGCTGCCATTCATCGTTTTCTGCGGCCAGTATGCTATCAGAATCTCCCCGGTGTCTTGCTGCCAGCAGCTTTGCGAGACGGCAATCCGTATGGCGTTAGCCGCCTTGTCGATGGTGAGCGCAAAAGCTAAAGGTCGCGATAATGCAGTGTGGCTGGGATGGAGAGGGGGCACGCGATGTTACCAAGGTCTTATGCGAGAGCGATTCAAATGTCTTCTCCCACCTCCGCCACACAGCACCGTCTACCTATTCAAAGTCAAACCTTGGACTCCATAGGGAAATTAGAGATTCAGCGCCTTTGATGAGTGTCCTCGATAAGCCAATAATCCTGTCAGGCGACTCGGTTTATGGTATGTGCGGTAATGTACCAAGTTTATTGAGTCGCCTGTTGGGCGTGAGGTGTATTGCTTTGAGCTGAAAGTGCAGTCACATCGAATCATGACGTTGCACTTTGGTCGCGAAGTGAGAGAGGCGACTTGTAAAGACCACGCAGCTTGATTAGGTTTTCATTAGTATGATGTATGACGTTTGGTGGCCAGCTTTCGTTACCTCCGATCGCTCATGGTTTTGTGAGGTATCGCTGTCTGGCACTCGCGCCTTTGCTGTCTGGTATGACAATGAGGCTCTACAACTAGCGTCAATTGAATAATTACAATATTTCCAGAGTACTTCTGGAAGGAGATCGCCATGCTGACCCAGAAAATTTTGTTGCCCCGTCATTCTCTCAAGATCGCTGCAGCTGCCGGTTTGATGACCGCTACGGCTTTCCCGGTTCAAGCAGAGCAATGGAGAGGCTGGAACATACAGCCGCCTGGTTATCCTAATACGGTTGCTCTTGAGACTTTCGCGAGCGAGGTCAGCGAAAGGACAGAAGGACGTATTGAACCTAAGGTGTATAACAATGGTGTGCTCGGGGCACAGCCAGATGCGATTGAGCAAACACGTAATGGTGCCTTGGACTTTGGGAACTTTAATATGGGGCCGATGGGTCCGATGGTGCCAGCCGCTAATGTGCTGTCTCTACCCTTCATTTTTAATAGTGAAGAGAGCATGTATAAATTAATGGATGGAGAAATTGGTCAACGCTTTGCAAGTGCAATGAAGGATCAAGGATTGATTGCTCTGGGATGGTTTGGAGCGGGCTCAAGAAGTCTCTATAACAGCGACCATCCGATTGAGACGCCTGAAGATTTAAAAGGTATGAAAGTCCGCGTGATGAATAATGATCTTTATGTGGATATGATCGAGGCTCTTGGCGGAAACGCAACTCCCATGGCTGCCAGTGAGGTCTATCAGTCATTGACTACCGGGGTGATCGATGGTGCGGAAAACAATATTCCAACTTATGAAGCTAGTGGGCACTATGAAGTGGCCAACTATTTTTCATTGACCAATCATCTAGTGATTCCCGAATGCTTATGTGTAGCGAAAAGCAGTTGGGATGAACTATCGGAGCAAGATCGTAATTCTGTGAAAGCAGCTGCAGAACTAGCCGTCACTGAACAGCGTAAATTGTGGGAAGAGCGCACGACGGCAGGTCGAAAAAAAGTACTTGATGCTGGCGCTAAGATAAACGAAGTGTCAAATAAGGCAGCCTTCCAGGAGTTAATGAAGCCAGTATACGATGATTTCTTGGAAGATCACCCTGACCTTGCATCACTGGTTGAAGATATTCAAATGGCCCAAACCAAATAACTATATTTGATTTCAATGCCCGCTTTCTGAGCTTCGGAAAGCGGGTAGGGAGGCGGGCATGAAAATATCCAGTAAAGTATTAGACGAAGGCGCTGATAGGGTAGATCACCAGAAATGCATGCCACAAGCATGGATTGATCGAACTCTTGATAACATTGCGCATAGCTGTGTCGTAGTCGCAGGTGTCTTGCTTGTTCTACTAATCATTAGCTTTGGCTGGTTGGTCTTCGGCCGCTATGTACTTAATGACACCCCGACTTGGGTTGAGCAATTTGCACTTCTGAGTGTAGCTTACATTACATGTTTGGGAGCTGCAGCAGGGGTTCGCAATAATAGCCATCTGTCGATCGATTTGCTTAGAGATAATATGCCAGAACCATTTAGGACCTTGATGCATCATGTGGCAGATCTCATTGTCACTATATTCGGGGCTATCATGGCATGGCAGGGGGGGATACTGCTATTAAGTAACAATTCGCGTCCAATTCCTATGCTGGGACTTATGGAAAGTTGGCGTTTTGCCCCTCTTGTGATCTGTGGTGTGCTGATGGTGCTTTTCTCTCTAGCCAGTATAGTCAAGCGTCATAATGCCCATTTACCCACCGATGAAGAGGTTTGACCATGGGATTAGCAATTGTGTTTGGGCTTTTCGTGCTAGGGCTGGCTGTGGGGGCACCAGTGGCCTTTGCTGTTGGTTTGGCGGCGGTAGGTGGTTTTCTATATGAAGGGCTGCCATTGTTTGTGGCTTTTCAACGTATTCTGTCTGGGATCTCGGTGTTTTCTTTATTGGCCATCCCATTTTTCATCTTCGCCGGTGAGTTAATGTTGCATGGTGGGATATCCCAGAGATTGGTGCGCCTGGCCTCTGCCGCTGTTGGTCGCGTACGAGGTGGCCTTGGGGTGGTCAATGTGACTTCATCAATGCTTTTTGGTGGTATTTCAGGTTCAGCGGTAGCTGATACGTCAGCTCTTGGTTCTATCTTAATCCCAGTAATGAAAGAGAAGGGATACGATGCAGACTATGCTGTGAATGTCACTGTTACATCCTCGGTTGCTGGTGTTGTGATTCCTCCAAGCCATAATATGATTCTCTATGCAGTAGCCGCAGGTGGTGGGCTCTCTATCACCAAGCTGTTTATGGCTGGAATTATGCCGGGGATATTGATGTGTGTACTGCTGGCTTTGGCTGCCTATGTTGTGGCTGTCAAACGTGGCTATCAAGGAGAACGTTTTCCTGGTTGGTCGTCGCTGGTCATTAGTTTCTTCTCTGCCCTACCTGGTCTGTTGACTGCCGTTATCATTGTTGGCGGTGTGCTATCTGGCATCTTAACCGTAACAGAATCTGGTGCTTTTGGAGCTATATATGCGATTATAGTGACTGGTGTAGCTTATCGCGAGTTACATTGGTCAGCATTTAAAGTGGCGGTTTATCAGTCCGTCCGTACTACAGCATTGGTAATGATTTTAGTAGGTTGTGCATCTGCTTTCTCTTATTTGCTGGCTCTCTATGATGTTCCAACATTGTTGATTGAAGCATTGGTAGGTATCTCAGATAATCCGCTCATCATTTTGCTGATGCTAAATCTGATACTACTGGCACTCGGCATGATTATGGACATGGCAGCACTGATCCTAATTTGCACACCAATCTTTCTTCCAATTGCTGCTCAATTTGGTATGGATCCAATCCAGTTTGGTATCATGATGATGATGAATCTCGGACTTGGTTTATGTACACCACCGGTTGGGGCCTGCTTATTTGTGGGGAGTGTGGTGGGAAAAATCAAGATTGAGCAGACTGTACGTACCATTTGGCCATTTTACCTAGCGTTATTCGCTGCTCTTATGTTGGTGACCTATGTACCGGCATTGTCAATGGCACTACCAAATTGGCTCGGATGACTATGTTTAATACCATACCGTCTATCAGTGGAGGTACGCGCTGATGAAGATAGCTAAGGTCGAAGCTCATATATTGGACTATCCACTTGAAGAAGCCTTCGAGAGTGCTTCCATGCACTTTACTCGTCGCCAGCATTGTCTAATAGAAATCACGTGTGAGGATGGTACTGTAGGATGGGGCGAGTGCCTGGGGCCGGCACAAGCTAATGCTGCGGTTGTCGCAATCTATGCTAAATCTTTAATAGGAATGGACCCACGAGAGCATGAAAAGTTATGGCTTGATCTTTATAACCGTCTACGTGATCAAGGCCAACGCGGGTTGACCATGACTGCCCTCAGTGGCATCGATATCGCATTGTGGGATATCAAAGGTAAATACTATAGCGTTAGTATCTCCGAGCTAATGGGAGGTCGATTCCGCGAACGCGTTCATGCATATGCGACAGGCTCATTTCGTCGCGAAGGAGTGGATCGCATCCGCAGCGTAGCTACTGAGGTCGCCGGCTACGCCGCGGAGGGTTTTTACGGAGTCAAGATCAAGATTGGTTTCAATGTTGATGAGGATATTCGCGTTATCGCTGCTGCACGTGAGGCTATCGGCCCCCAATGTCGATTGATGATCGACGCCAATCACGGATATGACTTATTGGAGGCTATCGAGGTTGGTAAGCGGGCGTCTGTATATGGCGTTGATTGGTTTGAAGAGCCCGTCCTTCCCGAGCAGATCTCTACTTACCGTGCAGTGCGTGAGGGTCAGCCATTGCCTGTAGCGAGCGGCGAAAATTGGCATGGGCGTTACGCAATGCTGGAACCTCTAGCTAGCCGAGCTATTGATATCTGCCAGCCAGATATTTGCGGAGTAGGTGGCTTTACCGAAATGCGTCGTGTGGTTGACTTGGCGGCGTTGCATGGTGTCCGTGTAGTTCCTCATGTGTGGGGGACTGCTGTCTGTATTGCCGCGAGCCTTCAGGTAATGGCGGCCTTGCCTCCTAATCCGCCCAGGCGTGAACCCATAGAACCCATTCTGGAGTTTGATCGTACCGATAATCCATTCCGTCAGGCGATTGTTAGCCGGCCGTTAGAGCACACCAATGGTTGGGTCGAGATCCCCAATGGCCCTGGGCTTGGAATTGAAATTGATCGTAATGCTCTAACCCATTTCGCTTTAAGGGGTATTTAATTGAATCTCCCTAACAATACTCGTCCTTTGATCGGTTCAGAGCCAACCCTAAAAGCACCGCCAGGGGCTACCGACTGTCATATGCATGTCTACCTACCTGGGTATGAGTCCCAGCCAGGTGGTCCGTCGATTCCTGAGTTAGCTACGGTAGAGGATTACTATCAAATTCAAAAGTGGCTTTCGCTGGAGCGTGTCGTCGTGGTTCAACCTAATGCCTATCAATGTGATAACAGTGCTTTACTCGTCGCGCTTGGTGAACTTGGACTGACAAAGGCACGTGGCGTCGCCGTGGTTACTCCGGAAACTCCGCAAGCCGAGTTGGAGGCATGGCACTCAGAGGGTGTGAGAGGCGCACGTATTATGGATCTGCCAGGGGGAGCTCAGAGTTGTGCTGATATGGCATTAATCGAGCCTCGTATACGAGAGCTGGGTTGGCACATGATGGTGCAGTTCAATGGTCGTCACCTTAATGATCACTTAACTTCATTGAAATGCTTGAAGACTGATTTTATCATTGATCATCTCGGTAAGTTCATGGATCCGGTCCCGAGTGAAGATATTCGAGTAGATGAAATATTAAGATTGTTAGATCGCGGGAATGCATGGTTTAAAATTTGTGCACCTTATGAAACGAGTTTAGTAGGAGGCCCTGATTACTCAGATGTCGGCGCAGTTGCACGACGCGTGATTGAACACGCACCCGAGCGAGTAATTTGGGGCTCCAACTGGCCACACGTTGGTGTGCCACGTTCCCAGTATCCGAATGATGCCATGCAATTGGATGTTTTACTCCAATGGACCACTCAATCGGAGTGCGAAAAAATACTAGTCGATAATCCAGCAAGGCTTTATGGCTTTGACATTAACTAAGCACTTACATGACAAGTAGTATCTACAATTCGCCTATATTACGGTCTCGTAATAATTGTGAGTTGGCTGATATTTTAACAAGGAGATTCATCATGCTTAATCGTCTTTTAGTAACCGGAGCTGCTGGTGGGCTTGGTCAGGCTTTGCGTCCTCATCTTTCCCGTTTAGCTCAATGTGTACGATTATCAGATATCTCGGATCTGGGTGAGGCTGATGATCATGAAGAGCTTGTGGCTTGTGATCTTTCCGATGCCAAAGCGGTAATGTCGCTGGTAGAGGGGTGTGATGGAATAATTCATTTGGGTGGTATCTCTGTAGAGAGACCATGGGAAAATATTCTTCAGTCTAATATCATTGGTGTATATAATCTATACGAGGCAGTTCGACATTTTAGACAAGCTCGTGTCGTGTTCGCTAGCTCTAACCACGTCATCGGCTTCCACCCACGTACTACACGTATCGATACCCAGTGTGTACACCGCCCCGATTCGCTTTATGGGGTGTCGAAGTGTTTTGGAGAGGATCTAGCTAGCCTTTATCACGATAAGTTCGGCATCGAAACTTTGAGTGTTCGTATTGGGTCTTGTTTCCCTGAGCCGGCCGATACTCGCATGATGGCTACTTGGATGAGCGTAGATGACTTTGTTGCCTTGCTCGAGCGTGCATTTGTAGCGCCCAAGCTTGCATACACCGTGATATATGGTGTTTCAAATAATCACGAATCTTGGTGGGATAATAGTAAATCCTCGTTCCTGGGCTGGGCGCCTAAAGATAATTCCGAGCCATGGCGTGCAAAGGTTGAGGCAGCTGCAGGAGACATTGATCCTAATGATTCGGCTGTAATATATCAAGGTGGCAAGTTTACCTCTTTAGGGCACCCGGATGATTGACAGCCTCTGAACTAATTGACTCGTTGGAAAAGGGGAGGGATCGATGACTACGTTCGTTACATTGACTCAGGAAGAAGCTAGTCAACTAAGTCATGAGATTTTAACGAGATACGGATATAGTCAGCCTCATGCAGCTGCTATTACTCGTAATATTGTCGCGGTTCAGCGAGATGAGGGGCACTCTCATGGATTATACCGACTCATCAGTTGCGTCGACACTCTTCGTCGCGGTGGTGTGAGTCCCGATGCAGTGCCTCGAATAGAGGATACTGCGCCAAGCGTAGTTAGAGCTGATGCCAATAATGGCTGTTCATTATTAGCTTTTGAGCAAGCACGTCCATTACTGATCGATAAAGCTAGGACGAATGGTATTGCTCTGCTAGCGATAAATAACTCCTTTCATTTTTCTGCTCTCTGGCCAGAGGTCGAGTCACTGGCTGAGGAGGGGTTAGTGGCGCTGGCTATGACCCCAAGCCATGCATTTGTGGCACCAGCTGGCGGGAGTCGGCCTCTGTTAGGCACCAATCCGTTAGCCTTCTCCTGGCCACGTCCCGGAAGAGATCCTTTTACGTTTGATTTTGCTACTAGCATGGTGGCACGAGGAGAGATCGAGCTACATCGTCGTGCAGGTAAGTCGATTCCCGACAACTGGGCGGTTGGTGAAGATGGTCTATCCACTACTGATCCCGAGGAGGCTCTCAAAGGAGCAATGCTGACATTTGGCGCTTACAAGGGGTCAGCGCTGTCGATGATGATTGAGTTGCTCGCCGGTCCTTTGATCGGCGATGTGTTGGGCCATGAGACTCGACCGGCTACTACAGAGAACTCAGGAAGACCATGGCACGGTGAATTACTTATAGCGATCGATCCTCATAAACTACTTGGTGATACGATGCACTATCATTTGGAACACGCTGAAACATTATTCGAGGAAGTGCTATCTCAAGGAGCACGTCTACCATCACAGCGCCGGTATGAGGCTCGTATGAGAAGCAAAGAAACCGGTATCAATATACCAGAAGCTTTATATAAGGAATTAACGATGTTGCGTGATACTTCCCTTTAAGCTTGTTGTTTTTTTGCATCATTATATAATAGCTTTCATTATTATTATTGCTTTGTAAGTTAGATAATCGTAGATCTGAATATGGCTATCTTATTTTTAAAGTGCATAAGATCGAAGCTAATTTTTTAGCGCGTCAGTATACTTGCTACAACTGAGGTCGCCAGTATAGCGTTGGCTAGAGTTTGTTATATGCTTAGCATTATTCAGGAATGCCTTTTGGAAGGAGGGAGGGCTTCCTGTTTCACACTCGACTTGCTCCACATGGTGACCAATGCAGGGCAGCATAGCGGGTCTATTCAATTATTGGTTTTTTTTCAGTATGATGTATGATAAGTGCAATCCGTAAACGTCATCCTAGCGCGTCAAGCTAGACAATGTATTTTTAGTAAGGTGGATGGAAGGTGAATAAATGACGAGATTTTGGGAGGTTCAACGGGTCAGTCGTGAAGGCAGCTTGTCACAAGCGGTCCTAGAGCAGCTTGAGCGTCGTATTACCTCGGGAGAAGTGCCTGTAGGAAGTAAGTTGCCCACCGAAGGTGAACTGTGTAATGCATTTGGTGTCAGTCGAACAGTGATTCGAGAAGCCATTACTCATCTAAAATCTTCGGGGTTGGTAGAAACTCGCCGTGGCGTGGGTACGACAGTTCTGCGCAATACATTGGCTGAGTCGCGCCCTGCGAAACAAATCAGTGCAACAACAGTCGAAGATATTCTGGAAGTGTTGGAGTTAAGGCTGATATTAGAGCCCGAAGCCGCTAGGCTTGCCGCACTTCGCTATGACGAGAACGATCAGCGTTCATTGGAATCACTACATGCAGACTTTTTGACTCCACGTGCTACGCAGTCTCATTCTGGTTCACAAGATTTTGCCTTTCATCGCGCAATTATCAAAGCGACTCATAATCCATTCTTTGAACGCTTTTATGAACCACTGAGCGATAGCGTCATTCCACGCTCAAAACTCTTAAGTACAGATATCGACATTGAAGCAGCACAGCGTTATTTATATCTCGTTCACGAAGAGCATACCCGTATTCTGGAATCAATTTTGAATAGGGACGAGGAAGGTGCACATAAAGCGATGTTTCAGCACCTCGGACGAGCTAGGGATATGTATGCTAAATACCGAGGATAGCTAGTGTTTTATCTGACTTGACTTTTAAGTTTACTAGCTTTTCAGCATGTGGTTGGGGGCTGATCTGCGCAGTCAGCCCTTAATAAATAATAAGTCAAAAGCTCGCATTGTTATCGTGCTTTATTTTATACCGATAATATATGGCTTGAGTTTTTAATGTTCTTGGCCGCAGATTCTGAGTGCAACACCTGAGTTTCCCTGTAAGGTATTGCGCTCATGTCATACTCAGAACTCAGCATTACTGATCGTGCCACTATCCAGGTTTGTCTCTCTCAAGGCCTGA
>Ga0114912_1000115_pt1 | contig 47777 bp, 38 predicted proteins | sample MalvirDeepMed_51_FD_89713 | JGI IMG/M metagenome (GOLD analysis project Ga0114912, IMG submission 89713) | Marine viral communities from the Global Malaspina Expedition - Malaspina viral metaG DeepMed_51 | ecosystem: Environmental > Aquatic > Marine > Oceanic | place: Mediterranean Sea...
GACATAGACCTGGCTCGCGGGATCCTCGCCCACCAGCACCACGGCGAGGCCTGCCTTGCGGCCCGCCGCCGCCTCGAAGTCGGACGCCCATCCGCCGACCCGCGTGCGCAAGCCTTCGGCAAAAGCCTTCCCGTCGATCCGTTCCGCCGCCATCAGACGCTCTTGATCACGCCGTCCAGCACCAGCAGGACGATGTTGAGCGCGATGATGAGGACCAGCGGCGAGAAGTCGATCGCCCCCGTGCTTGGCAGGATGTTGCGGATCGGGCGCAGCAGCGGGTCAAGCAGGCGATTGATCGCCATGTAGAAGCTCGACAGGAACTCGTTCGAGCTGTTGACCACGTTGAAGGCGAACAGCAGCCCGATGATGAACTGGATGATGATCAGCATCACCAGCACATTGGTGAGCATCGCGACGATTTCGTAGATGGTGTAGAGCGCTTGCATACCGGTCCCGTCCGTTGGGTTTCGTGCGGTGTCCTGGGCCCCGCTTACAGGCCCGCTTACAGGCGACGGGCCATGGAGGGAAGGCCTAGCGGGCCGCTTCGGGCGCTGTGGTCCGGTCCGCCCGGACCCCCGTGCGTATCAACGTTCCCGCACCCTGTTCGGTGAAGAATTCGAGCAGCATGGCATGGGCCACCCGCCCATCCAGCACCACCGCCGCATCGCATCCCCCTTCGACCGCGTGGACGCAGGTTTCGAGCTTGGGAATCATGCCCCCGCCGATCGTCCCGTCTTCGCGCAGGCGCGCAATGTCGGCGGGATCGAGATCGGTCAGCAGCTCGCCCTGCTTGTCCAGCACGCCGGCGACATCGGTGAGGAGGAACAGCCGCGCCGCGCCCAGTGCCGCCGCCAATGCGCCCGCCATCGTATCGGCGTTGATATTGTAGGTGTGCCCGTCCATCCCGCTGCCGATCGGGGCGACGATCGGGATCATGCCCGCCGCGATCGCGGTGTCGATGACGGCGGTGTCGACATGGGTCGGCTCGCCCACGAAGCCGAGATCGAGCGCCTGTTCGATATTGCTGTCAGGGTCCTTCGCCGTGCGTTCCAGCTTGGTCGCGGTGACGAGGTTGCCGTCCTTGCCCGACAGGCCGATCGCCTTGCCGCCGGCCTGCGCGATCCAGCCGACCAATTGCTTGTTGATCGCGCCCGACAGGACCATTTCGGCGATCTCGGCCGTGGCCTTGTCGGTAACGCGCAAGCCATCGACGAAGGTGCTTTCGACGCCCAGCTTCTTCAGCATCGCGCCGATCTGCGGGCCGCCGCCATGGACCACCACCGGATTGATGCCGACCGCCTTCAACAGCACCACGTCGCTGGCGAATTCGCGCGCCGCCTGTTCGTCGCCCATGGCATGACCGCCATATTTCACCACGAAGGTGCGCCCGGCATAGCGCTGGAAATAGGGCAGCGCCTCGATCAGCGTGGCCGCTTTTGTGTGCAGGGTGGTGGGATCGGGACTTGAACCGCTCATGGCAAAACGCCTGCCTTCGGGTGGGAGGAAGGCAGGCGTCTAGCTTGTCGGTGCGCGTGCGGGAAGAGCGCGTTTATTGCGCGGGCGCTTCGGTCAGGTCGTCAGAAGCCGTCTGCGTCTCGGTCTGGTTCTCGACCGCCTGGACGTCCCCGGCATCGGCGCCGCGGACCTGCTCCAGCCCTTCTGCGGTGTCCGAGGTCAGGTCCGTGTTCAGCCGCTCTTCCTGCGTGGTGATGGCGTTGTCGGGGATCGTCTCGATCTCCTCGTCGCCATCGGCATTCAGGAAGAAGATGATCGAGGCGACGGCCAGAAGGACGATCATGCCGACCCAGAACCAGCGGCTGGACGGTTTGGTATCGGGAACGGGATCGGACATGATGAAAAGCTCTCCTGTATAGTCGTTTGCAGGAATAATGGTCGGGCGGGGCGGGCGTTCCGAATTGCAGGTTTCGCTCTCGTCCCGCTGGCCCTCGCGCTCGGGCGGCTCTAGGCTCCGCCCCTATGAACCGAGCCGCCCTTATCCTCGCCCTGATCCCCCTGTCGGCCTGCGCCGCTATCCCGGACGCGTCGTCCCTGCCGCCCCTCCCGGCGGAGCAGCAGGCGTTCTGGGACGCGCTGGAGAGCCATTGCGGGAAGGCCTATGCCGGATCGCTCGTCAGCGAGGACGCGCGCGACGCGGCATTTCGCGGCAAGGCGATGCGCGCCCATTGGGCCGACTGTTCGCCCACCCGCATCGCGATCGCCTTCCATGTCGAGGATAATGACGAGGCGGGAGGATGGGACCGCAGCCGCACCTGGCTGGTCAGCCGCACCGCCGAGGGCCTGCGGCTGAAGCACGATCACCGCCATCGTGACGGGAGCATCGATGCGGTGACCCAGTATGGCGGCGACACATTGGGCGCGGGAACGGCGCGCGCGCAGGATTTCCCGGTCGATGCCTATTCGATCGCAATGTTCGAGCGCGAGGGGCTCGACCAGTCGCTCACCAATGTCTGGCGTGTCGAGGTCGATCCGGCGCGCAAGCCCGATGCGCGCTTCGCCTACCAGCTCACCCGCCGCAACGATCCGACCCGGCTGTTCCGCGTGACGTTCGATCTGACCCGCCCGGTACCCGCGCCGCCGCCCGCCTGGGGGTGGTGAGGCCGCGCGGTCGCGCGATAATATCGTAATTTCCGCGCGCCGCGCATCTGCCTTCAAGGGCACTCAAGGCAAGAAAAAGACCGCCAGCCCCGCCAGCATTGCAATGTGGAGGATCGCGATCGTGTGCAGGCGGCTGGAAAAAGGCTCCTTGCGGGTCTTGTGGCGGAACATTTGCCGGGCGAGGTAAGCACCCGGCGTCCCTCCCAGTAAGGCGATCTGGAGGAGGTGGAATTCCGAAATTCGACGGTGGCCTGTCCGCGCCGCGCTCTTGTCGATGGCGAAAGCCAGGACGGCGGCGGCGTTTGCGCCGATCAGCCATACTGCCAGCACCGCAAATGGGGAGAGATCGGCGAAGAGGCTCATTCTGTTTCGTCTGAAGTCTATGAGATAGGAGCAATAGCGCCGCAAGCTGCGCGTGCTGACACGGGGCGGGGAAAGCCTCGGCGACACGCTGGTCGCGGAAGGCCTGGCGGAGGAATGGCAGGGCTATCGGCGGGAGTGGTGTTGACTTTTAGTATAATCGCGGCATCGCACGCCATCGGACAATAACGTTTTACATTCAGCAATCTGAACTATTCAAAATGCGCCGCGTACGTATGGTTGCTGCCTTATTTTCGAACGTAGGACGTATCACACGCACCTTCCGATCTATCAAGCTCCGATTCTTCGCATCTTTAATTAGCAACTTATCATTCGTTATAAGGGTATCCGATCGCCCAAGTCTTAATAGCGCGACAACGTGAGGATCATCTGACTCGATTTTGTTTCGTATTTTTCGCTGCTCCGTCTCCAAATCGGATTGGGAGACTATGGCTATTTGACCCCTTCGCTCCCATTGAACCATGAGCCGACGGAACTGTGCCAGTTTGGATAACTCAACAGTAAGGCGCCCACCCACCTCTATTTTTCCTCCCCGCGTCATCCATCGTATAAACTCATTAATGTGAGCGAAGTCACGCGAGTTCGCCACGTCTCCTGCTTGATTCGCATCCAATACAGCACACATGATCAATTTACGCCTAGAATACGAAGCTCTTCCCTCATAAAAAAGTCGCGATAATTATTCGGCGGGTCAATTGGCTGGCCCATGCGATCTAGTTGGATCTCATCAATCCGACTTTCCCCGTCGTCGGCCGAAAAAAACAATATGCGAACTGAGTCCTTTGACAGAACTCCATCTCGTATCGCCATTCGGACTCTATCTACCAAATAGTCACTATGAGTTTCGATTACGGCAATGGTATCGGAATTTTCACCAATGTGACTAGCTAGAAAAGAGCCTAAGCCAGCTTGTGCTTGAGGGTGAAGATGGACTTCTGGTTGCTGGTATAAATAAATGGACTTCTGGTCTTTAGTTACAAGATCTACGATGACTGGAAGTGTTTGGCTGATGCCATATCCGACATCGGCAATGCTTGCCCAACGCCCGTCAACCCTAAACTTTAATTGGAATGGGCCAGCATCATCGTCGGTGAGCTTAGTGATGTTAAAGTCGGTAAAGAGACCAGATTCGCGACCGAATTTATTCACCTCCTTGCGTATCCTTGTCCATCGCTTAGGATCTGAAACTTTTATTTTTCGGAGGCGGTAGGGAACACCCTTACCGTCAGGGCCGTCGCTGGCTTGGGCGGCTCTATAAACGCGTTGAGGCGTAGATCTTATCGGTGACGAAGCGACCACGTTTTCTGGGAACGAGTTTAATAAAGCGGAAAATCCGGTGAAGGCCCTCGCGACTTGAGGCATTGATCGAGCTTCTTTTTGATCTTCTCCGACTTCCTCATTCGTATAAAAGCTTGAAACTATAGCTTGAAGAAGAAGTATTAATGAGCCGACTTTAAGCCCGCTTTCACTGTTGATAATCGGCGGGGGCTGCATTCCACCTTCAGGTTCGAACGAAATCAATTTGTCATCGAAATCAAGCTCAACCAGAAATTCTGGCCGAAGATCTATACTTAAAAGAGATTCTTCAATTCGAAATTTTAAAGAGCAAACCTCTGCAGATCCGAAATGATCGGAGAAGACGATTTCGAGTGATGCATCAACCAACTCTCTTTTTTTTACCGGAGGCTTCTCAAACATGCGAGCGGAGAATTGCCGAATAAAAAAGGGAATTAAGCCTGATGAATTACCTAGATTGATGGTCTCGGAAAACTTTATGGAAAAGCTTTTTTCTTGCTCTTTGTGAACAAGTTGCTTGAAAGAGCCGAGATCGAAAGGTTCGGAACTAAGTTGCGGCGAGCCCCTTTCTTGAAACTCAAAAATATAGTTCAGCGCAGACAGAAAGGATGTTTTTCCTGTGCTGTTTTGACCAATAAGAAAAGTGATTGGTGCGATATGAACGGGATCTATACGTTTGAATGACCTAAAGTCTTCGAGTTGTACTTTAAGACTCCTCATTAATTCACTCCGCCGCCTCGACAGCATCCCCAAACAGCCCCGGACCCTGATCGTCCGCGTCCGCTTCCTCGTTGGCCGGTTTCGCCTTGTTGCGCTTGTCGAAGCTCGACCAGACGTCCTGCCAGTTCCCCTTGGTTGCGCCCTTCGAATATTCGGTCGCGCGGGTTTCGAAGAAATTGGCGTGCTCCACCCCGTTCAGCAGCGGGGCGAGCCAGGGGAGGGGGTGGTCTTCCACCATGTAGATCGGTTGCAGGCCCAGCTGGCCCAGGCGCCAGTCCGCGATGTAGCGGATATATTTCTTGATCTCCTTCGCCGTCATCCCCGTCACAGGGCCCTGTTCGAAGGCGAGGTCGATGAAGGCGTCTTCGAGGCGCACCGTCTTCTGGCACATGTCCATGATGTCTTCCTTCACCGCCTTGGTCAGGCAGTCGCGCTCGGCGCAGAAGGCGTGGAACAGGCGGATGATGCCTTCGCAATGCAGCGATTCGTCGCGCACCGACCAGCTGACGATCTGGCCCATGCCCTTCATCTTGTTGAAGCGCGGGAAGTTCATCAGCATGGCGAAGCTGGCGAACAATTGCAGCCCTTCGGTGAATCCGCCGAACATCGCCAGCGTGCGGGCGATATCCTCGTCATTGTCGACGCCAAATTCCTGAAGATAGTCGTGCTTGTCCTTCATCTCCTCGTATTCGAGGAACATGCCGTATTCGCTTTCCGGCATCCCGATCGTGTCGAGGAGGTGGCTGTAAGCAGCGATATGCACCGTCTCCATATTGGAGAAGGCGGCGAGCATCATCTTGACCTCGGTCGGCTTGAACACGCGGCCGTATTTCTCGTGGTAGCAATCCTGCACCTCGACATCGGCCTGGGTGAAGAAGCGGAAGATCTGCGTGAGCAAATTGCGCTCGTGATCGGTGAGGTTCTGCGCCCAGTCGCGGCAATCCTCGCCCAGCGGCACTTCCTCCGGCATCCAGTGGATCTGCTGTTGGCGCTTCCAGAAATCGTAAGCCCAGGGATATTCGAACGGCTTGTAGGTCTTGCGGGCTTCGAGCAACGACATCTTGTGTCTCCGGGCTTTCGTGTGAACCGGAACATATAGAGCATCCGGCCGCGTTTTCGAACCCGCTATCTGGCGATTCGGCGGGGATAAAGCGGGGAGAATTCGCGACGAAAGGGGTTGCATCGCCCGGAACGCTGTGGGTGGCGCGGGCGTTGAGGGGGCGAAAGGAATTTTTCCGATGAGCACCTATGATGGACAATACGAGCCCAGGGACAGCCGCGACGTGACCCTGTCGAGCGAAAGCGCGCCGGGCGAGCCAAATCGCACCGGCCACCGCGAAGGCGCAACGCGCCAGCAGGAACAGCAGGCCGATTCGAAGGATGGTGAGGCGCAGGTCGCCTACGGCAACAGCAAGGACCGCGAAGGCCAGATGGAACAGGACATCGCGACCGACGGGGCAAAGAACAGCACCAAGGGCGACGAGAGCCTCGTGGGTGAAACTTCCGCCGACCCGGCCACGCGTGCCAAGGCTGACGGCAATCGTCCGCTCTCCGGCGACTGAGAACCGAACCAGTTTGGGGTAGGACGGGTTCGGCCCGTTCCCCTTTGCGGGCCAGCCCGCACCCCGACGCCCCGCCGACCCCGGCGGGGCGTTTTTCGTGGCTTGACGCTGCTGACGAGGGCTTATGCTCCACGATTGGCTGCGCCTTCATCGACCCGTTGCTGAGCGGCGACGAACCGAGGAACAAGCCGTGCGAGCACCCGTTGGTCAGATATAAGCAACTTATACCAAAGGGAAATTTATGTTCGAGAAGATCCGTATCAAGGAACACATGGAAATCGCCGATTCGAACGGCCAGCATGTCGGAACGGTCGACGATGTCGAAGGCGACAATATCAAGCTGACCAAGTCGGACAGTGCCGACAGCATCCACCATCTGATCCCTGTCGACGCCGTCGAAAAGATCGACGACAATCGGATTTATCTCAAGGAAGGCGCGCGCATTCCGGCCGGGCTTGGGAACAAAGCCAACGCCTGAACATCCATCCGATCGAATTAGCACAAGCCCCACCGGTCTTGGGACTGGTGGGGCTTTTGCGTTCGGATGTTAGCCGGTCAAGCATTTCAATTGATACGATCGGTTGGCCTCGACCGGAGAAATGGACGTGCTCACCAGCCGCTCTGGCAATTTCCCCATATGCCATGGCGTAAGTCCGATCCCTTCGACAGGAAGCCATCCGCCCACATGCTCCGCGACCGGGGTGGCTGTCGGACTGAACCCAGCACAGTGCTCATTGAGGTTGGCGCTGTTGCGATTTGTGGGCCGTAAGCCATCTGAGAAGTGATGCCTTTGTCCCCAGATTCACTTTTTGTCCTTTTTGATGCCTGAAAGTATTGCGAGGGCACAACCCAGAAAGACGACGGCAAGGGATATGCTGATTATTATCCAGGGAGCCATTGGTATCCTTTATCGAAGTTCGACGCATCATTGCGGTGTTTTTCGCGCTAGTTTCATGGCAGCTCCCTAGCGTCAACCTATCGGCCGTTATCTGTCTTCATTATAGATCGATGGGTCATGCTTTAAGCAACTCTCCGCTTCATAAGCCAACCGTCGCAAAACCACCCTTGAGGCGGTCATTCGGGGGGGGCACCTGAGCAGCACCGGAAGCGGATATTGCCGGAGGCTTGCGGCGGCGACCGGTTTCAGGTTCGCCTGGCGAAAGTCGGAACGACCCAAGTTGGGGCGCGAAGCTGACGTTCGACAGGTAACTCGTTGCGTTATGACCGTCTCCCCCTCCACTGGCATTTTCTAAAACGCTTCAATTCCCTCCCAAATCGGCGCGAAGCCTTTGCCTATCTCCAAATGCGGTTTGCGGCGCGTTCTCGCTACCCTTGATGAATTTTTGCAATTGTCCCCGAATGTTGCGGCTGCTTTCAAGCCGATCCGAAGCGAAAATGTTTGCCTGCGGTTTGCGCGCTTCTTTAAGAGGCGCGCACGATCATAAGGTTTGGAACTCTTGCAAGATTCTCACTCCAACGGGAAACTCCGCGACAAAACGGTCTGGTGGTCCATCCTCGGCCTGGTTGCGGGTATCGGCTTCTTCCTGATCAGCGCGATCGTTTCGTATTCGAACGTTCTCGGGATGCGCGAGAACGAAGACCGGATCCGCAATACGCATGAGGTGCTGACCGCGCTCGACGAGCTTATGATAGCCGCGCTCGATGTCGAGACCGGGACGAGAGGCTATGTCCTGACCGGAGACGTCCAGTATCTTGAGCCCTACCGGGCCGGAAGTGCGGATACGCGTGACGTTCTGGCGAAGCTGGAACCCCTCACGCATGGCAACGCGGTGCAGGCCGCGAACCTCGACCGGCTCCGGACTTTGATCGAGGAGAAAATCCGCTTTTCCCGTCTGGCCATCGAGACCCGCCGGGACCGGGGTATCGAACCGGCGATCGCGCTGACCGACAGCGATCGGGGCAAGATGGCGATGGACGCGATCCGCCAGCAAATGGCGCAGATGAATCGCGAGGAGACGGTCGAGCGCGAGCAGCGCATCGCCGAGCTGGCCGCATCGTCCAATGCGGCGATCCTCAGCGCGTTGATTACCAGCCTCATCGGGATCGCGCTGACCATTGCCATTTTTATCCTGCTCGCGCGCAGCAACCGTCTGCGCGAACGTCAGCGATGGCTGCAGACCGCGCAGGTGGACCTCGGCAAAGCCATGCGCGGCGAATTGACGGTGCCGCAGATCGGAGCCGCTGTTCTCGCGTTCTTCTCCGAGAGGATCGGCGCGACGGCGGGGGCGATCTTCAAGGGCGAAAGCGGCACGTTCAATCGTGTGGCCGTTCTTGGCGTGCCCGATATCTCCTCGGTGCCCGAGGCGTTCGGTATCGGCGAAGGCTTGCTCGGCCGGGTGGCGGCGGAGGGGCAGCAGATCGTGCTGTCCGACGTTCCCCATGGCTATCTCAAGATCGGTTCGGCCTTCGGCAGCGATATGCCGCGCCATCTCGTGGTCTCCCCGGCCTTCAACGAAGGGGCGGTCAATGCGGTCATCGAACTCGGATTCTTCGATGCCGTCGACGATCGCGTGCACGATCTTTTCGGCGCCGTTGCCGATTCGATCGGCGTCGCTCTGCGCTCGGCCCGTTTCCGTGAGCGGCTGCAGGAAGCGCTGGAAGAAACGCAGCGGCAGGCGGGTGAACTCCAGGCGCAGAGCGAGGAACTGCGCGTCTCCAACGAGGAGCTGGAAGAGCAGGGCAATGCGCTGAAGGAATCGCAGGCACGGCTGGAACTGCAACAGGTCGAACTGGAGCAGACCAACACGCAGCTGGAAGAGCAGGCGCAGACGTTGGAAGGTCAGCGCGACGAGCTTTCCCGCGCCGCTGCCGCCCTGCAATTGAAGGCCCGCGAGCTGGAACAGGCCAGCCAGTACAAGTCCGATTTCCTCGCCAATATGAGCCACGAATTGCGCACGCCGCTCAATTCGCTGCTGATCCTCTCCAAGCTTCTGGGCGACAATGCCGACGGCAATCTGTCTGCCGACCAGATCAAGTTCGCCCGCACGATCGAATCCTCCGGCAACGATCTCCTGACTCTCATCAACGACATCCTCGACCTGTCGAAGATCGAGGCGGGCCATGTCGAGATCGAGGCCGCCCCGGTGCCGACCGAGCGGCTCGCTTCGGACCTGCGCAAGACGTTCGAGCCGCTGGCGCAGCAGCGCGGGCTGGATCTCGAGATCGCGCTGGCCGCCGACGCGCCGCGTTCGATCGAGACCGATCGCCAGCGGCTGGAACAGGTGCTCAAGAACCTGTTGTCCAACGCCATCAAGTTCACCGAAAAAGGCGGGGTTACGCTGTCGATCTCCGGCAAGGGAGATGACACGGTCGCGTTCGCGGTTGCGGATACCGGCATCGGCATTGCCGCGGAACAGCGCGACGCGATCTTCGACGCCTTCCGCCAGGCCGACGGCACCATCAGCCGCAAGTTCGGCGGCACCGGCCTCGGCCTCTCGATCTCGCGCGAGCTCGTCCGCCTGCTTGGTGGTACGATCCGGCTCGAGAGCGAGGAGGGCAAGGGCAGCACTTTCGTGGTGGAGGTGCCGGCGACCTACGATCCCGCCATGGTCGCTCCGCGCAAACCGGCGTCGACGGAAGAGGGACCCAGTGGGGGTGTGCCGCAACCTTTGGCGGCCGCGTCCCGGCCAACACGCCCGGCCACGGGCGCTGCGAATACCGCGCCCAAGCAGACGGCTGTCGACGATGACCGGGAGGCCTTGTCCGGCGACAAGCGCGTCCTGCTCGTGATCGAGGACGACAACAAGTTTGCTGCAATCGTGTGCGACCTGTCGCGCGAGATGGGCTTCGAATGCCTCGTCGCCGGCACCGCGCAGGAAGCGATCGATCTGGCCCGCGAATACCGGCCCAGCGCGATCGTGCTCGACATCGGCCTGCCCGACCAGTCGGGCCTGACCGTGCTCGACCGCCTCAAGCACGAGGACGGCACGCGGCACATCCCGATCCACGTCATTTCCGGATCGGACCAGGCCCAGACCGCGCTGGCATTGGGGGCGATCGGCTTCCTCGAAAAGCCCGCCCCGCGCGAACGGCTGGCCGAGGTGCTCGCCTCGCTACAGGAGAAGCTGGCATCGCGCGTCCGGCGCGTGCTGATCGTGGAGGACGACGCGGTCCAGCGCGAGGCGGTCAGCCAGTTGCTCGGTTCGCAGGACGTGGAGACGGTCGGGGTCGGCACGGCTGCCGAATGCCTCGAGGAATTGCGCGGCGGCCGGTACGATTGCATGGTCCTCGACCTGGCATTGCCGGATGCGACGGGCTTCGCCCTGCTCGAAACGCTGAGCGAGGACGGCGATGGCCCGCTGCCCCCGGTCATCGTCTACACTGGCCGCGACCTGTCGGCTGACGAGGAACAGCGCCTGCGCCGCTATTCCAGCTCGATCATCATCAAAGGTGCAAAGTCGCCCGAGCGCCTGCTGGACGAGGTCTCGCTGTTCCTGCACCAGGTGGTCTCCGATCTGCCTGCCGAACAGCGCGAGATGATCGAGAAGGCACGCCACCGCGATGCGGCGCTCGAAGGTCGGCGCATTCTCATCGTCGAGGATGACGTGCGCAACGTCTATTCGCTGACCAGCGTGCTCGAACCCCGCGGCGCGCTGACGCGGATCGCGCGCAACGGGCAGGAGGCGATCGATGCGCTCGACGAGGCGGCGGGCGATCCGGGCAAGACCATCGACCTGGTACTGATGGATGTGATGATGCCGGTGATGGATGGCCTGACCGCGGCCCGTGCGATCCGCGCTGACGAGCGCTGGAAGAAACTGCCCATCGTCATGCTTACCGCCAAGGCCATGCCCGACGACCAGCAGAAATGCATCGACGCAGGGGCCAATGATTACATGTCCAAGCCGATCGACGTGGACAAGCTCCTGTCGCTGGTCCGGGTATGGATGCCCCGCTGATGAGCGCCGAAGCGAGGAGCGCCAAAACCGCGAGCGAGAGCATCGAGGATATCGAGATCGAACTGCTGCTGGACGCAGTCTATCGGTACTACCACTACGATTTCCGCCATTATGCCCGCGCGTCGATCAAGCGGCGGCTTTTGCAGGCGCGAAAGCAGTGGGGATATGCCAGCGTGTCCGACATTCAGTCCGCCGTGCTGCGTGACGAAACCATCCTGCCACGGCTGCTGAACTTCCTCACCGTGCAGGTGAGCGAGATGTTCCGCGATCCTTCCTATTTCCGGGCCCTGCGCGAAAAGGTCGTGCCGCACCTCAGGACGTATCCCTCGCTCAAGGTCTGGGTCGCGGGATGCAGCAACGGCGAAGAGCTCTATTCGCTGTCGATCCTGTTCGCCGAAGAAGGGTTGTCCGACCGCACCATGTTCTATGCGACCGATATCAACCCGGCGGCGCTTCGCGCGGCGCAGTCGGGGATATACCCGCTGGACCGGGTGCGCCTGTTCACCGAGAACCACCGCTTGTCCGGTGGACATGGCTCGCTGTCGGAGCATTATACCGCCGACTACGACAGGGCCGTGTTCGACAGAACCCTGCGGGAGCGGACCGTCTTTTCCGACCACAGCCTGGTAACCGACGCCGCGTTCGGTGAGATGCACCTCATTTCGTGCCGCAATGTGCTCATCTATTTCGACCGCGACCTGCAGGACCGGGTCGTCGGACTGTTCGGCGAATCGCTCGCGCGGGGCGGGTTCCTCGGCATCGGGTCGAAGGAAAGCCTGCGCTTCTCGGCCCATGCCGACATGTTCTCGGAATTCGTCCGCGAAGAGAAGATCTATCGGAGGAATGCGCGATGATGCGGGCGGTCGTCATCGGAGCCTCGGCAGGCGGCGTGCAGGCCCTGTCGCAGGTCCTGCCGTCTCTGCCGGTGGACTTCCCGCTCCCCGTTCTGGTGGTCGTCCATATTCCGCCACGGCGCGACAACGCGCTGGTCGATCTGTTCGCCGGGAAATGCCGCATCCCGGTCAAGGAGGCGGAAGACAAGGAGCCGCTGGAGCCCGGCACGATCTATTTCGCACCGCCCGATTATCACCTGCTCGTCGAGGCGGGCGGCACGCTTGCCCTGTCTTCGGACGAGCCGGTCAATCACTCGCGCCCGGCGATCGACGTGCTGTTCGAAAGCGCGGCGGACGCCTTCGGCACCGGCTTGGCCGGGATCGTGCTGACCGGCGCGAACAGCGATGGTGCCGAGGGCCTGCGCGCCATATGCGCGGCGGGCGGGCAAGCTATCGTCCAGGACCCGGTTTCCGCGGAAGTCGCGACGATGCCCCGAGCCGCGCTGGCCGCGTGCCCGAACTCGCAAACGGTGCGAGTTGAGAATATCCGACAGGCGCTGGAGGCCATGATCGCAAGATGACCGACACCGCCAAATTCCTGCTGGTCGACGATCTCGAGGAAAATCTCCTCGCTCTCGAAGCCCTGCTCGCGCGCGACGGCCTCGAACTCCACAAGGCGCGCAGCGGCGAGGATGCGCTCGAGCTGATGCTGTCCAACGAGTATGCACTGGCGCTGCTCGACGTGCAGATGCCCGGCATGGACGGTTTCGAACTGGCCGAATTCATGCGCGCGAACGAGCGATCGCGGCATATTCCGATTATCTTCCTGACGGCGGGCAGCGGCAATGCCGTCCGCCGCTTCCGTGGCTACGAGGCGGGCGCGGTCGACTTCATCCAGAAGCCGATCGAGGCCGACGTCCTGCGCTCAAAGGCGAACGTGTTCCTGGATCTGTATCTCCAGCGGCAGCAGATCATCGCCCAGCGGGACGAGCTCGCATCTCTGACGGTCGCGTTGCAGGCCGCGGATCAGCAGAAGAACCGGTTCCTGGCGGTTCTTGCCCACGAACTGCGCAATCCGCTGGCGGTTCTTGCGGCCGGGCTCAACATCCTGGAACGCCGGACCGATCAGAAAGCCATCGACACCAGCCGCAAGTCGATGCGGCAGCACCTCAGTTACATGACGCGGCTCGTCGACGACCTTCTCGACATCAACCGTATCGAACGCGGGAAGATTTCGCTGCGCCGCGAGAACGTGCTTCTGTCCGATATCCTTCCCTCCGCCCTGGAGATCGCCGCACCGGCGATAGAAGGAGCGGGGCACACGCTCGCGGTCGATTTGCCCGAGCAGGCTATCGTGCTGGATGTGGATCCCGCTCGGTTCGTCCAGATGGTGGGCAATATCGTGGGCAATGCGGCGCGATACACGCCCCATGGTGGGCAAATCAGGGTTTCGGCGAGCCGTAGCGCCGATAAGGCCAGCATCGTCGTATCGGACAATGGGGTCGGCATCCCTGCCGATCAGCAGGCCCGCGTTTTCGAAATGTTCGAGCAGTCGGACGCAGGATTGGGCGTGGTCGGAGACGGGCTGGGGATCGGGCTGGCTCTGGTCAAGCAGCTCGTCGAACTGCATGGCGGGACGATCCAACTGGTGAGCAGCACGCCGGGCGAAGGCAGCACTTTCGAAATCCAGCTCCCGGCCCGGGACGGTTAGCGCGTTATCGGGAACGTCCTTTGTAAAGCGTTCTCGCGGCCTGCCTATCGCTAATGGCTATCGCGGGGCAGGCCTCGATCGGTATCGATGCGCTGGAATTTCTCACTGCCCTCGAGGATGGCGCCGCTCGCCAAGCCGCCGATCGAATGGCGCTGGATTTCCTGCCACGGCGTCTGGGATCTGGGCACATGCGCATCGATGCTCCGTCGCATTTCGGTGCGGCGGCTTTCGATTTCGGCTTCGTCCAGAAGAAGATCGACACGTCGATTGCGCAAATCCACGCGCAGGCGATCATATGTGCGGATTATCGCGAGGTTGCCTCCAGCCGCTGCCTCGGGCGTCACATTCAGGATAGAGGGCGAACCGCTGGTGCCCGATTGCCGTCCATCGCCGAGGCAGGGCAATTCGCGGATGCCCGCCTTCAGCAGATATTCGGGCGGACGCATATTGACCACTTCGGCGGCGCCCGGATACCCGATCGGCCCGCACCAGCGCATGACCAGAATATCGGACTCCGTCACCTCCAGTCCGGGGTCGTCGATCCGAGCATGGTAGTCCTCCGGGCCCTCGAACACGATCGCGCGACCCTCGAAAGCATCGGGATCGTCGGGGTCCGACAGAAAGCGCTTTCTGAACGTCTGGGAAATGACGCTGGTCTTGAGGATTCCGGAGTCGAACAGATTGCCTGAGAGAACGACGAATCCCGATTTTTCCATCAATGGGTCGTCGATCGCTCGGATCACGTCAGGAAGCAGCGTGGTCTTCCCGCGATAATTCGTATCGATCGTTTTACCGGTAACGGTGATCGGGCTTCCGTCGATCAGGCCTGCATCGAGCAATTGCCCCAAAACGGCCGGAACGCCCCCGGCCTCGTAGAAATCTTCGCCCAGATAGCGACCGGCCGGCTGCATGTTGACCAGCAGGGGCACGTCCAGCCCGGTCGTGTGCCAGTCTTCCATGCTGAGATCGACACCCATATGTCGCGCGATCGCGGCGATGTGGATCGGCGCATTGGTCGATCCCCCGATCGCCGAGTTGACGACGATGGCATTGAGAAAAGCCGCGCGGGTCAGGATTCTCGACGGCCTGAGATCCTCGCGGACTAGGTCCACCGCCCGCTTTCCGGTCCGGTATGCCATCTCTTGGCGCTGGCGATACGGAGCCGGGATGGCTGCCGATCCGGGAAGCTGCATGCCGAGAGCTTCGGCCAGCGAGTTCATGGTGGTGGCGGTGCCCATGGTGTTGCAATAGCCGGTGGAAGGAGCTGATGCCGCGACGAGGTCGAAGAACCGCGTATCGTCTATCTCGCCGGCGGCCAGCTTCTGGCGTGCTTCCCAGATGATCGTGCCCGAGCCGATCAAGCGGTTGCCGCTCCGCCCGTTGAGCATGGGCCCCACCGACAGGGCAATCGCCGGTATGTCGACCGTCGCCGCCGCCATCAACAGGGCAGGGGTGGTCTTGTCACAACCTATCGTCAGCACGACCCCGTCGAGAGGATAGCCGTACAGCAATTCCACCAGTCCCAGATAAGCGAGGTTGCGATCGAGGCCCGCCGTGGGTCGCTTGCCCGTCTCCTGGATCGGATGAACCGGAAATTCGATCGCAATCCCACCGGCGTCGCGGATGCCTTCGCGGATGCGATCGGCCAGAACCAGGTGGTGACGATTGCACGGGCTCAGGTCCGATCCGGTCTGGGCGATACCAATGATCGGGCGACCGGACTGAAGTTCCTCGCGGGACAGGCCGAAATTGAGATATCGCTCCAGGTAGAGCGCCGTCATTCCGGGATCGTCCGAATTGTCGAACCACGCGCGTGATCGCAACGGTCGATCCCGATCGTCCTGCATTCCGGCCGTATCTCTCCCGCTCATTCTGTTCCCTCTCCGGCCTTCAGCTCTTTCCATGCGGCGACGAGATCGGCGGCGCGGGGTCCCACGTCTTGCCGGCCGTCGCCCTTTCGATACAGGGCGCTGCCGACCCCGATCCCCTCGGCTCCGCTGGACAGCCAATCGCGCAGGGAGTTCCGGTCGGTTCCGCCCACCGCCCAGATCCCCGTCCCATCCGGCAATACGTCGCGAAGGGGGCGCAGATGGTTCGGGCCGAGCGTTCCGGCCGGAAACAATTTGATCCGCCTCGCCCCGGCAGCGATCGCGGTGAAAGCTTCGGTCGGCGTCTGGCAGCCCGGAACCACCTCGAGCCCCAGCGACAGCGCTTCCGAGATCACCCGCTGATCGGTGTTCGGGGTCACGATCAGCCGCCCTCCCACCGAAGCGACTTCACGCACATCGGCAACGGATGTGACCGTGCCGGCGCCGCAAAGCGCGCTTTCGCCGAACCGGTCCACGAGGCGCCGGATCGAAGCGAGCGGCCGGGGCGAGTTCAGCGGCACTTCGATAATGGAGATACCGGCCTCGACCAGCGCCGCGGCGACATCTTCGATTTCGTCTTCGCGGATACCCCGGAGGATGGCGACGATCGGTGCGGCGCCATCGGCGATCAGATCGTCCAGCGTCATGCCGGAATCCGTTCGATGAAGCCTGCAAGCCTGTCGAGGCCCGCCATGACGCAGGCCTGTCCGTCCATTGCGCGCGAGCGGATCCCGGCATGAGCCGCCGCCGCTTGATAGAGCGTCACCAGGTCCTCGTCGCCGATCAGTGTTATCTCGTCGACCAACCCGGTCAACCGCACGGCTTCGGCCATTTCCGCGGCCAGCAGAATCCCGGACAGATAACCTCGCGCCCACTCCCGGCTGCGATCGCCGACGAGCTGCGCGGTGCGGACGGAAAAAAGGCTGGCCAGCGGATTCGCTCCGCCTTCGCCAAGGCCGCAAGTGAACCCGTCCTGCCCGTCGTCCGCATTTTTTTCACGATCGATCAGAAGGCTCGACCGGGTGGTCAGAATGGCGAAGAGTTCGCCGGTCAGGAAGGTCTGGAAGCGTATGATCGCAGCATCGCGGACGATCGCCCATTTCGAGTGCGTTCCGGGGAGGACAAGGCAGTGGGTGCCGGAGGCCAGCGACGGATCCAGTTCCAGCGCGCCGAATATCTGCGCTTCTTCGCCGCGCATCACGTCCGGCTGATCGGCAAAGTTCTGGCAGGAAAGGCCGGCGGCGATCCATGTCGGATATTCGCTCGACGGCACAGAACTTAGCCCGCGTGACCATGCGCCGACATCCGCCGGGCAGGCGATGTAAGGGGTCGGGTGCAGACCGGATTGGGACCCCGCCATTCCGCAGAGCAAGACGCCCTCGGAAAGGCTTTCCGCCCATGGGGAGAGCACTTGGGCCAATGTTTCGGCCGGTGACGACGTCAGGCGAGCGATGCCGGGACCGGTCAGGCGGTCCTGCTCGCCACGACGAATCCGGAGCAGGCGCAGGTGCGTGCTGCCCCAGTCACCCTTGATCATCTCACCGCTCCCATTGCCAGCCACCGAGCTTGGCATATCGAGTCTTTTATTAATATGATAAATATGCTTCAAGCGATTTCTGGCTGATCACAACGATCGAATGATTGTGTACGGCAGGGAGGAAAAATGAACCTGGCAACGCTCGATATTGCTGTTATCGGGGCCTACGGGATCTTCATCTTCGGCTTGGCCCAATGGGTCAGCAGCCGGAAGACCGAAACCGGCCCCCGCAATTCGTCCGATTATTTCCTGGCCTCGAGAAGTCTGCCCTGGTGGGCGATCGGCGCTTCGCTGATCGCCGCGAATATCTCGGCAGAACAGATCGTCGGGATGTCAGGGTCCGGTTATGCCATGGGCCTCGCGATCGCATCGTACGAATGGATGGCGGCGGCGACGCTGCTGATCGTCGGCAAGTGGTTCCTGCCTATCTTCCTTCGCAACGACATCGTCACGATGCCGCAGTTTCTCGACCGGCGGTATGGCCCGAGTCTGCGCACCCTGATGGCGGTGTTCTGGCTGGCCCTGTACGTATTCGTCAATCTGACATCGATCATCTGGCTCGGATCGATCGTCATCAACAAGGTGGCGGGGCTGCCCCAGGATGCCGCATTGGCTCTCCTTGGCGCCTTTGCGCTCCTCTACCAGTTGCGCGGGGGTCTGAAGGCCGTCGCGCTCACCGATATCGTACAGGTGACGCTGTTGATCATGGGCGGGCTGGTTATTTCCTATCTGACCCTCGGAGAGATCGGCCAAGGCCAGGGCGTCGTCGCGGGCTGGAACCGGTTGATGGGCGAGGCGCCAGGCCATTTTCACATGATCCTGTCCCCCGACAATCCTTTCTATGCCGAGCTGCCGGGATTGTCGGTACTGGTCGGCGGAATGTGGATCGCCAACCTCTCCTACTGTGGTTTCAACCAGTACATCATCCAGCGCGCACTGGCCGCCAAATCGCTCGATGAGGCGCAAAAGGGCATATTGTTCGCTGCGTTTCTGAAACTGCTGATGCCCTTGATCATCGTCGTACCGGGCATCGCGGCGGTCATCCTTGCGCCCGATCTGGCCAAGCCGGACGAGGCCTATCCGTCCATGATGCGCCTTCTCCCCACCGGTCTGCTCGGCCTGGTGTTTGCCGCCCTGATCGCGGCGATCATCGCCAGCACCGCTTCGAAAATCAATTCGGTAGCGACGATCTTCACGCTCGACATCTATGCGAAATTCCGCGGGATCGCTCCCGCCGGACTGGAGCAGGCCGACGCTACGCCGGCGTCTTCTGCGGTCCAGGAAAAGCAGCTGGTGCTGGTGGGCCGTCTCGCAGCGACTGCGGCAATCCTGCTCGCTGTCCTGACGGCGCGACCGCTGCTCGGCTCCAGCGATCAGGCGTTCCAGTTCATCCAGGAGTTCACCGGGTTCTTCACCCCGGGGATTACCGTGATCTTTCTCCTCGGCCTGTTCTGGAAGCGCGCCAACGAGGCGGGGGCGATCGGCGCGGCGATCATCTCTGTGGTCGGATCGTACCTGTTCAAGGTGCTCACCCCTGCATTGCCGTTCATGGACAGGATGGCGATCGTGTTCGGTCTCGCTTTGGCAGGGGCGGTCGTCATTTCCCTCGCGATGCAGGGCAGGGGCGCGCGCGATACGATACGGACCGACGATGTCGGCTATCGGACCGGCGCGATCTTCAATACGGGTGCGATGGCGGTCATCCTGATCCTGATCGCGCTCTATGCGACATTCTGGTGACCGCAGACGTGCCCAACCCCATCCGCCTCGCTCTCGTCGGCATCGGCAAGATTGCCCGATCTCAACACCTGCCGGCGATCGACCGCGTGGGGCGGCTCGAGCTCGCGGCAATGGTCAGCACCGGCGCCGTGGACGACGATGTCCTTTTCGAAAGCCTGTCCGATCTCGTTGCCAGCGGGCTTGCGATCGATGGGGTGTCGTTCGCGACCCCGCCTGTGGGCCGCTTCGAACTGGCGGTCGAGGCGCTTGCGGCAGGCTGGCACGTCATGCTCGAAAAACCCCCGACGGCGACGGTCAGCGAGCTGGAGGAGCTGCGCCGCGTCGCGGGCGAGAAGGGGCGGACTGTCTTCGCTGCGTGGCACTCCCGCGAAGCGGCGGGCGTCGGTGCCGCACGACTATGGCTGGCGGATCGCCGCATTCTGGGAGGCGAAGTTTTCTGGCACGAGAATGTCCGAGAATTCCACCCCGGCCAGGATTGGATCTTCGCTCCGGGCGGGCTCGGTGTGTTCGATCCGGCTATCAATGCCCTGTCGATCCTGACCGAAATTCTTCCGTGCTCGCTCTTCGTCGAGGAAGCCTCGCTCGTCTTTCCCGCCAATCGCCATGCGCCGATCCGGTCGCGGGGCGCTTTCGCGACATCGCAGGAGGGGGCCCGGATCGCGTTCGACCTGGATTTCGAATCCGAAGGTACAGCCAGATGGGACATAGCGATCCAGACCGATCGCGGCGTGCTCGAGCTGCGGAACGGCGGGGCCGATCTCTACATCGAGGGCGTGAAGCAAGCCGTTGCGCGGACCGCCGAGTACGAAGCACTGTACGAACGATTCGTCGGATTGGTGGAAAGAGGTGAAAGCGACGTCGACGGCCGCCCCCTGCAGCTCGTGGCTGACATCTTTCTCACGGGTGGGCGAGAGGCGTGCGAGCCCTTCGCATTCTAGCCGGACGATGGACAAATGAGTGATCGAATGCGCCCGGCTCGGAATATCTTGGCTGAAAGGTTATTCTGATATGTCACCGTCCAGCCGGATCGGTTTCGCGCCGCTCGCCACGATCGATGTCGGGAACACCCTGGGCGAGGGCGTTGTGTGGCAGGCGCAGGGCAGTGCCTTTCTATGGACCGACATCGAGGGCCGCTCGCTCCACCGGCTCGAATGGCCGGGGCTGCGCCACAGCCGGTTCGACTTGCCCTATCGCCTCTGCTCGTTCGCCATCACGCGCGACGAAACCGAGATCGTGGCCGCCTTCGAGATGGGGATCGCTCTGTACGATTTCACCGATGGTTCGATCGAATGGCTGGCTCGCCCCGAGCTGCCCGTCGGCGTGCGGTTCAACGACGGTCGCTGCGACCGGACCGGACGCTTCGTCGTGGGAACCATGGTCGAGGATCATGATACGACCGCACCATCGGCGAGCGGTACGCTGGCGCGGCTCGAACCGTCCGGCACGCTGACCACCCTCCTCACCGGTATTTCGATTTCGAACGCGCTGTGCTGGTCGCCGGACGGTGCGAAGATGTATCATGCGGACAGTCCGACCGGGCAGCTCCGAGCGTATGACTATCCTTCGGTGAAGCCGACCGGTGTGGGGTTGTCGCGATACGATGGAGGCATGGTTCCGGATGGCGCGTGCGTGGATGCGGAAGGGCGGATCTGGGTGGCGGCCTGGGGTGGCAGTGCCGTAATCGTCCATTCCCCTGACGGAGCCATTCTGGACCGGATACCGGTTCCTGCTCGCCAGCCCACCTGCGTCGCGTTCGGGGGGTCGGATCTGGACATTCTTGCCGTCACCTCCGCGACACAGGGCATCGCCCCGCAGGACCGGCAAAAGGACGGGGCGCTGCACCTGTTCAGAGTCGAGGCACGGGGCATCCTCGAGGTTACGGCGGACTATCGATGAAATCAGTCATGCGAAGATCGCGACTGGACGGTATGGTGGAAATTCCGGGCGGGGAATTTCTGATGGGCTCGGACCGCTTCTATCCGGAAGAAGCCCCCGCCAGGACGGTCCGGGTACGACCTTTCCTGCTCGACCCCGAGCCGGTCACCAACGCCCGGTTCGCCCGGTTCGTGGAAGCCACCGGCCATGTAACCGAAGCAGAACGGGCACCGGATCCCCGGCGCTATCCCGATATGGATCCCGCCATGGCCTATCCGGGCTCGCTGGTGTTCTTTCCGACCGCTGGACCGGTCCCGACCAATCGGGTGGATCTCTGGTGGCATTTCCAGGCGGGCGCGCAGTGGCGCCATCCTCTGGGGCCCGGAAGCGACCTGTCCGGGCTGGACGACCATCCGGTCGTCCATGTCTCTTTCGGCGATGCGGCCGCTTATGCCCGTTGGTCCGGGAAACGCCTGCCGACCGAGGCCGAGTGGGAGTGCGCCGCGCGCGGGGGGCTGAGCGATCAGGACTATGCCTGGGGGAGCGACCTCGCGCCCGGCGGCAGGATGCTGGCGAATTTCTGGCAGGGCAGCTTTCCATTCCGCAACGACCTGCTCGACGGATGGGAAAGGACGTCGCCCGTCGGCACGTTTCCCGCCAACCCCTTCGGCGCCTTCGACATGATAGGCAATGTGTGGGAATGGACGGCCGACTGGTGGGCGGTAGTATCCGAAGATCGGCCTCCCGCTCCGTCCTGCTGCATTCCCGAAAATCCCCGGGGGGGGAACTTTGCGTGGCAGTTTCGACGCTGCGATGCCCGGCGTGAAGATCGGGCGCAGGGTTCTCAAGGGCGGCTCGCATCTGTGTGCCGAGAACTATTGCCGCCGCTACCGCCCCGCTGCGCGCCATCCGGAGATGGTGGACACATCAACCAGCCATATCGGCTTCCGCTGCGCGGCCGATCTGCCGAACGAAAGATCGAAAAGATGAGATATTGGGATGCGCTTCTCGGATCGGCAGCCTTGGCGATGGTCGCCGCGCCCGCCGCAGCCGACCAGCCGATGGTGCTCTTGCGCGGCCTGTCGGACGACGCCGTCTTCCAGCGCGGGAAAGCGATCGAGATCGGCGGGCAGGCGGCTGCCGGCTCGGAGATAACGGTCGATCTGGCCGGTGTCGCTAGGCGCACCCGTACCAATGCGGATGGAATCTGGAACGTCACCTTACCCGCCCGGGACGCAGCGACCGGCCTCGATCTCACGGTGTCCTCGAACGGCACGAGCACGGTGCTTAGGGGCATTTCGGTAGGAGACGTCATCCTGTGTTCGGGCCAGTCGAACATGGAATTCCCGATGGCCAAAGCGGCATTGATCGACCGGGAGCGCGATCTCGAGATCGATCATTCGCTGCGGCTGCTCAATGTGCCGAGGGCAAGTGCTCGAGTGCCTCTGAGCCAGTTCGAGAAACCGCCGGTCTGGAAGAAGGCGCACGGCAACTCGGCCGATTTTTCCGCTGTCTGCATGCTTGCGGGTCGCGAGATTGCCCGGACCCGCAAGGTGACCGTGGGCCTGATCGCCGCGTCCTATGGCGGCACTCCGATCGAGGCGTGGATGTCGCGCGACGAGCTCGATCGGGCGGGGGGCATGGACGAGGAAGTGGCCGTATTGGACCTCTACCGGCGTGATCCCGCCGCGGCCGGTACTGCCCATGATAAGCGACTTGACGAACTGTGGCAGAATGTTCCGGCCGCCAATGGGAAGCCGGGGCGAAGCCGGATCGGCTACGCTAATCTCTACAACGCCATGCTGGCCCCCTTGGCGACGATGCCCTTGGCGGGGGCGATCTGGTATCAGGGGGAAGCCAATGTCGGCGCGCGTGACGGCCGGGAAGACTATGCCGGGAAACTGGCGACGCTGATCGCCGGGTTGCGAACGCGTCACGGTGCCGGGCTCCCGGTGGTCGTCGTGCAGATTGCCCCTTTTGGAGCGCTGTCTCCCGCCCCGCGCGAAGATGCCTCGGCCGAGATCCGCGAGGCTCAGCGACTGGTTTCCGAAGCCGACCCGCTGGCCGAGCTAGTCGTGACCACCGACGTCGGGGAACGGTTCGACATCCACCCGCCCTTGAAGAAGCCGGTCGGAGAGCGGGCGGCTGCGGCGCTCGACCGTATCGCTGGGATTGCGGGAGCGCCCGCCGGTTCGCCTCGGGCCGTCGGCGCGCGCCGGGTCGGGAAAACCGTCCAGGTGACGGTGGCCGGAGGGACCGGCGATCTTTTTACCGCAGGCGGCACGCGTCCCGCCCCCATCGCCCTCTGCAGGACGGATCGGGACATCGCTTGTATTTCCGCAGATGCGAGTTTGCAGGACGGTGTGATATCCGTCGCGGTACCCGACGATTTCCAGCCGGATAAAGTGCGCTATTGCTGGGCGTCCGCTCCGATATGCAACGTCTTCGACCGGGCGCAGCTTCCATTGGGACCGTTCGAGCTGCCCGTGGCTCGGGAGTGATCGAAAGCCTCGGCAGGGAATCGACTGGCCTGCCTCACTGAAAATCTCCGATCGGTGTTCGGCATGGCGCACGACTTGCGCGCGCAGTTGCCGCGCTTGGCGCGGAGCGAGCGGGCCTGATACGGGTTCGAGCCTTGCTCAGCCGCCGTTCGTAAAGGCGCGCTCTACCGTCCGGTTGGAAACGGAAAAACCGGCGGCGCGCCAATGCGGCGCGCCACCGGCCCTGTATCTCCTGTCGCTCAGAACCGGAGGTCGACACCGGCGAAATACGAGCGTCCGGACTGCTGGCTCCAGGCAGTGTAATTGCGATAGACGTAATATGCGGTGTCTGCGGTGTTGGTCAGGTTGGTGGCCTGAAACTGCAGCGTGAAATGCTTGTTGAGCCGGTAGGAGGCGGAGGCGTCCAGATAGGTCCGCCCGAAACTCACGATCGGCGCATTCAGCGAACTGACCGAGCGGACGCGATCGCTCGCGTATCTGCCCGCAAAGCGGACCGCCAGGCCGCCCTTCTCGTAGAACAGGATCGCGGAGCCGGTCCACGGAGTGAAGCCCTGCACGCCCGGATTGCGATTATAGGCATCGTAGACGAACTGGCCCGTCGCATCGACGTCGTTGAGGATGCCGTAACCCGGATCGATCGTCGTCCAGTTACGCGATCCGTTGGCGATCAGGCCGAACCCATCGAGGGGCGAGGGAAGGAAGTCGAAGTCGAACCGGACCTGCGCTTCGAGCCCGTAGAAGGAACCCTTGCGCGTGTTGACCGGCTTGGAGATCTGGTAATCGATACCGGCGATCACCTCGTCCACCACCTGGTCGGTCACGAAGCCGTCGACGCTCTTGTAATAGCCGCTGAGGCTGACGGACGTTCCTTTGTGAGGATACCATTCCAGCGCGACATCGACCTGATCGGAGACGATCGGATTCAGGCCGGGATTGCCGGCATTGCCCCGCAAGGGAAACTGGTTCTCGTCCCCTCCGAGCAGGTTGCGCGAGAGGCGCAGATCGAGGAATTCCGGGCGCGAGATCGCTCGGCCGATACCCAGGCGCCCGAGCAGGGACGGGCTGAAATCGTATCGGACATTCAGGCTGGGGAGGAGGTAGGTGTAGCTGTTGGTCTCGGTCGCCGGGATCAGTCCGTTGACCGTGATCGTGCGCACTCCGTCCACGATGGTCGAGCCGATATTGCCGGTAAAGCCGCTCGCCGTCAGCTTCGTGTTGACGAGACGCGCTCCGACCGAACCCTCTACCCGACCCGTCTCGAAATCCGCTTTGACGAAGCCGGCCCAGGTGTCCTCCCGATTGTCGATCGAGGAGGCCAGCAGGATCGCGTCTGTGACCGGCAGGGTATCGACCGCCGGCATGAGGCCGTTGAGGGCACTGCGATCCGCCACCGCGAAGGGTGAGATATAGGTCCCGGTCGAATTGGGGACATCGAACCTCAAATAGGGTTGATCGAGGAACAGGGTCGCAGGCAGGCGCCCGATGGCCAGGTTGGGGAACAGAGAGGCGTTGCGGATGCTGTTGTCGAAATAGGGGGTCGTCAGCGCCTCGATGCTACGCCTGGTGAAGGCGCCGCCGAGCGAAAGCTTGGTCAATGCGCCGCTGAATTCCCTGTCGATCCATAGCCGCGTGCCATAGACCTTGTCGTCGACGTCGCGCTGTTGCCGGAAATACTGGAACGCGCCGTAATTGCTTGGCTGGGTCAGATCCTTGTTGAAGTTGTCGAAAGCGATCGACTCCTCGCCGAGGGTCAGGAAAGTGTTGTTCCCCGTAACCTGCAGGACAGGGCGAACGATCTGCTGATCGTTCGTGGTTCGCGAATAATAGGTGTCGCTGCCGATCGTCCAGTCGCCGAGTTCCTGCGTGGCTTTCAGACCCACCAGCTTGGCGCGGCTCGTCACGTAGATGTCGTCGTAACGGGACAGGATCTGGAGATTGGTCAGCAGGGCCGACTGGAGATTGTCGCCCGAAAACGTGACGTTGGAATAGCGTGCGGGAATATTGAGGTTGTTGACCTGCAGGATATCCTTGAAATTCTTGTTTCGAAATTCGCTCGCAAGGCCGTCGAGCTTGATGTGAAGGCCAGACGCGTTTTCGTATTCCAGCACGCCCATGACCGCCGAGCGTTTGTTCGTTTCGCCTTCGTTGGACGACCAGATCCCATTGGGGAGAACGGTCTGCGTTCCTGCGACGGTCGCCTGCGTGAAGCCGACCATGAAGGTGCCGGCGGTCACCGTGGGGTCCGACAGCTGATTGTAGCCCAGCGCGATGCCCAGTTGCCCCGCGCCGACGTCGAATTTCTGCTGGCCCTGGATGCTGATCTTGCCGCCGACCTCGTCCACGCCCAATGTGTAGTTCTTGCGAAACGGAGTGAAGAGGGCGCGCGTGCTGACGAGCATGCCCGGCTTGGCCGAGAGCGGCGAGGGCGTCTCGAGAACGACGCTGCCCGCGATCCCACCTTCGGTCAGGTCCGCGGAGGTCGACTTGTAGACGCCGGCGGTCTTGAACAATTCGGAAGGGTACATCACGAAGAAGACGCTGCGGTCGCCGTTGCGTCCGCTCAGAACCCTGCCGTCCACCGTCGAAACGGTCAGGAGTTGGGGAAGCCCGCGCAGCGAGATGTTTTCGACCGTGCCGCGAAATCGGGTGCCCACGATACCGGGCGTGAACTCGAGAGCCTCGGCAATGTCGGTGGTGACCAGCGAGCCGACATCGGCGACCGGCAGGAAGTCCGCGACCGCTCCCGTCTCCCGCTTCTGTTCGAGCGCGCTATCGAGGTCGGCACGAAGACCCGACACGATGATGACATTCTCTTCCTCTTCGGGCTGCTGGGCAGGACGAACGGTGGGATCCGGCGTCGCGCTGGCATTCTGCGTCGTGCTTGGCGCCGGGCTTGGCGTCGCGGCCTGTGCGAAGACAGGTGTCGCGGCGAAAGCCATCGGTAGCGCAAGTGCCGATCCAGCGAGCAGGCGCCCCAGGCACGCAGGCCGCCCCCGCATAAACGCGCGTTCCTTCATCATTCCCTCCCATTGCGGCCGGCCAGTGACGTTACCAGGCATGGTTCGCCTGATGGGGCCCGCTCGATTGTGACAAATCCCGCATAGCGGGCTTCGCTTGGGCTTATATATCTTACAAATAAAACTTCACAAGTGCATTTTTCAGGGGTATCGCCATCAGTAGAAGGGCTCGATCAAGGAGTCCCCGCATATATTATATTATAGAATGGCCGGTTGAGAGGGTTGTTGAAATGCTCCAGTTTTGCGCGGGAACAGGCTCGGGCACGCCGTCGAAGCTGCGACTGCGGGGGCGCGGAATCGGGCTGGCGGCAATCGGCGTTCTGGCCTTCGGCGCGAACTCGGCGGCAGCGCAGGACAGCGCATGTGCGAAATCGCCCGATTCCCGGATCCAGGTTTGCGTCAGCGTCGCTGGCGGGCGGGCGCAATATACGGTGGAGCGCGACGGGAAGACGGTCGTCGCGCCATCGGATCTGGGAATGAGCTTCGAAGGCGAGGCAATTCCGCGGTTCGAGGTCATGTCCGACATCGCCCGCAAAGAGGAGCGTACTTCGTGGGAGCAGCCATGGGGTGAAGCGCGGGTCGTCGCGAACGACTACTCCCAATTGGCCGTGGTCTTGCGCGGCGATACGCCGCTCACGCGCGAAACCGGGCTCACCATCCGGGTCTTCGACGACGGACTGGGGCTGCGCTACGAATTTGCGGATATCCCTGCCGGTCGCGAAGTCTCGGTGGTCGGAGATCTGACCGAATTCCGCCTGGGCAGCGGCAAATGGGAGGCATGGTGGTATCCCGCGCTGCAACCCGATCGCGACGAGTACCTCTATTCGCGCACGGACGCGCGCCGGATCACCCTGGCGGAGACCCCGCTGACCATGCGGCGCGAAGACGGTTTGCACGCGTCGATCCATGAAGCGGCGCTCATCGACTTTCCCAGCATGCTGCTGAGCGGTGACGGGAGCGGATCCTTGCGATCGTGGCTGACCCCTCTGCCGGACGGTATTTCCGCAAGGATATCGGGCCCGTTCGAGACTCCATGGCGGACGATCCTGCTCGGCGACAGCGCGGGCGCGCTCGCCGACAGTCGCCTGACCCTGAACCTCAACGAGCCCAACAGGCTGGGGGACGTGTCCTGGGTGGAGCCGGGCAAATATGTCGGGATCTGGTGGGAGATGCATCTGGACAAGTCGACCTGGGCGAGTGGGCCCAGGCATGGCGCCACATCGGCAAACGCGAAACGCTACATCGACTTCGCGCACACCAATGGCTTCGATGGCGTCCTCGTCGAAGGATGGAACGAAGGCTGGGACGGCGACTGGATCCAGAACGGCAACAAGTTCAGCTTCACGCAGCCCTATCCCGATTTCGATATCGGCGAGGTTACCCGGTACGGCCTCGGCAAGGGAGTTCGCCTGATCGGCCATAACGAGACCGGCGGGGGTATTACCAATTACGAGCGCCAGCTCGATGATGCGCTGGACTTCTACGCTGGCCTCGGGGTCAGGCAGATCAAGACGGGCTATGTCCGGCGCAGCGGCGATGTCGACGATTTCGAGGGCCCTGGGCATTGGTTTGCCGACCAGTTCATGGTTCGGCACCATCAGCGCGTGGCCGAAGCCGCGGCGAAACGCCAGATCGCCATCAACGCGCATGAACCGGTCAAGGATACGGGATTGCGGAGGACTTGGCCCAATCTCATTTCGCGAGAAGGCGCGCGCGGGCAGGAATTCAACGCCTGGGGCCGGCCGACCAACCCTCCCGAACATCGTTCCATCCTGCCCTTCACGCGTCTGCTGGCCGGCCCGATGGATTTCACTCCGGGCATCTTCGATATCGAGCGTGGCGGAGTGCCTCTGGATCACCGCGTGCAGTCGACCCTGGCGGCGCAGCTTGCCTTGTATGTCGTCTTCTACAGCCCGATCCAGATGGCGGCGGATCTTCCGGAAAACTATGCACGCCGCCCCGATGCCTTTCAGTTCATTCGCGATGTTCCCACGGATTGGGAGCGGTCGCGCACCCTTCAGGGCGAGATCGGCGATTTCGCCGTTGTCGCAAGGCAGGAGAGGGGTTCTGCCGACTGGTTCCTTGGCGGTGTGACCGACGAGAACGCCCGATCCCTGAGCCAGCCGCTCGGTTTTCTCGAGGCGGGGCGCCAATACGAAGCGCAGATCTACCGGGATGGAGACGATGCGGACTATCGAACCATGCCCCTCGCACTGGAAATCTCGCGCATGACCGTCACGAAGGACACCGTCCTCGACTTGCGGCTGGCTCCGGGCGGCGGAGTGGCAATCAGGTTCCGCGCTCTGTGAGCCCCCGTTTTGCAGATTGTTTTGAAAGGCCTCAAATGATCCTTCCCATTGCCCGTCGGGGCGCCTCCGGTCGCACGACACGATCCAGCCGCTTTCCGGTCCGCACGATCGGCCTCTTCCTGGCCGCGTTAACGGGACTGACCACGGCTGCGGAGGCGCATGAAACGCAGGAGATTTCCTCGCCTGACGGGCGCATCGTCGTCTCGGTCGCATTGCAGGACGGCGACCTCCTGCCACGCTATTCGATCCGCCAGGACGGTCGCGAAATCATGCGACCGTCGGCAGCCGGTTTCCCGCTGACGGGATCGCCGCAGGGCTGGGGCGAAGCAACCGCGAACCTCACGAAAGGGCGGGATCGCTACGACCTTCCCGCTGCCAAAGTGAGGAGCGTGGACGAGGCGTACAACCAGCTGGAACTCGCGGCCGGTCGGGACGGTGCGGGCAATCGGGTGAAGCTGTATGTCAGGGTCTATGACACCGGAGTGGCCATCCGCGGCATCGTCGAGGCAGAAAGCGGCAATCTGGCGCAGTCGCTGCAGGAGGTGACCGAATTCATGCTCCCGCGCGAGGCCGAATGTCATGGGTCGAACCTGGGCCGTTTCCACACCGCGCACGAGGCCGAGTTCGACCCGGTCCGACCCGACCAGATCCGCCAGCTCAATCTCTTCGATGCCCCCTTCGTGTGCGCGGCTCCCGACGGAACCGGCGCTTTTGCGATCGCGGAGGCCGATGTGCACGATTATCCGCTGATGATGTTCGGCGGGGTCCGAACCGGGGATTCCGGGCTTGCGGTCATGCTAGCCGATCCGCCTGGAGGCCTTCCCACACCGGATCGGGGGAATCGGATGGAGACGCCGTGGCGTGTCGTCATGATCGCGGACAATCGCGGCAAGCTGATCGAGAACACGCTCATTACCAGCCTCAACCGTCCGGCGGAGGGCGATTTCGCCTGGGTCAAGCCCGGCAAGTATGCGTGGGACTGGTGGAACGGCCAGACGGTGAGGTCGGTCGAGAAACCCGGCATGAACATGGCCACGATCAAGGCCTTCATCGATTTTGCCGGTGCCAACGGCTTCGAATATATGATGATAGACGATGGCTGGTACCTCAACAGCGGGGCCGGAGGCCGGGTCCTTCCGGGAGCCGACAACCTCACTCCGATCGCCGCCGTCGAGATACCGGAGCTGGTCGCATACGCGCGCCAGCAGAATGTCGATCTGATCCTGTGGGTCCATTCCGACATGATCAGGACCAATATGGAGCAGGCGCTGGCGCTGTACGCATCGTGGGGGATCAAGGGCATCAAGGTCGATTTCATGGATCGCGACGATGCGGAGATGGTGGAATTCTACAACCGGATCGCCGAAGCCACCGCGCGGCACCGCATCCTGCTCAACATGCACGGCGCCTACCACCCGACCGGACTGATCCGCACATATCCCAACTACATCACGCAAGAGGGCGTCCTAGGTGCGGAGTACAACCGCTGGTCGGTGCGCATCAATGCCCGGCACAATGTGTCGCTGGCATACACCCGGATGCTCACGGGCCCGATGGACTATACTCCGGGGGCATTTCGCAACGTCCCGGACAGCGAATTCAGGATGACCTCGAAGGGGCCGATGGTGCGCTTCACCCGAGGGCAGACTTTGGCCATGTACGTGGTCTACGACAGCCCGTTGCAATCGGTTGCGGACAGCCCCGATGCCTATGCCGACAAGCCATCGGGTCTCGATTTCATCCGGCTCGTACCGACAGCCTGGGACGAGACCCGCTTTCTGGCGGGCGAGATCGACGAATACGTCGTGATCGCACGGCGCAAGGGACGGGACTGGTATGTCGGAGCGATGACCGATGGCAAGCAACGGACCCTGACCATCCCGCTGACCTTCCTGGACAAGGGCCGGTACGCATCGACCATATGGCAGGACGGCTCGGACATGACTTCGGTTGATACCAAAACCGGCACCGCCGACCGGCAGCAATCCCTGCAGCTGGAGCTGGCACCCTCCGGCGGTGCGGTGGCCGTCCTGCGTGCGCAATGAGCGATTTCAAGTGAACTGGAGTTTGTGATGGACCGACGAACAGCGCGACGCGCGTTTCTGAAGGGATGCACCGCATCGCTTACATTGGCCGCGGTGGCCGCGTGCAGTCCGGTCGTCGGTGTTGCCGGGGCCGGGACGGGCGGCCTTTCTCCTCTCCCACGCGAGCGGCCGAACATCGTGGTCATTGTCAGCGACGATCACGGTACCGATGCTCTGGGGGCTTACGGCAACACATACGTCCAGACCCCCAATCTCGACGCACTCGCGCGGGACGGGACGAGGTTCACCAGCGCATTTTCGACGGTTTCGAGTTGCAGTCCCAGTCGGGCGGCGATCCTGTCCGGCAAGTTCGTACACGCCAACGGAATGTACGGGCTCAGCCATCTGCCCTACAATTTCTCGTCCTTCCCCGAGATCACCTCGTTTCCGAAGATCCTGTCGGAGTCCGGATATCGTACGGCGCTGATGGGCAAATTCCATGTCGCTCCGCGAACGGTCTACCATTTCGATCGGGAACTGGCGACCGAAGACGAAGTCGAGGCCGGCCTGGGTCGCAGCCCGGTGGAAATGGCCGAGGGTACGCGGGCCTTCATCAACGAGAAGGACGAGCGGCCCTTCCTGCTCTACTTCGCCCCCACGGATCCGCACCGCCTCGGACCGTATACCCTCGGCGAATCCAACCACTTCGGCGCCAAACCCGGCGGCTATCCGGGAGTGACCGCGATCGAATACGATCCGCAGAAGGTGACGGTGCCGAGCTTCCTGCCGGATCTGCCGGAAACGCGGCAGGAACTGGCCTGGTATTATCAGGCGGTGAGCCGGATGGATCAGGGCATCGGACGCCTGATCGCCGAGCTCAAGGCTGCCGGCAAATACGACAATACGCTGATCCTGTATCTGTCGGACAACGGCGTCGCGATGCCGGGGGCGAAGACCAATCTGTATGATCCGGGCATCCGTTTGCCGTTCATCGTCAAGGCTCCCGGCGCGCGACTGGGCGAACCTGCCCGGTCCGATGCACTGGTGAGCTGGGTGGACATTGCGCCGACCGTGATCGACTATGCCGGAATGGATGCGACGCCTTACGGTTTCCAGGGGGCGTCCATTCGTCCCGTCATGGAAGGCGCGGTGGAGCTGCCAGGCCGCGATGCCGTGTTCGGCAGCCATGTCCTGCACGAAATCCACATGTTCTATCCAATGCGGATGATCCGGACGCATCGCTACAAGCTGATCCAGAACTTCGCCTGGCGTCAGCCCTACCCGACCGCGCTCGATCTCGTGCAATCGAGTACGTGGCAGGCGGCCCTGCGCGACGGGGTGCCGCTGGGGAAAAGGACGATCGCACAATACACGAACCGGCCGGAATTCGAGCTTTACGACCTTCAGGCAGACCCGGACGAAGTCCGCAATTTGGCCGACGATCCCGCCTATTCCGGTATCCGCCGCGATCTCGTCTCGCGCCTCCATGACTTCATGCGCCAGACCAAGGACCCGTTCGTCATCGAGCTGGGGCCGATCCAATCCGGTTCGTGATCGTCCGTGGTTTCGAGCGATGGTCCGGCGGTCGGCGACGCCATGAGAGGTAATGTCGAGCGGACGGTTTTCGGCCGGTTTGAAAACGGCACCGAAATAGAAGCATTCGTCCTCTCGGACGGTGCCGGAGGATCGGCGAGCGTGCTGACCTATGGTGCCCGGCTGCATTCCTTGGTGGTCCCCGACCGGACGGGAGCGCTGGCGAATGTGGTCGGGGGGTACGCCTCGCTCGCCGAGTACGAACGCGATCCTCATTACATGGGGGCGACGATCGGCAGGTTCGCCAACCGCCTGCGCGATGGCCGGTTCGAGATCGACGGTGCCGTGCATCGCGCTGCCCCGAACGAAGGGTCCAAGACACTGCATGGCGGCCCGCACGGCTTCGATCGCGCGGTCTGGCGGTTCGTCAGGGCATCGGCTTCCTCACATCCGACAGTCGTGCTCGCCCATACGAGCCCGGACGGCGACCAGGGTTTTCCGGGCGAAGTCAGCGTCGAAGTCGCATTCGCGCTTCGGCAAGGGGGCAGGCTCTCGATCGAATATGCCGCGACGACGAACGTTCCGACAATCGTCAACCTGACCCATCACGCCTACTGGAATCTGCACGGCGCGGACATGTCCAGCGATGCGTCCGACCATCGGATCATGATCCCCTCCGACCGGTATGTCCCGGTGGACGAAGATATGCTCCCGACAGGTGAGCGGCTCAGCGTCGAGGGCAGCCCGTTCGAATTCCGAACGAAGCGGTGCATCGGTGACGATATCGACGATCCGAACGACAGACAGATTGCGATCGCTCATGGGTATGATCATTCCTGGCTGATCGGGGAGGGCGCGAGAGGTCTCCGCAACGTCGCTCTTCTCGAAAGTTCGCGGACCGGGCGCCGGCTGGAGGTCTGGTCCGACCAGTCGGCCATTCACCTGTATTCGGGCAATTTCCTGGGGGAGGCCGGGGCCGGCAGAAAACCGATGGCGAGCCGCTCGCTGATCGCGCTCGAGGCGCAGAACGTGCCGGATGCGCCGAACCTGCCATGGGCCGAGGATTGCATCCTGCGTCCGGGTGAAACCTATCGCAGCACCATCATCTACCAGCTCGGCGTCGCCCCGGATAATGCCAATTGCGCGGATGCTTCATCCGCGCGATAGCTGACGCGTCGCCGCGACGTGCTCAGGCCGAGTCCGCTTCGAGCCGATCGATAAGCGACAACACGTCGTCGAGAAGGTTGCGCATCATCGTCACTGCCCGATCCGGATCGCCCGCGGCGATAGCCGACAATACGCGCTCGTGATCCTCGATACTGGCCGTACGGCCCGCAACGCGATTGGTGAAGCGGATCGATGTCCGTAGCGCTGTTTCCACGACGTCGCGGAACTGAACGAAGAAGGGATTCCCGCTCGCGTTGAGGATGGCGACATGGAATTCGATATCCGATTCCAATGCATCGTCTTCATTCTGCTCGGCTGCCCGCATCCGTTCGAGACCGTTTGCGATCGCGGCGACCTGAACGGGCCGCGCGCGCTGCGCGGCGAGCTTGGCGGCCTGCGGCTCGACCGCGACGCGCAGTTCGTTGAATTGTCGGAGCAGCTGCACGGAGAACTTGCGTTCGAGAAGCCAGCGCAGAACATCCGGATCGAACAGGTTCCAATCGTCCGGGGGGCGGACGAACGTACCGCGCTTGGGTCGGGCGCTGACGAGACCCTTTGCCGCAAGCATCTTCAGCGCTTCACGCGTGACCGATCGGCTGACGCCATATTTGACGGCGAGATCCGCCTCGGTCGGGAACGGCTGTTCCTCGAACTCCCCCACCACGACCTGTCTGCCAACTTCGTTAAGGAGGCCCAGGGTGAGATTCCCCTCGCGGGCGAAATCGTCGACTTTCTTCACCATGGCCCGGCTCCCGCAGCGCGGGCGAGATGCGGCTCGGGCCCGGAGCACGATAGCCACGCCGCTTCGCCGTTCGGGACAAGGCGAAGGATACGCACAGCCATCGTCGTTAATTGTCGTAGCAATTTCATCTCCCAGCCACCGGATAGCGATCTGTACGTCGGCGACCGCCTTGCGACAGGAGATAGGACGAGTTGCAAAAATTCTGAACCACTAAACTTGACCATGCGCCGAATAATATGATTTATACGATCAAAATGGCAAGCGGCTCGGGTTACGAAGGCCGCTGTCGAAGCGAGGATTTTGACCGGGCCGTGCTGGGTCCGGGGTTCTGGGAGAGCGTCGTAGTGACATCCATCCGTACTATCGCCCACACGCGACTTGACGGCGCAATGCGCCACAATGGCCGTCGCGCGAATATCGACGCGGTTTCTGGAACCGACGCACGACGAGGCTCGAGGTTGTCGGAGGCAGATCCTCGACAGGCCCGACCGTTGAAACCGGTTCACTGGATGCGTTCGTTCGCACTCCTGACACTGGCTGTCCTGTCGGTAGGTGCTGCGCCGTCCTTGGCCGAGCCGCCTCATACCGACAATGCGCAAACGCCCGGAGACAGCAATCCCGGCGACGTGTTCCGACTGCCGCCCCTGGCGTTTCACGCCAATGGAGGGAAGGTGTACGATCTCGTGCGCGATTTCGGCGCCGTTCCCGATGACGGAAAGGACGATACGGCGGCATTCCGGGCCGCCTATGATCTGGTGGTGCAGGAAATGGAGGATGGCCCATTCCTTCCGCCGTTCCCGAACGACGGAAACAAGGCGAACCCTTCGCTGGAACGCGAAAGCGTCATCGTCTACATTCCGAACGGCACCTACGATATCCGGGATACCGCGATCTATTCCGCCAAGGGGGCTCGCGTCTGGGACTACGGCGAAGGCGGCCAGCGCATCGTCAACGAACTCCCGCTCGACCAGGTGCCACCCGGCGCTCAGGAAACGATCGCTCGCCTTCGCCTGATCGGCGAAAGCCGCGACAAGACGATCATCCGCCTCGCCGACAAGGCTAAGGGTTTCGGCGATGCCGCGTCGCCCAAGCCGGTCGTCTCCTTCGGCAAGCACACGATCAACAACAGCGTGGCCTACAACGAAATTCGCAACCTCACCATCGACAGCGGACGAGGCAATCCGGGAGCGATCGGGCTGCGCTTCGGCGGCGCGAACAGCGCTGGCGTCCACAATGTCCGCGTCCGCTCCACCGACGGTGCGGGCGCCATCGGCATCGCCTTCGACATCAATCCGGCCATCCCGCTTGTGACCGACGTCACCGTCGACGGGTTCGATATCGGGGTATGGGCCAAGCAGCGGCTCAACCTCCCTCATCAGGTCGTGCTCGACAGGGTGACGCTCACCAACCAGAAAAAGGCGGGAATGGTCGTGGACGGGCCTGTCGCAACCATCAACCGTCTGCTTGTCCAGAACGCTCCGCTTCCCTTGCGGATCAGGGACGGGAGTTCGCACGTCGTTCTGCTGAACTCGCTCCTGCAAGGGGTGCCGAGCCGATCGATTCCTGCCGTCGACCTGGTCGATGGCTTCATCCTGGCGCGAAATGTCCGCTCTACCGGGATGGGCGCGCTTGTCGCATCCGCCGGGCGGATCCTGGCGGCAGGCGATCATGCGGACGAGTTCGTATCCTCGGGCGATGCGTCGATCCGGGGCCAATCGGGACCTGCGCACACGCTGAATCTTGCAGCGCCAGACCCATCGGCCCGTCCCGGCGATCTTTCCGCCTTTCCGGATCTCGTGAAAGACTGGGCGGCACCTGAAGACTACGATCCGCTTGCCGGCACGCCGGGGCATGATTCCACCGAAGCGGTGCGAAGCGCCTTCGCATCGGGAAAGCCGGTCGTCTATTTTCCGAAGACGTCGTATTATGTCACGTCCACGATCGACGTGCCGGCGTCTGTCCGGAACATCCAGTTCCTCTATTCGCGGTTCGTCAGCGACAGCAATGATCGCAAACGCTCATACCTCCGCATCGCCGAGCGTAGCGATAATCCGCTGGTGATCGAGGACTATCAGGGAGCTTACAATGCCTGGCGTCTGGTCGAACAGGCCGCCTGGCGACCGGTCGTCTTGCAGCACGTCACCGGGCCGATTAATTCCTACGCCAATCTCCTGAAGACCGGTCCGTCTGTTCCGCTTTTCTTCAACAGTGTGACCGGCCTCGGGAAAGAGGCCGACCTGCTGGACAATGTCACGCTTTATGGCCGCGCCTTGAACACAGAGTCGAAGGAAGCCATCAACTGGACGGTTCCTCCAGGCTCGCAAGTATGGGTACTGGGTTTCAAGACCGAAGGGACCGTGCCCGGGTTTCGGATTGAAGAGGGCGGCACGCTCGAAGTGCTGGGGGGAGTAGCCAATCAGTTCGGCCATCATTCCTCGCCGCCGCGTCTAACTTACGGCGATTGTCCTCAGGGTGATCGGAACATCGCCTGTTTCGGCCTCGTCCAGAACATGGGCGGCCGGGTCTCCATGTCGTTCGCCTCGACCCGCACCGGATTGGCCGCGACTGGCGAGCCCGAACTGATCCCGATCATCATCGAGGATGCCGCGAACGATGTCGCCATCGGGCGCGAAGATCTGCCTGTCAGACCGGCCCCGCGCGTGGGAGCGATGGACATCTTCCGCGATTTTCGAGTGCCTCTGTGGTCCAGCGAACCGTCCGGACCCTCAAGCCCGGACCAGCCTGCCGATGACGACTGACGGGGAATGACGCGGTCCTTGGATCGAGGCGCGTGTCGATCCAGTGAGAGCAACCAGCGATCCGCCTCGCCGCGATGACGTCGCCGCATCGAAGATCTTCCTGTCGGGCATCTCGACATCGCGGCTGCGCGATGCCCAGCTGTGGAACTCGCCCGTGCCCTTCTGCACACATTGCAGGAGGCTACGCGGATCGTCGATCCACAGACAGTCCTCGCTGCAACTCGATCGCGGGCCCTCGCGCATTACTCCGACCGCAGTTAAGAAGTTCGGATAGATCGTCCGTGAGCGCATCGTATCGGCCGATAGCCATGCGCGCCGGCGGATCGCGCGTGCGTTCATCAAGCAGGTCCTTGTCGGACCAAGCGTCATCATCGAAGGCGAAACCGGAGCGCTGGCCCATGGCGCTGCCATGGTTGCACGATCGAATGGGACGGTGCCCATCTTTGACCAAGAGTGGTGCGGTCGAGAAGCTCCGCCTTACATCCGAAAAACGCATAACCATTTGATTTTTCGGCATATAAATTCAGGATTTTTGATAATACATGACCGTTTCTGACCCCCTCTTGTGCCAATTGTGCCAACCGTCTTACGCCACGTTGTACCCAAAAAGGGTCAAAGGAAGAGACAATGGCAACCATACAAAAGCGCGGAAAAGTTTACCGGGTCCAGGTCCGGCGAGCGGGTAAGAAGCTGTCGGCGACATTCGATAGCAAACGCGAGGCGCTCGACTGGGCAACCACCATCGAAGCTGGCATTCTCACCGGGCGATCGGTGCAACCGGGAAGACCGCCCATTGATTCCCAAAAGTTCTCCGGCGTCGAAATGCTACTTCGCTACAGCGATGAGGTTTCGCCGCTCAAAAGGGGTGCGAGGTGGGAACAGCTCCGACTGAAAATGCTCGCGCGCAAATACGATGTGTTTCAGTTACCAGCGGCACAGATCAACGGCCCTTCCTTGGCTCGCTGGCGCGATATGCGGCTCACGGAAGTGTCGTCTTCAACCGTCAATCGGGAGTTGTGCCTGATCTCCGCAGTCTTTTCGAAAGCGATGCGCGAATGGGAGGTCGGCATCAGCGCAAACCCCGTCGCCGCAATCGAAAAGCCGCGGAAGCCTCGTGCTCGCACTCAGAGAGTAAGCGAGAAAGATCGGATCACTCTCGAGACCCAACTGGGGTGGAACGGAGCGTCCAAGCCGGTTACCCTCGAACAACACGCCGCCGCCGCGTTCAGATTCGCTACGCTCACCGCGATGCGTCGCGGCGAAATCTTGTCGCTGGATTGGGGCGATGTTTACTTCGACAAACAGTACGCGCATCTCGACCTGACGAAGAACGGAAGCGAAAGGGACGTTCCGTTGTCGAAACAGGCCATCGAACTGCTTCACCTGCTGGGACCTGGGAAATGTGAAGAGCGAATATTCCCGATCCAGCCCGGGACGATGGATTCCATTTTCCGTACCGCGCGGAAAGCCACAAACCTCGAGCATGTGCACTTCCACGACAGCAGGCGAGAGGCCACGACGAATATGGCGCCACGTTTCAACATTCTCGAGCTTTCTGCAATCACAGGGCACAAGGATCTACAAATGCTGAAGGTGTATTATAATCCGGACCCCAGCGATTTAGCGAAGCGGCTTTAGAGTGAGCGCGACGTCGGCAAATGGATCATGTTGGTGGAGTGAGGAAAGCAGATCGCCTATCTCGCGATCCGCTATACTGCAAAGCCCCCTCATTCGCCCGCAAAGCATATTCGCGCAATCGCATGCTGAAGTTCGCTCAGTGCCCCGAATTGGACATTCGTCGTCCGCCGTAGAATTTCGAAAGCGGACTTAGAAGCGAGACGCCTTCACCAGCGGATTTCGAACGATCCGGAGGCCCCCGGGGGCGGCTGGATAATTGCGGACACTGTGGCGATCGGTATGTTAGATTGGGCGATTATGTCTTTAACAAACCCATGCGAGAAAACGGCAGAAATGCTTGGGTTGGGCGAACCGGATAGGTTCGGGCGGATCGGCATTTAATTCAGTCAGGGACTCTGGTCCGCCAAACGATCGCTTGACGGGTGAATCCGCTCGACTCTATGCTGGGCCGAAACGGGAACAGAAGTGGAACTTTGGCGCGATGTATCTTGAAAATCCTATGGAAGATCAGAGGGTCGCGCTTGATTTCCGCAACCGTCAGTGGGAGCGCCATGGTGTAGCCCCGCGATGGGTGGATCTTGAAGACGTGGGCCTCGATCAGTTCTTCACGACCGAAGCTGTGGCGTCCGAATGCTATAAGGAAATGGACGCGTTTCTGAGGTCTAAAGGTGAGGACCCAGCAGCATTCCAATACATAGAGCCATCGGCAGGGGCCGGATCATTTTACGACCTAATGCCAAAGCATAAGCGCACAGGCATCGATGTGATGCCGATCCGAGGCGAGTTTATCAGGCATGATTTTCTGACTTGGTCGCCCCCTTCGGATGGGGAGCGCAATCTGGTGGTAGGCAATCCTCCGTTTGGATACCGGGCGTGGCTGGCTTTAGCCTTCGTCAACCATGCCGCCACCTTCTCTGATTATATCGGAATGATCCTCCCGATGGCCTTTCAAAGCGATGGGAAGGGAAGTCCTAAGCACCGCGTTAAGGGCATGGCTCTGCAATCGTCTCGTATCCTTCCCCCTGACAGCTTCGTTGATGCAATGGGGCGTCCGGTTAAGGTCAATGCCCTGTGGCAAATTTGGGCGAAGGGTGAGAACACCAGCGCTCACAAAATATCATGCTCTGACTGGGTCGAGCTTTTCACGGTTGACCAGCGCAAAGAGCGGCTTTGCGGTCAGACCAAGATGGATAAAGCCGACTGGTTTCTCCAACGAACCTTCTATCAAGAGCCGCCTGACATCGTGAAGAGCTTCAGCCAGGTCCGCTACGTTTGCGGCTACGGGATGATCATCAAGAAGGCCAAGGACGAAATCACCCGTTACCTGAAACAGGTTGATTGGCGCAAATACAGCAACCTTGCGGCGCATAATTGCCGCCACATCAGCATGTATCATATCGAGCGCGCTCTGGTGGATGGTGGCTATGCCAACACCTGATTATGAGGCGCTCCTAGACGAGGCGATCGCAAAAGCAGCGAACCACAAAAAGTGGATCGACGCGCGGTTCGAAAACATAAAGATCGTCAGCAACACGAAGGTCGGACAAGTCGGCCAGGCTTTTGTAGAATCGCTTTGTGAGGCGCTAGAGATGGAATATTCGGCGCCGACAGACGACAAGGGTAAAAAGCTGAACCAAAGCCCTTGGGATATTAAAATTCTTGGCAAAGAGTTTGAACTAAAGACCGCAACGGAAGATGTGAGCGGATGCTTTCAGTTCAACCACATTCGCTATCATCGCCCGTACGATGCTGCGATTTTCGTTGGTGTTGCGCCCGAAAGGATACTTTTCGACTGCCGATCGAAAGCGGACTTGGTCACAGGCAAAGCGGGCAGACTGGTGTCGATGGAGAAGGGCGCTAACGCGTCTTACAAATATACGCGCCATCCTTCTCTGTTGCATCCGATTTCGGAATTTGGAACGCGAGTAAAGGCGTTAATCGACACACTTTGACGTACCGCCCTTTGCTTTCACCAGCTTTCCTACGCGCTTTCTAAAGCGCTGCTCATCATCATCGCACTCAAGTTCGCGAGCGACATCCTGAACTTGTCGAGCTGCTTCCGTTCGTCGCGAATCTGACCCGGCTTGTCCTGCACTTGATAACTCCCGTTGCAAGTCTATCAATTGGCACTATCAAGACAAAAGTGCCCGCTTGGCGGAATGGTAGACGCAGCGGTCTTTAAAACCGAAGTCCTGGCGGACGTACGGGTTCGAGTCCCGTAGCGGGCACCACTCTACCCACTGTTTCCAAGTGAGTACCACAATATGGCTAGCAAGAAAATGGAACCGATTAACGCAGAGATCGCCAAGATCGACGCTGAAATCACGCGTTTGCAGGGTGAAAGGGCGGGATTGGTGAAAGCTCGTGAGCTTTTCATGGGCGAAACTTTGCCTTCAGCCAAATCTCGCCGGCGGGCGCCCCCAATCAAACCTTTGGTTTTGGACTTGATGCATGAGGCAGCGGAAGACGGCGCTACGTCGAGCGAAGTTGACGAGAAGGTGCGAGAACGCGTCCCTTCAGTAGCTAAAGACACCGTAGGCTCAGTTCTGTCTCGTCTTAAGAGTGACGGCGCTCTCGTGTACGTGGGCGAACGATACTATGAGAAGGGTAAAGAGCCGAAACCCTCTGTCATTCGTGGCGGATGGGTAAATGCCTGACGTGAGAAACCCCACGCCGTTTTGGGCGTGGGGTTCTCGAAACGAAGCCTGGCGGACGTATCGTTTCCACAGTCGGTTATAACGATTTTCTGTTATGCTGCATGTCAATCCAGTTGACAGGTGACAGGTTTGACCCGCTGTCAACCATTCCGCCGCTTTGTTATCCACCGAGTTATGCGCTTCGATCCAGGGTGGCTTGCGCGTATTTTCCCCCGCTACGTCTATTCGCCATAAGTCAGACGCTTGCCAAAGAAGCCTTCCAGCGCGCGAACCGAACGACCACGATCGTTGATGCCGTTGGCTTCGCGCGTGTTGTAGCGAAACTCGTATTCCGCGAGGTAGCGGTGCAAGTGATGCTCGCCACAGTGTTGATACACGCCGCGCATACCGCGTTTGAAGATCGAGAACGCGCCTTCAACCCTGTTGGTGTGGATGGTACGGTCTTTGGGGTCGGCGAACTGCATACGGGCGTGGGTAGTGGTGCCGTGATCCGCAAACTCGCGACCAATTGCGGTACATCGTGGCTTCGTCCGTCATCAAACGGGCTTCGCGGCTGATGTTATTTAGCACGATCGGGTGAATGTCGGCGGCGCGGGCGCTGTCGATCTTGAACCAACGGCTCTGGCCGCTTTCACGGTCCACCAGCGCAACAACGCCGTGCTTGTGAGCGGTGCCGCGACTGATCGGAACGTCGCGCTTGTAGCCGATGTAGGTTTCGTCAACCTCGACCGCGCTACCGTTCGAACCGAAGAGCTGCGCAAGATCGCCGGAGCGCATGGCTTCGCGAATGCGATGGGCGAGGGACCACGCACTCTTGTAGGTGATTTCAAGAACGCGGTCGAGCTGGTGGGCGCAAATACCCTTCTTGCTCGACACCATTAGGTGAACCACCTGGAGCATCTTGTAGAGCGGGATGCGAGCATGTTCGAACACGGTGCCCACCTTGACGGTGAACTGCTTGCGGCACTCGCCGCATTTCCTGAGGCCGTGGCGATCTTTGCCATTCGGGTGCTTCTTTGAGGGCTTCGAACGAACGACGGACAGATCGTACACGCGGCCAGCATTGACGCCGCAATGCGGGCAGCGTCGAGCGCAAGCACGGCGAGAACGCCGCCCGCTACATTGCTCAGCGTATGATTGCATTCGAGCAGACGGGCCGGCCAGAAGAAACCGCGCTCTGGCGTCAAGTCCAGCGCCGATACGAGCAGCTGTCACCTATCAGCGAAAATTGAAGCCTTCCTACACGAAACAAGCTGTGAACATTTAGCCGCCTTCATCGAATCGGAAGGTTGCCAATGTTCGTTCTCGATCCCGCCGCGCTCGCCGGTCTCGCCGCCGTCATCACCGTCTTCTCTGCCCTCATCTGGGCGATCCGCCGCCAGCCATGGCCGCACTCCGCTTGACGCGATTTAGCTGAGTCACACATGCTTTTCGGGGATAATCAGGTTTTGTTAAAGGTGCCGGATCCGAGCGTTTGTGACATCGGACCCGGCAAACTATATAAGACTTAGCGCATATCACCAATCCGCCGTATGACCCAGCTTCCGCTACCATCCTTCAAGAGCGTGAAATTTTGTCGGGAAGCGGCTTGCGAAGACGGGGATATATAATAGGCGGTGAAGTTGATTGCATTCGCCGCTGGCTTCGTAACATCAGTAATTTTCAAAACGTCATGGCATTGACCCTTGTCATGGTATTCGTCTCCGGCTCTCGCAATCATACTGGTCGACCAGGAAGGATAATTACCTGGCTTTTCATTAATTCGATTTAGTCTATTCCAAGCCGATGTGTTTGTCGCACAAGCTGAGGTTTGCACGACCATTTCAATGGTCGGCACAGCTTCGCGATATGAGACAAGAGTGTCCGCAGGCAGATCAAGATTATGTATGACATTCTTAGTAGAGGCTACTTGCTCCGCGCTTGGTGATACCATAGCCGGGGTTAATTCTCTTATTTGAGTATTCGAAGATTTTGGTGAAACCTTATCTAAAAATCCGGATATTTGCCCGAGAATTCCCTGCGCATGCGCCGTACTTCCGAAGGACAAAGCAATTAATGCAGCCAAAGTCGTAATTTTTCTCATGTGAGTTCTCCCCGTTTCAAAAATTTTAAATCGTACAGCCCAGGATCGAGATATGAGGGGGCGTCGAGCTGGCCGGTCCTCAATAACCACCATATGCTGCTAAATACATTGCTGCAGCTTATAATAAGAGTCAATAAACGTCCTCAAAAGACCGCTTCTTCATAGGAGTTGCTAACCTAGACGGTCAGATTATGATCAATAGTTATATTGATTCATTCCTTAATATAGTTAAGTGAATTTAATTCATTTATTTAGGTTAGAAGGAGGTCCCGAAATGTATCCAACCGCCATAAGATGAGGCACCGGCGCGGTTGCCGGCATCTTGGGCATAGACGGCGCCCAGCGACAGTCGACCGGTGTCAAGATTTCGGCTCCAGCCCAGTTCAAAGTCGACTTCGCGCGCCTGCGCGGCAAGATCGATCTCCCGTGTCCGAGCAGCGACATCAAGAGTGGTCGAATCGAAGCCGTCGAGTCCGGTATAGCGGACCAGCGCCCGATCAACGCGAAGCGGTGAGGTGACGCCGAATTTGGCAAGTCCACCGAACAGATCGCGCTGAGCGTTGAAGCGATAGCCAGTGCTCTGGATATCGTCGAAGTCGATCCGAGGTCCAGTGCCTTTGACACGCGTGCGACCTGCGATAGCTTCTGCAGAAAGTCCGAAGCCCATGACGTCGCCTGCCCAGCCAAGCGAAGCAAAACGGCTGACAGATCCGCCAATCTTGAATTCACCGTTTCCGGTTAGGCCAAGGGCCGATCCATCCTCGCGGCCTTGGCTCAAAGCGAGCGTGAAGCCATTGGGATCGGTGACCCGGACGCTTTGAACGCGTGAGCGAGCCCCGCTTTCGTTGATATTTGCAGATGCGAAGGCGTAGCGCCATTCATTGCGAACAACCTCGAGCGAGGATCCAACGGTTGCAAGACCGAGGTTGCGGAACAGCGAACCCGAAGTCAGGCCATTGTTTTCAACGAGACCGTTGGAAGTGCCGCGTACGATGGCGTCCTGGCTGAGACGGAAGGCGAACTGCGCAGGTTTGTGGGCAGCATTTTCGGTATACGATACAGACGGTGTCAGTCCGTATCGTACATCCATGCGCTGCTCGGCACTGACAGAAGTTACCTGTCCGATCTGGCTGCGCAGGGACAGCGGATTGGCGTCGTTCGAGACACCCTGAAGCCCCAGGGAAAATCCGAAATTGCGCCCGTACTTGTCGATCGCGACGGCCTGACCTGCGAATTCCGACCAGCGCAAGGCGCCGTCGCCCGAACCGTATGCGCTCGAGAAGTTGATCGAGGTAACAGCGCTGGAAGCGACTGCCACCGAGCTATAGCTGGCCTTGGGCGCCTGTGCCTTCATGGCATTCTCGATGTCGAGCAGACCGACGCCATAAATTAGATCGACGCCGGGATCTCCAAGATCCTTGGCGGTATCTAGCAGGATCCGGCTGATGGCCTTGCCGCCGAGATGTGGCCAATACTGTTTTAGCAGAGCGGCCGCGCCGGCGATTGCTGGAGCCGCGAAGCTGTTGCCGCTGACGTAGACGAGCTTGCCATCCTTGTCGATTGAAGGGATGTTCTGGGCAATGACGGAAAGGGTGCGGTCGGCCAGAGCACCGGGATTCCCATTGCTGGCGGGAGGCTTTAGGTTAGCGTCCAGCCGTATGCCGAAAAGGAACCAGTCTTTGTTTGTTAAATCTGTTCCGATCATATTTTCTGCGAAGTTGCCGGCGAAGCTGTCCTCGTTCCAGTTCGATACGGACTGGACGACAAGGCGGTCGTTCACGGCCACGTGATCCATGGCAGAGCGAAGCGCCTCCGCGTGATTGGAGGCTGATCCGTTGAAGCTCATGTTGATGACGAAGGCGCCCTTGTCCACAGCGTAGACGATTGCAGGCGCGATGGCCGCGCCCTGCACAATGCCGCCTCCGACGAGATCGCCTTCCTTGAGAACTTCCTTGGCACCGTCAACGCGCAGCGAGAGGATGGTGGCGTCGTATGCAACACCGTGCATTCCTTTGCCGTTTTTGGCTCCGGCCGCAACGGCAGCCACAGAGGTGCCGTGGCCAACGATATCGCCTGCACCCCAATTGACGGTTTCCGGTTCGCAAGTACCACAGCGAGCAAATTTGAAATCGAAGGTCTTGTTGTCGGGCGAGATTCGCCCAGCGAATTCTTCCTGTTCTTGCAGGTTTGCACTGTCGATGATTGCGATGATGACGCCCTTGCCCGTTATGCCCAGATCATAGGCATATTTCGCATTCATGCCTTTGGCAGCGAGGCTCATGTCGTATTCGGACTTGGCGACTGGCGGAGGAGATGGCGTAGGTGCAGGCGCAGGCGTCGGCGCGGGCGCGGGCGCCGGTGTGGGAGTAGGCGTAGGTGCGGGCGCAGGCGCCGGTGTGGGAGTAGGCGTAGGTGCGGGCGCGGGCGCCGGTGTGGGGGGTGGCGTCGATCCCGTAGTGCCACCATTTGAAACAGGGGGAGGCGCGGAAGTCACCGATTTTCCGGATCCACCGCAAGCAGCTAGCGATACAGTAGCGACCCCCAACAAGAGTTGGATGCGAATCCGCGCTGCCTGCCTTTTCATGTAATGCCCCTATTTAGAGGGGCCTTTATATAGAAGAGCATTCTGCTAAATCATTTTTCATCGTGGTTTATGGAAATTAACTATTTCTGATTTGGCGGGCGGTCTATTTGTGACGTTCTAACAGATTGAAGTGACGAGATCCTCAGGCGGCCGCGCTTATATTCGATTTGTCGATTCAAGATGTAGTTGAATAGAGCCGAAATTTACCGGTCTTTAATCTATGACGAATGATATTCTGTTGATGACGCGTAAGGATCGGTGAAATGCGCAATAATATTTTTTTAAATTTGGTTGCCCTTGGTTCAGCGGCGGCAAGCTTTCCTTCGCCCGTCTCTGCCCAGTTTTCCCAGAATTATTCCGATCCGTGTCAAAATACCGGCTCTATGGTCGATACTTCCATTTGCATGCAAAAAGCGCTTGAGGAAGCGGACGCGAAGCTTAACGAGGTGTATCAGAAAACAATGGCTGTATTAGAGCATTACGAGAAATCAGCGCTTCGCAAGGCTCAGCGGTCATGGATAGCCTATAGAGATCTGGAATGCGAAGCCGAAGCCACTCTTTACAGTGGAGGTTCGGGAAAGGGACTAATAAGACAATCCTGTCTCTACTCTACAACGATCGACAGAGTCGCCTCATTGGACCGAGGATTTGGTTGGAAAGTAGAGAAATTCAGTGACGAGATGTAACCCCTGTCGACACATCGCCACCACAAGCATCATTTTGCAAGGACCCAGTCGAGATACGCCGCCAGCCTGATCCCGCCTTGCTGCAGCCGGGTCTCCGCAGTGCCGAGATGCTCGTACTGATACGCATAGCCGAGACTTGGGTTGGCGTCAGTCGACGCCGGATAAATCAGGTCTCGGATCGCCGTGCTCTCCACGATCCATACCTGCGGATCAGCCGTCCACCAAGCGATGGTCTCGCTCGGATCGATGTCGCGACCGAGCCATCGGGCGTATTCGCTGTAAGACAGGTTCCGGCTGTCGATCAGCCTGCTATCCCAGACGGAGTGCAGGTTCGTCTCGTCGCCGAACCATCGAACCTTCACATCGTTGCCGCCGCGGTCTTCTCCATTGCCAGCATGAAGCGGCTGATGGACGTCGCCCACGATGTGCACGATGAACTTGAGCGCGAGTGCCTTCTCCTCGCGAGACGCATTCGGATCTCGCACAGTCTGCGTGAACCGCGCCAGTGCACTGAGAGCGTCGCCTTCCTCGGGCGCGCCGACTTCTGAGTAGGCCTGGCCTTCCGGAACCGTAACGTAGTGATAGGGACCAGCCTCGCGCTGCCAGAAGGTGTCCGGGTTCGAACGTTCTTCGTCCGCCCAGGTCGACGCCTGCGCCAGATCTTCTTCGCCGAGGATCAGTTCGATCTCGGCGCGTGTCTTCCCGCTGATATGCTCCTGCGCAATCTCCCCGATGACCCGGTGTCCGGTCTGTCCCCAAGCATTCGCGACGGAGGGAACGGCAAGAGCGATTGCAGCAGCCAGTGTGGCAGTTCGGCGGAACATGATATCTCCTAGAGCGGGCTTGCCCCTAGCCACCGCTAGATGACAGGATCGCGGCATGAAAGACTGGAACTCCGACAAGAACCCCAATGCCAGCGCAAATCGATGGATTGCCTGCGAAGCTGCGTTCGTCGGTCTCCTGTTCGTCCTCGGACTTGCCAGCGTGCTCTACAACATCGTCGTCGCGCTGGTCTGAGC
>Ga0114912_1000134_pt1 | contig 45290 bp, 43 predicted proteins | sample MalvirDeepMed_51_FD_89713 | JGI IMG/M metagenome (GOLD analysis project Ga0114912, IMG submission 89713) | Marine viral communities from the Global Malaspina Expedition - Malaspina viral metaG DeepMed_51 | ecosystem: Environmental > Aquatic > Marine > Oceanic | place: Mediterranean Sea...
CGCACGAGTCCGAGCCTTGCCGCCGATGCCCATCATCCTGGCAAACTTCCTAGTAGCCTCCGGCCCCTCACCAACCAGTGCCTTGATTTCCGGGGAAGACATGGAAAGTTCGGAAGTGCCAACCCTCTCCAGTTTCCATATCTCTGCCTTGGGCTTTTCGGGCTGGCCCCACCTGTCCACCTTCCGCCTGTATGCCTCACCGGGCTGAGTACCAACAGGCCTGCCCTCTCCGGCCTCACGAGGCATACCCCTTAGGGCTTTTAATCCACCCGGAGTCCCCGCCATCTTGGCCCTGGTAGCCGCCTCTCCTGCCGCAGGATCACCGAAGGGAGCACCAACGGGATCCCATACTGGACCCCTAGCGGAGATGAAGACAGGCGGAAGTGACTCAGCCTTGGACTTATCAATGGTTCTCTGGACGGGCTCACCTGCTACAAACTCAGGCCTTGTAGCCTCAACTCCACTTGCTGTAGTGACGGGCACGTCCACCGTAGTACCCTCTTCAGTAACACGAGTACCCAGTTCAGGAGTCTCTTGCCCAAGAGTTCTCTCTCTCTTCTCTTTATAGGCGGACTCAAGTTCCTCGTTGCTGAGGATGTACATCTCCTTCTTAGCCCGAGCACCAAGATCAAGTCTCCGCTGTTGATCAGCACTTAGTTTATGATTGCTAACCCTGGGGATCTTGCTCTGTGCCCCGAGATCCTTCTTGTACCCAAGGTGGGATTGGTCAATGGGGCCACCCAGTGTTTCACGCAGAAGTTCTACTGCCTCTGCATGTGTAACCTGCTTGCCACCAACTATCTCAGCGTCATAAGGAAGAGTTATCTTCCCGTATTCCATGCCAATAACGCCCTTGGTATCTGTGCTGTCATACACAGGCTTGCCATCCTTTGTCCTCATAGAGGCCAGCGGATGCTTGTTGGCCGGGAGAAGGAGGAACTGCTCACCACCCATGAACAGCGGCGAGAACTTGCTCTTCCCTCTGTAGGCATGAGCATCTTTACTAAACAGGGGGAGTTGTTCGGGCTCTACCCAGTGAATGGGAACTCTAATCTCGCCACCCTTTCTCTCCGCTTCAGGATGAGTGTCGAGGGTTATCTTCATCGATCCCTTGCTCTCGGGGACAGACTTGTCATAGATCTTAGGAAGATCCTCTTCCCTCCACGCCTTCTCAAGGCGCTCTCTGACTTCCCTTTTGTTCTCGGGCTTATCAAGATGATCCATTGTCTCGGTGATGACTCCGCGAACATCTTGATGCTTTGCCCACTTGCTACCCGATAGGCCAACGGCAATGTCCTCACGGATCATGCCCTGCTCCACCAGCATGTCCCCTAGTTCAGATAGTTTGTCGTGGAGTTTGGACTCCCACTTGCCAACCCATCCTTCACCGAGAGCCTTGTCATAGGCCCTGGCCAGGGTCAGCACTGTGTTGTAGACAATGTGGTTGTCCACAGGATCTCTCAATCCTAGGGGCCTGCGCTCTCCCTCCCAATCTGACTGACTATCCTTGCCTCTTCTTCTGACCTTACCGAGAACCTCTTCAACGAATTTGATCTGAACCGATTCGGTCCACTTGCTCTTGTCGAGAAGAACGTCTCTCCCCTGTACTCCCATAGGCTCGGTCATTGCTCGGCCAAGCACGGCAAGATGTCTAGCGGTTACGCCCGTAATCGGAGACATCTCTTTAGATGCCAGCCATCTCAGCACGGGGCTGACTTGATTCAGACCAAGCAGATTCTTCAGTTGCTCTGTTGCCCTGCCTTCACCTCTTCCCAGATAGGAAGCAATGTCATTGACATTCTGCATCCCAAGGGACTCGCTATATCGACCAACAATCTCTGCCAGATCGAAGATCGATCCCGCAGACCTAGCATTAGTAGCCCCCTCTTCTCCCATTCCATCCCACAGAGAGCGCATGTCTGAGGCCATCTCATTGATGCGTTCGGTAATAAGATCCTTGATGACCCCTGAGTGCCCTTCCTTCTCTGCTCTAGGGTGCCCTGCTAGTTCGAAAAGATCCCAGGTACTTACATCTCTCAGATTATCCCTTGCCGATTCTCCAGATCTAAGAGCATGCTCAAAATTGATGAGGATCTTCAGGCCCTTGTGGCTGGCCATGTCATGGGCACGGAAGGCAGATGATCCACCATCCTTTACATGAACGGCACTACCAGGAACATATCTCCTGGCACCACCAGGGTTCTCGCCATGAGCCTTCTCTTGGACGAGTACCTTTGTCTCGCCGACCTCACCTGCAAGACCAAAGAACCCCTTAGGGATATGGAATTGTTCATGGGCATATGCGTCATGGACAGTAGCCGCTACATGAAGTCCATCTAACTTGCTTCCAGCCGTAGGGTTGGAGGATGAACGGACAGTAATCTGGCTATCAATAGGCACGGCCTCATGCCCAGGCTTGGGAGAGAACGCCTTGCCCTTGTTGATTATGCCGCCGTAGTGCTTATTGAATTTGCTCTCGGCTGAACCTTGCTGGTCATGAGCATTGCCACTCTCTGGACTAGCAGGCCTAAGGGCCATGGCCCGGATGGTTCCACCACCATCAGCCCCAGCCTTATTGGATTCTCTGGTCCTTGGGAATCCCCTTTGCATAGCATCGAGAAGGGGTTCCATCAGTGCATCCACTTCACCATGGCCAAGTTTCTTGGACTGAACGATGAAGCCCTTTCGAGCCTTGACCCGCTCAATAGCGGCTGTCCACTTATCTCTGAAATGCTTTACGGTCACCCTAGCACTGCGGCCCTTCGGCAACTTCTTGGTGACGATGTACTCAGCGAAGGCTCCAGCAAGCCACTCCCTAGCATTGGATACTAGGTGGGGGATACCTTCACCTCCCGGTCCTTCAGCACCCATGGCGAAGTACCGCTCCCTATCCTCCTTGCTCAGTCCGTCGAATATCTCAACGATCCCTGCTTGCCATTCGGCAGGCATCTTCGCCCATTCAACATGAGAAAACTCATGCAGAACAACCATCGTGCCATCGAGAGCCGCTTGCTCTTTGGCAGTAAGTTCTGGACCACCAGCCCGCTCCCTGATACGAGCATGCTTCTGGAGATCTGAGGACAACATGATCCGCATATCCTTCCAGTTGCTTACGGCGGCTGTGTATTTGGCGGGGGCGTCGCCGGGTGCTGTGATGAGTTTGGATAGTTCCCTCATTACTGTCGGGGTAAGCCATCCCATGCTGTACTCGCCTAGCACCTGAGTATCTGTAGGACGGAAGGCCTCCTTGAGCAGTGCTGTATGCCAATGGGTGAGGAGATCCTTCTGAACAGCCTGATCAAGTATCCCCCCCATCTTGGCGTGTCCTTCACCCAGGTACTCAAACCTAATCCGATGGCCAGAAGGGGAGGTCGGATCAGGCTCCCACTTGCCTGCACCCCTTAGGGTCGGTTGCGACTCAAGCATGCCACCCTCTACACCGCTGGCAATAGCCTCCTCAATAATCTCTTCTTGCCTACGGGCGTCCCTTTTCTGTGCCTCTACCGACTCATGGATTGAGTATCGCTCAATGATCTCACGGGCCTCTCGATCAGCGGGAGTTTCGCTCTCCCTTGATGCCATCATCTCCCAACCGAATGATTGCTGTTGTGCCTCATCCGGCCCCTTCTCCCTTTCACCACCTGGGAGGCGAACAGTAGGCTGACGGATCTCTCCCGTCTCTCTATCTATCACGCCAAGATCAAAGGCAAGTTCTCTCATGTCCTTGCTGATATCGATCATGTCCGCTACAGCCACATCATCAGGCAATCGGAACTCAGCAAGTTGTACTCTCAGGCGGAAGAGTTTCTCTGCCTTTGTTCTTGCTGGCTGACCCATATGCTGAGCAAGCATTGCGAAGTGAACGGCCCTTAGTTCATTACCCTGACCCCTTGCATAGTCAGAAGCATCAAGCAGAGTCTTAACAAACTCGGGAGTCTGCTTTCCAAAGACAGGAGTCTTGCCTGCTGGCCCAATGAGTTTTGCATATGCATCTAGGTTTCTTGCCTTGTCCCAGTGGCTACCCGGCTTCACTGGGTCAGTGAATGAACTCGGGAACGGGGGAGGCTCTGACTCAGTGCCCAGCGCCTCTGACTGCTGAGCAACGGGATCCTCCATCCTGACTGCTTCTTCGGCATACCGCTCGGCAATCTCATCTTCACGCGGTTCAAGGCGGTCCTCTAGAGATTCAGCCTTCTCTTCTTCTGTCGCCTTGTTGACCTGCTCTTCGACTACCTCCTTCCCCTTCTTGACCATCTCAATCCAAGACTCTACATCTTTGGCACGTTCCTCAATCTTATGCATACGCTTTAAGACTGCTTCACTGCCAGTACGGATGTGCTCCTCCTGCGCCTGACGCCATCCAGTACGGAGAGACTCAAGATCCTTCTCCCATTTGTCAATCTTGAGTTGACTCTTGACCCAGTTCTTCTTGCCAGTTGCCTGCCTTTGGCTGGCATACAAACCACCAGCATGGGGCAACAGGGCAACGCCAGTACTGATACCAAACTCAAGAGCGGTATGAGGATCTAGGAAGGAATCCCTCATGGCCCCCCATAGGCTCACGGGCTCACCAGTTTCAGGATCGCCGTTCTCCCACATATCGATAGCCCTGCCGCCATATGACAGAGCCATAAACTCTGCGGCTGTACCCAGTGCTTCACGCATTCGGGTAGGACCGAACTGCTCAAGGAAGGTTGGGTCTTGGAATCCAAACTTCATCCTTCCTGATTTAGTAAGAGGCTGACCGCGAACAGCAGTACCCGCCGTCTTCATGAGTCCAAATAGCCCAGCACTAACCCCCGTGTTCTTGGCCGCCTGACCTAGACGCTCTCCCTTTCCAATATCAAAGTAGGGATGATCGGGATTGATCGGACCCATTTCCGGGTTGGCCTGCTCCATAGAGAATGCGGCCATGTAGTTCTTGGAGAGACTGAACGGATCATCAAGCCCTCGATCAGTAGCCCACTTCATGTAGTCTTCGTACTGACCAGTGGCCTTCAGGCCCTCCTTCATGGCAGTACGGTTCTTTCCGATAGCAGGCAGATTCCCCAGAATCTCATGCATTGCTGTGATGCCGCCACCAGTTATTGCGGCCTCAGCCATGTCACCAATGAAGCCACCTACCTTGGAGTACTCGGCAGACCCAGTGGCATACCTAGACATTCTGGCTCCAGATCCGTGGGTTCTTCCGAGGAATAGGCCAACGGGAGTCTTACTCGCCAGATTGACTCCCTTTCCAATAATACCCCGACCCTTCTGGATCTTTTCCATGCTCTTGATTGCCTTGAGCATTTCGATTGTGGGTGCCTTGCCTGCTGACAGTGCCGCCTGTGCGGCCTTGCCAGCCCTTAGGGTGCCTACTGCGGCACCAGGACCAAGGAATCCAACGGTGCCGCCAGCGATATCACCAACGGTCTTGGCCATACCACCAGAGATATCTTCGTCATAGAGAAGAGTCTCTCTCAGTTCATCATTAGCACCAGCAAGACGATACATCCCACTTCGGATGTCATCAGGAGTCAGGGCACCGAACAGGGCGGTGCTTATGGCTGAGGTACCAGCGGCCTCAACACCACGCAGTGCATCCCACCACAAGGGAGTGTCGATAGGCTGATCTTGTATGGTCGGCCTTTGCCATGACTTTGCGCCTGACCGAATGGCCTTGGCTAACTTGTCATCGATGTTCCCAGCGTGGAGGCCCCTGGAGACAGCGAATGCCCTCTCATGCTTATCAAGCCCCCACGGGTTGTAGGAAAGGTCTTGGGGATCTTGCGGCATTACTGGTTGAAGAGCCAGCCCATGTCAGCCGGGGCCTGCTCATGTGTGAAGGTTCTCTGAGGGGAAGCAGGCTGAGTTATCGGAGCGGGCTGAGGATAGGTACCAGTATGTTCCGGCTGACTCCCAGGCGTCCAGAAGGACCTGAGCGGTCCTCTGGCATCTTGACCAAAGCCTCCGCCAACATACGGCTCGTTGACGGTCTTGCCCGGCCTCAGCCTAGATTCTCTTATTCTCCGTGGTTCGCCTTGACGGCCAACCTCATGCTCAGGCTGAGGCAAGCCTGACAGAGCAAACTCATCAGTCTCTACATCAATAATGTCATCTGCGAATTCGTCGCCCCAAGTGATCCGAGGGCCTTCGGTTATCGAAGAAGGAGAATGACCCCTCATGATGTTGAGCAATCCATCCACCAGCGGGATGGTTCCGGGGACAATACCTGATAGCCCCAACTGAAGATCAGCATCCGTAAGAATGGCATTCACACCCTGAGTTACTCTCTCTGTTCTCTGTGCCGTTGAGAGGTGTGGGTTTGTCAGGACGCGTTGGAGGGCTTCAAGTTGTCCGGCGATACCACCACCATGAGTTGCGGCAATCGAGGCTATATCCTGGGGCGTTAGCAGGTTTGCTCCCGCTTGAAGTTGGGTCTGTCCCTGTGCGATAGCCCTGGTTATCGCATTGTTTCCCTGTGCTGGTGAAGTCTGGCCAGGGGCAGGCGCTGAAGGCCCCAATGGGCCTCTAGGCGTTCGGCCTAGTCCCAGGCCTCTATTCATGAGGGTCTGGATTCGACTGGCACTGGTAACACCCGGCGAAGCCTTACCCGGCTTGCCTGGGGTAACGGGAGCACCAGACCCAGACCTGCCAATCTGAGAGGCTAGAAGATCATCTCGATTGGCATGAACGGTTGTCCAGTCATTAGATGAAAACGGATCGGTATTGAATCTCTTTCCGAAGATATCTCGCCCAGCAGATCTAGTGGACTTTGCCACAGCAGATCTTGCACCTTTGAATCCGTTATTCCCAATAGATGTACCGAAGTTACGAATACGGTTTAGAGCATCGCCAACCTCATTGGAGTAATCACTCGCCTGATCTCCGTCATCATGGTCTGTCTTTGGGATACGGAGATACAACTCGATCATCCCGCGCACATCTTCATTCTTGGCTAGAGCCCTCATGGCCAGACGAGAGCGTCCTCTGGGAACTCCCCAGTTACCTGCCCGGTTGTAGTAGGAGAGGAACGGAGCATACCCACCGGGTTGACCAGCAGTTTGGAATGAGGATGTTGCTGTTCTAGCCAGCCTTTGATTGGCAGTCGTGGGCGCATTGCCCATTCTCCCCGTGCCCTGGCCTGTCCACAGAGATGCAGGATCATCAGAGTCTGCATCAGGATCGACAGCCCTACCTTGTGCTATCTGCTGTGGTGTCTTCTTGGTTGCCTCTGTTGCTTCTTCAAGGAGTTTGTATTGCCAATGATCGATTACCCCTTGTGCAGTACGGGGCATCTCTGCAAAAGGGTCACTCGAAGAAGGATCCTGTTGGCCGTGATGAACCTCTTCTGCGGCATCAGCAAGCAGGCTCCACATACTGCCGTTCTCACCGAACTGACGAACTAGAGTAGTCAGCCCCTTGCCATCCTGTGCCTTGGCCGCGTCATTGAATGACCTCAGATCTCGATACCCCATTGCCTTGATCAGATCAGGCTGGCTCTCCCACAGGCCCCTTGCCTCGGAACTGATAGTCATATCAAGGGCTCTCTCTCTCCTCCCACCGCTAGTCTCGGTGGGCCTGAGAGCCATGATCGCCTGGATTATTCCAGTACCCGAGGCTTGATACTGACCCCAGGGGTCGCCTTCAATTGCCATTAGCGCATGCCTTGGGCCAGAGCCATCAGCATCGGATCATTGGTAACACCAGTAGGCTGACCAAGACCCCACAGGCTTTGCATCATTTGCTGTTGAAGGGCCTGCTGTTGCATCGATGCAGTCATCATGTTCATGATTGTCTCGGCATCTGAGTGCTGACCAGCCTTGATTGCCTTGGACAACTGGCCGGACAGGTCACCCATAAGGCCCGCACTCATCATGCCGCCCATGACCCCACCCCCACCCATGGGGCTCATTGCTCCGAGCATGCTACCCGCCTTGTTTACCAATCCGCCTAGGCCCATGAATCCAGAACTTCCAGCGGTAGCAGGAATCGACAACGGAACTCCACCTGGAAGCATCCCAGAGATGGCCGGTGTTGCGGCCTTGAATCCAAGGCTAGATCCTAACTTACCCAGGATGGCAGGACCAAACAGCATGGCACCCAGTGAGGCTAGACCGAAGCGCCTCCTCTTCTTGGCAAGCCTGCGCTGTCTTTCCATCTCAAGGCGCATCAACTCTTCACGCCTCTTCTGTCCTGCTTCTTGCATCAGACCGGGCAGGACCATCTGGCTACCGATCTGTTGGGCTACATTGAATCCCATTTGCTGGGTGTTTCTCTGGGCGGCGGCGGCTTGCTCACCTGCCTGTTGTGCACCTTGGGCACCGATAGCGGACATGGCCGTGGGGCTTATCCCTGTCTCAGCACTCCTCTCTTGGAGTCCCTTCAGTGCGGCGGCTTGGCCCGAACGAAGCCCTTCCACCTGAGAGGTGAAGGCTTGAGGGAGATTCATCTGCTCATAGATGTTTCTGCCCAACTGGATCCCAATCTTTCCAGGCTCATAGTTGGTAGCCATCTGGTTCATGTCAACTCCACCAACGCCAGCCGCAGGCTGACCACCATAGGAGATTCCAGACAGAAGGTTTTCGAAAGGATTATATGTAACCATGATTAGCCCATTATAAAGTCTAAATGACCTGATCCGATCTTAGCGCGATTGGCCAACAGCACCGTTCGCTTGTGATTAATATTGTTCCAAGTAACCCGGACTAGACCCCAGTTGGTAGGGCCGGATTCATATGAAACACCGAATGAGGTCCAGGGTTCATTCGCAGAAGATAACAATACAGGCGGCCTGCCTATCACGCCAGCGGCTGGAGTACTTTCGGTGTGATTTGGAGGCCCATCAGTCTTAGATCCCTGGCCTGAATAGTTCACAGTATCTCCAGATCTTGCTAGATAGGCGAAGCCTGAAAAGTGAGTCTCCGTTGTGACCATGCTGTCGTAGACCCATTCTGGCAACGCATCGTACAATGAACTCACATTGGTATTACCAGTAGTAGAAGAGTGAGATCCAGAATGCTCAAGCCTATTGACGAGTTGTTCGATCTCATCTTTGGTTTCGCCAAGTATGGGCAGGAAACGTATGGCGGCCTCGGGCCACTCATCTCCATGGCCCCACGGTGAGAACTCTGCATTCTGTCCAGCACCAGCACCATTCCCCGTCATCGGATAGTAGATAGGGTAACTGGCGCTATCCCAGGATGTGTCATGGTTATGAACAACCTTCACATCTCCACCCGATCCTTCGCCTCTGGCTCCACCCTGCCATAGCATTCCACTTGGGATACGACCAAGGTTGTGGGGAATGCCAATAACTATTGCCCCCCAATACTGGGCAAATGCATTGTGATATGAGTTATCACTACTGGTCGCACGATCCAGCGCGATCTTCCATCCAGTTAGATCAAGTGATCTAATCCTGAATCTCTGGAAGCCCTCTCCCGGCACCATACCATCGCCTACTACCCCGGCGACTCTTCTGATTCTTGGATCAAGGCTCTTGCCGAACTCGGCAATGTCCAATACAGGATCTGTGATATGGAGGGTCTTGTAGACATCGTGGTCAGGCCATGAGAAGCCACCAGTAATAGAGAGTTTATCTCTAGTAATTGACCTGTCTCTGATGTGAACAGTGCCTACCCCATTCTGTCTGAGGTTGATATTCCCATCGGCAACGGAAGACAGGTATAGGCCAATCTTTCTCAGGGCTACCTCGATAGATGCTTCGGCATTATCGGCATCCCATTCATCTTCAAACCCATCAAACCTGATAGGGAAGTTGATGGGGATATTATCTGCTTCACTCATCGCTGATCAGCCGGGATGAAGTTGATGCTTATATCGAACACTTCCATTGGAAGGGGAGGGGCACCCGCAGTATCAAGAACAAACTTGACTAACTGCGCCCGTAGGCCCTTCAAGTGGAATTCAAGGAATCCACTGCTGGCATCGACTATCTCTGTAAAGACAGCGGTAGCGTCATCAAAGTCTACGTATGCGCGTACTCTGATATTGCCTGAGTTCTTTCCATGCGTGATGGTTACGCCATGCCAGAACTTCCTCTTGTCGGGAAGGCCAGCATCGAACCATCGAGAAGACCAACTAGACTCAAAGCCTCCAATATGAATTACATCCGTATTGGCTGACCCAGAAGGAGTTTCTGTTGGAGTAATGGTGGTTGTTCCACCAGACTCGGAGTAGGAGTGAATTACACCAGTACCAGTCTTCACTCCGGTCGAATCGACTGTGATGTACGGCACATCTGTCATATCACCCTTCAGGGTTAGGCCAGTAGCCGCAAGCGTAGTAGAGGGTGTACCAGATACTGCACCCAGTAGATCACCATACAGGGCTTCAGGGTTAGTCATCCGGTGGGTGCCACTGTCATATCTGACAACATAACCACCCGGAGTTCCCATGATCGGAACGGGTCTATCTGTTTCCAGATCATCCATCGAAGCCAGAAGATCTACTCCCTGCTCTACGGTATGAAGGCTGAAGACCATGTTCACGCCTTCGGGTGCCTGCCGTATCTCCAGGGCCATGATCTTGTCAGAACCAAGTGTGAATAAGATCTGCTCCCTACTGCGATGATACGCAGTACTAGATCTCTTCAGGTATGTCACATCCTGAGAGAGGAAGGTTGCCTCAATCGGGTGACTCAGATACCTAACACGATTCCCACCAGACCATGAGTACAGTCCCTTCTCGCTAATGAAGTAGAGGACATTCTCGACTTCCATGAGGCTTGCATGGCTCACTGCCCCAATACCAGACTCAATACGATCAAGCAGGAAGGCCCCGGTAGCCGTGGTATTACGGAACAGGCTGTCTCTCTTGAAGATCACTGCGTCCCCAAAGACAACCGATAGGCCAGATACGGGGTTGCCCTCGGGCGACTCAAGTACCAGTTCATTCAGACCCGGCACTTCCCCCGGCTGGAATGCATCTGAATACCTAACTGTCAGAGGGGCCTCCTTGATCCCGCCATAGAACATCCTGACTTCCGAAGGTGCCAGGAATTCACAGACAGGCGGGGGATAGTTGTCAATCTCAAGAATCTTCTGTGCACCAAGCGATACTTGGCTCGGCTCCAGAAGAACCTCCCTAGTTAGATTGTCCTCAACCTCCTTGGCGAGGAAATACAGACCGCCATCCGTAAGAGTCTTATACAGCCGCCGATACACATCACGATTCCTAAAGGGAGCAATAGGCAGATCAGACAGAACAAAAGGGTTAGAGGCGACAAGGGTCGATTCTTCATCAGTAGTTCCCTCCGAGTTGATGAATACTTCAGGCCCAGGATTGGATTCAACCCCAGTATTTGGATCATAGAATGTCACTCGGAACTTATGCTTTCCAACTGGCTGGAGTTTATCTCCTGCCAAAGCCAGGGTTCCGGGGGGAGCCGAATCATCTGAATCAGAATCCTTGTTGATCAACACTCCACTATCGGTATCAAACCTAAACGAGATAGTCGGCTTCCCTGTTGCCCCAGCCCCCGTAGACTCACTAGCAGTTGTTCCGAAGTCCAAAGGAGGAAGGCTATAGAGGTTGGTATCTGTCGGCCCACGGAATTTGGTTTGAGCGGCCATACAGTCTGCGGTACCACCACCAGTACCAGGGGCTAGATCAACGATCTTTATCGCCAGATCATCAACGTCACACTTCGCATTACGAAGGGCTAGGCCCTCGGTGATGCTCATACTGGTACCCAGCATATGGATGTGAGCGGTTGATTCAGTGGGATGATCGTCATCTCCAACAGGATTTGTCCCCTGCACCAAGAGTGTCGGAATTGCCGAAGTGTTCCCGGTAGCGTTGGCATGATGGCCAGGGACGGTAGCCGTATCCACCTTCCCAGTCGGGAAGTAGATTACATATTCCAGGTTGGTAGCACCTACCGTTGCGGCTCCACCGCCATCAGCCCCAAGAGCGGGATCATCCGATAGCGTAAGGTCATTGCCGCCGTTTACATCAACTGAGTCAATATCTGCGCTTGTAGGGGTTGCTCCCCATCCTGCGTCATCTGTAACTCCTAGATCTTCAATCGCAAAGATTCTATTGAGATTAGGATTGCCAGCAGGACCAGTGATCTTCAGTAGCATTGCCCTGCTGGGGGCACAGAATGTACGGTTATTCCCTGTAGCGGCAATGAGTTCAGTACCTTCTGCGGCGGCAAGGTGAGGACTACTTCCTCCGGCCCCGTCGCCACCAGAGGTGGGAGTCTTGTGCCTGAATCTGCTAAGCCATCTGGGGAAATGAAAATTGTTAGTTTGATCTTGTGCGTGATATAGCCGCCTTGATCCAACAGTAGTCTGCTCTAAGAGATCAAGTTCCCCGCCAGATATGAAGACACTCCCGTTGTGATCTGGAGTACCGATACCCGGTGTTACATAGGGAGCAGATAGGAGTGCTCCAGTATTTCCCAGTTCGGTACTTCTACCCATATGTGTATTCGTCTGGTCAAAGCAACTATGGCAACCAGGGGCTACGAGGAAGGCATCAGCAGGGTTCTTTCCTTCCAAGGCCCAGCACCAGAGGCCATCACGATAGTTGCTACCTGACCCACGAGGAGCAGTAGCCCCGGTATCGCTGTACCAATAACGGCTGTCATACTCCCAGCCACCAGATGTATCCATCTGGCAGGTACCCTGCTTCTTGAACTTGTATCGGAAGCGGAAGAAGTACCACTCATCAGTTGTAAAAATTCGACCAGTAGTTTCGATAGATCTTTCTTTGCCCAACGATTCATCGAAGAACTTGAATCGAACCTTTCCTTCATTGAACATCTCAATGACATATGAAGAAGAGGTAAGGCTATCTCTGCGCTGGAGAATCGGGATTGTTTGGTCGCCATCAGTAACCAGATCGGTCCACCTGATGTAGCACATGAAGTCGAGCACCTTGTCTACACCCACATCTAGAGTGGAGGTAGGAACGATGTCGATGTAATGATTACCTTCGAAGTGAAGGGCCTTCTCGTTATCAGTACCTGTAGCAGGAGTACCATCACCATCCTGAATCAGCCGGATATCTGAGTAAGGAGTATTGGACTTCAGGCCAGCAATAGCCGCTTCTAGTTCAGCGGTTGTGGGCGTAGCACCAAGGGATGCTTCAAACAGCATGACCGATGTGCTATCTGCCTTCTGATAGGCGGTAGGTACGGGATAGAGCCGCGCCTCTGTAGCGTCAACAATAGAGGCAATTGTCCCCACATACTCCTTCTGGCCCCAGGGGTTTGAGGAAGCCCTTCCTCTGGATGCCGCACCAACTACCAGCCACCCAACCATGTCCTCTGTAAGACCAGTAGCAGTATCCAACTCAGGGGTACCGCTATCCAACTTCACGCCAGTCAACAGTGTGTGGTATCCGGCTTGATGAATATCCTGTGCTACTGATTCCTGCGTGATATTCGGAGTAGTAAGCGGACCTTGAAGTCCAGCCTCTACTAGAGTCTCACCGTCATAGCGGAACGGCATGCTCTTCCCATTAGTCCCATACAGCCTGTTATGGAACATGGCGAAGGAATAAGGAGAGTCCTCGTCTGAGTATCTGACCCTGCCTAGCCCACGCTTGAGCGGAACCATATGCCTGGAAAGAGACGTAATGGTGTCAGCCTCGGCAGTAGGACTGAAGTCGAAGTAGATGTCCTTGCCTTCCTGCATATCAGCAGTGAAGAGAGTTCCAGTAGGCCCATCCCCAGTGATTACAGCCGGAAGGATATTCGCAGAGGTTGAATAGCCACCACCACTGGTGATGTCTAGCATCCTGAATCCACACATCAGCCCATCAAGAGTGTCCTTTCTGGTAATAGCAGGACTGCCTGCGGCTGATCCATATGCCCCAATGATCAGGCTCGGCTCAGGACTGAAGGTAGGAATGTCAGCACAGGCTAACCGTGATGTTTCCTTTTCAACTAGATCATGCCACACCCCATTAATAGCCACCTTGCCTGTGGCATTTACAGGGGTGGCATCTAGATGGAATACCAGATGAACCCACTCACCCGCCTTGACTGCCCTCTTCCCTGCCAAGAGCCTTATGAATTTGGGTGTGCCGCTATTATCAGCAAGATAGATCGTTGGCATCCCATTCCGAATGAACAGGTGATGATTGATCTTTAGGTCACCAGTTGCATTCTGAATAACAGACGCAACAGTGTGAGTTCCATCCGTCTTGCTGAGATTGACCCATGCCTCCCACTGGTAGATCCCATCGTTAACAACTTGGAAACTCTTGCCAGACTTGGGGACTACCTCAATTCCATCCTCGATATAGCGATCTGTATATTCAGGCAGGAGATTGCGAATACGGTACGAGTATCCGCCGCTTGTGAGAGTCGGATGGTCAACATCCCACCGATCATCTACATGGTAAACCGTACCTCTACTGGCACTTATAAGTTGCCTGTCTCCTTCTGCGGTTTTGTATTGGCCAAGACCGTCTATGTGGGGCCTGGAGGCTGTTGTAAGCCCATCCCACCAGTACGGATGGAACTGCTCATACGGATGGCCAGGACGCGCTGGGAAGGAACACAGGCCCCACTCACCACCCAGTGGCCCCATGTCCGTGAAGACATTCGGTGTCTTCCCCATAGTGCTATCAGTTTCAATGACTGCGTTGTATCTCGGATACCCAGAGTAGGACAGATCTGTAAAGGAGAGCATGATCGGGACTCTCGCCCTAACACCACTCCTAGTTCTGTTATTCCAGTTCCTAGATAAAGTCAGGCTATCAGCCGCGTGAGTGTCAACAACACGCACGGTGTCATATTCAATAGCAGGCTTATTGAGATCCTCTTCTACAAACTTGTCATCTCCAAAGACGATTGGCCATTTGGTGAGATTGATCTCGTCAGTTGGGAATTTACCACCGCTTGTGGAGACAACAGATGCGCTTCCATCTGTAAGATCTACAATCTTTGAGTCTCCGCCAAGATCCCTCCAGAAGGTGTCCTTATCAATCGTGGGCTCTTCAAGGATAATCAGTTCGTTGGTAGCGGCATTGTCGAGAGTACCCAGGCTCCAGCCAACCTCCTTCAGGGCAAGCACAGACGGGGCATGGCCAGGATTTCCATCAGCCTGCGGACGGCCACCAATAACCAGACGGCTCTTCAGGATGTCAAATGGATCTCTATCCGAAGGAGCCGTGTCGGTAGCAGTCAGGTCGAACCGAGAGGAGGGATCATCTGCTGTCCCATGCATATAGAAGGTTGTTACTTTGCCAACCGTTTTGAATCCCAGGTAAAAGGTAATCTCTTCGCCTGGGTTGTACAGAGCGGCAGTGACAGCCTCAGTGTTCACTTCTCCAGTGGCACTGACAAATGATCTGAGGAATAGCATCCGACTGCTGGTGGTCTGAGTAAGCCTCCCGCTAACAGACCCCTCAAAGAGAGGATTCCACGATCCATCGTCAGCCTCTGTATCCCATGAGAACAAGGTGTGCAGGTTGTCGTATGTTCCTGCCGCCTTCAGTCCTGCTGGGGTATTTCCTATAGACGTCTTTAGCCTGACAAATGCATACCAGTCTTTGTCATTGGCAGGCCCACCAAGCAGATCGAGCAGATCCTTGGTCAGATTGGCTGTGCTGAAATCCAAGTACACACCAGTACTTGTTCCATCTAGGTAGAAGCCACCATCATCACTACGGGCTACAGCCCCAGGAGCCAAGAAGCCATGATCCTTTAGAGGACCAATATCATAAACAACGTTTCCACCGTCATCGTTGCAAGGCCAGTAAGCAACAAGTGCCTTCTTTTCGGCATCAGTGAGAAGATTATACGGGGATGCATCTGTCTGTTTCTCGTAGAGTTCTTTGCCCATGAGGGCCTGGATTCTGCTGGCACTATCAGCCAGTTCATGCCATAGCCTTACTTCACCAATGGTGGTCGAATGAAGTACGGGCCTCCATCTCGGCTGGATACGCACCTTATCGGTAGACTCAGGCCACGCGACAGTGAGGGTCGTGACATTCGATGTGTCATCCCAATTACTGATATATCGGAATAGCGGATTATCAGCAGTATCTGTGTCATCCACCATCAGATAGTTCTCTAGAGACTCATCATCAATACCGTAGAGGTCAGCATCGATAATTGTCTCGGAGGCACTATCCAGCGGAGTGGTATCAGCACTGGTGATATTGAGCCCTTCGTCCTCTTGAAAGCCCCAAGTTGATCTATCCGTATAGTGTCTGGATGTCCTGGTTTGGCCGCCAGTATCCGGTACACGGAGCAGATACATAGCATTTTTGGGGCCACCAGCAGTCAGTTCTAGATTTGTAGTAAGCGGCAGAGTTCCATCAATGCCTGTGGCTTCCGAGGCATTTAGCGCAACTCCATTCAGGTAGATCTTGCTGTTGGAAGTAGAGGTCTTGTCAAATCGGGCAGATAGGTGGTAATCAACACCGGGACTCAATTTGGCAGAAGAGTCTCCCGTTCTCCAGAACTTCAGCCTTCTCTTCGAATTGTCCCACCACAGGAGGCAGGGGTATACCTCATCTGTATTGGTTGAACTGAGATCCCTGGCATACCCAAGGCTCCACCAGAAGTGCTCGGTAGGCCCACCACCAGAGGAGAGAAGAGATACAAACTCTCCAGGCTTCAGCCCCGGACCTTCAATCCTGAAGGAGATATCCCACTGCCATGACTTGGTAGAGTCAAATAGGGTCTGCTTGTAGGGCAGAACTACAAACCCACCCACGGGAGGTTGTGACTCCAGCGGAGTCATGTTGTCCTTCCCGTTAGTCGTATCAACCCTAAGCCCCGCCGACTTGGGGGGATCACGGTTGATCTTGGTATGGCCTGATGCCGACGCGATTGAGAGTTTGTCGAACTCTACATTCGATAGGTCTGATGCCGTATCGTCGGCAATGAGGAGAGGGTTTACCTCATCGTTCAGGCCGCCAGCAACAGGTCGAATCCTGAAGGTTTTGTACGGTGCGGCCATTCACTATGTAGTTGGAACCCCGGACGCATCAACGGACTTTTTAACCACGGCATAAGAGAGGTGGCCATTGACATCGGTACTGGCCGGATTTGTTGCCCCGACAGTCTGAACACTCCACTTAAACCCGTAGGGCATTTCAATCGGTTGAGGCACAGCCGAAGTTTCTCCACCCCAAGCCGTAATGGAAATAGGAGCATCGGTTGCTGAAGGAGCGGGACCGCCAGTAGGAGAAGCCTTGATCAGTTCGCCATCTGAACCTTTCGGCCAGAGTTTCAAGACAGCATGCTTTGCGGCGCTAAAGGTCATAATGTTTGTAATACTTGCCGCATCAATGACACAGCCATCGTCAGTCTCATCAACGGTTGTTTCCCCGGCGGCGGCTGGCCCTTCGGTAATGGAGATCTCAATCCCATAGCGGCCTTGCAATTTGGAGTATTTGAGGGTCATCTACCTGCCACCAGCCCTGCTCTTGCGCTTGCGACCGCCACCCTTTTTGGATGCATAGGGAACGAAGCCCTTCGGCTTACCCTTTGAGCCCTTGCCCTTGCCTGCGGTCTTGGACTTCTTAGTGACGGGCTTGCGCCTCTTCTTTGACTTCTTTGCCATTATCGATCCTCTGTGTAGTTCACATATCGAGGTGCTTGATCTTGCCGTCTCTCCTGGGTGTTTACAAGAGTCCGAGAGAGTTCGGAAGATACCTGGGAAATTACCTGCTTCTGAGTCACATTGCCTTCCTTGTCGAGACACCTGTTGGCGGCGCGGTAGGCGAGTACCTCATGCATTGATTCCTCAAAGAGGGGGACACTCCACAGAACATCGGAGTTATCCAGGCCTGTTGCTGATTCCACTACACAAGTAGTAGAAGTAGATCCCGTACAGAAGAACAGGGTTCCACCTGATGCATCTGTAGCATTTTGGAATCTGGTATTCCGCATAGCATCAGTCAATCCAGGCCATGCGGGGGTCAGGCCAGAGGCCACAACAGTAGGCGTGAAGGTCAGGGAGGTCAGGCTAGATACGGTTACACCCACAAGCGGTGGCCATCTCCGCTGAAACCAGATACGCCACTGAGTTGCATCATCAATACCATCCTTGTCGATGTTCAAATAGAGATGGCGATCCCCTCCGAAGAACCATGTATCACCCCTGAGGAACTGTCTCCTAGCATGGGCATGGGTATTCAGGTGCAGGGGATTTACGGAAGATCCAGGGGTATCCTCTTGTAGGCCGTTCTCTACCCTAACGATCTTCGTAACGTAAGGCTCCAGGGTGACCTTGGTTATGCCGCCGCTAGCCGAGGCATATGTCAGTTCGCTTAGAAGTTTACTATCTAAGCCAGTGGTCGAATCTGTCTGAGAGAGATCACCCTGAAGTTGACTATAGGTACGATTGATGTGGCGATAGATCTCATCATTGCTCCATATCCGAGCCGTAGGCTCTTCAATGATCTCTCGGACCTGGGCATGGATCTCACTCAGATTCATCAGGCGTTACAGTTCTTGGTCCAGTAGGTGCCATCATCGTTGATGCCAACCTCTCCTTCTGTTGCATGATCCATCATGTGAGAGGCCTCCTTCTTTGTTTCGGAGACTGCGATCATATGCTCAGCCATGTCCATATTGGTGCGATGGCTGAAGTAGGGACGCTTCTTGATCATGTGCCTGAGTTGGGCATAGCCCTCAAGGATCTCTTCCTTCCTGGCTTGTTCTTGCTGTGCCCTAATTGCCTCGCCAGGGGCATCAAGTTTCTCTAGTTCCTTTGCCGCCTGACGGGCTGTGATATCCCTACCGAATCTGCGCCACACATCAATCTTCTTTAGATACTCAATGGTGCGAGTATCGAACGGCCTGAACCCACCATCAGGCTCAGTGATATTCATCACATGCAGAAACGTTCCATTCCTCGCCCTACGCATGACCTGGAATCTGTCGATTCTCTTGTTCCAGATGACATCCAGAGCACGATCATATCTCTGGAGTTTCGACAGATAACGATGATCTACTGCTACCACTACTTGGGTGTCCCAGGCAGGAAGTTAGTGAATACGCAGTAGGTAGCGGCAGTAAACTGACCCGACGATGCAACACCGTAGATGGTGCTATTGGCAACATCAATTCGGACATGCGTATCCGGGGTCATTACTGTGCCATCACTCTCGATCACACTCAGAATGTCAGAGGTATCATCAGGCTTGTAACCAGTGGTACCTGCAACCATACGGGTATAGGCCAGTTTGACGGGCAAACCTACGGCACTAATCTCAGCCAGGGTAGTACCGATATTCAAAGTACTGCCACTACCATCCTTTGCTGTCGGCATTATCTTTGAAACCTTGTCGAAAGCCTTGACCGTAACCCCATCGGTTGAGGCTGTGGCAGATACAGTTTCAGTGATCTCTTTGCGAAACTGGTCTTCACCAGTGATTTCAACAGTAATCGTACTGTCTCCACCACCAGCAAGGCCCACGGACACTGACTGGGGAGATCCAGCAGGCCATGACGCATTATTACTCAGGTCAAGCGCGGTATCAGCAGTCACGGCAGACATGGCTCCAGTGAAGTAACGGGTTGCCGCGTTTACCTTGGTAATGATGATCGGGCTGGCATTCGGATGAGGCCAGCGCGTGTGATCTAGATTCTTAGTTTTGATGCCCATTGGTAGGTTCCTTACATGTCCCGTTTGAAGGGGACTCTCATCTTGAGAAACAGTGTACGGCCAGTCAGGCCAGTAGCGTCGATTAGATAGATAGAGTTATTCTCGGTATCGATCTTCCAGTTCGGATTCACTGCCATGTTACTTCCGTCCAGAACTTCAAGGATTTCGGCAGTAGGCTCAGGAGTACTGGCTCCACCGATACCCGGCTCACTAAGTCTGAACGGTGTGCCATACCGTACATTAGACATAGCACCCGGCCCCTCACCCGCCTGATATGGATTCTGATCACCAGAGTGAATTCCAATATTGAACGCACCACTACCGATTGTGGTGACTTCGAGCCATTCCAGCCTAAAGACCTTTCTAAATGGCTTGATTCCCCAGGTATCACACCCAGCAGGATTCACCTTTAGAGTGGAAGGAGAGACATTTTGAATCGGAATGTCTTCGGTTTGGGGGTTGCCGAACTGATCCTCTCCATGGAACCTAGCCAACGTATCGATGGCCCCTGATACGGACCCAACGCCATCGATAAAAATGGACTGCGGAGTGAGGTGGCATGTAGTCCCTTGGTTCATCTCAACAATTCCACCAGCAACAGCCCCTTCACCATCGGTGAATAGGGAGCCCGTACTGTGATAATTGTTTATCCCACCGGTTATCGTGCTGGAGAGTACCAGCGGGACCATCACCGTATCAGGATGAGGGTACTGGTTCCGATCAATGCTTCTAGACCGTAGACCCATTAGACTTCTCTTCCCCTGGGGAAGTTGAACTTGACCAGCCTGTGAGGATTGGCCGTAATTTCCCCCAGATTGTAGATGGACGAATTCTCAGCATCAACGCGCCAGTCGGTATCGAAGGTTGCATCAAGGTAGACCACGCCCCTAATCTCCACATCGGGATATTCCGTACTTCCCTCTATACCAACATTGACATCCCGCAGTTTGAAGGGCAGGCCATATCGAGCATTGCCATTTCTGAGATGACCGATGGACATCGTTTTTGATGATCCTGCGGCGGCATTGGTTACCGTTTCAATCCTTCTAACCATACGAAAGATCTTTGTTCCAGTTACCGCAACGCCATCCCATAGCCCAGAAAAGGTTTCAGAGACAGGCTCTCCAAACTGATTCTCTCCATAAACCTTGATGCTCCACGCCGCATCAGCGTCATCTTCGGGAGTAATAGTAAGGTTCTGAGGGGTACCCCTACTTACCTGAGGAAGCCAAGTGGCATTCCAAATACCAGGAACACCACCAGGGGTCATGGTATTTGTTTCTTGGGCAATTCCATTGGTGAATCTCCCTGTACCGCTCATGCAGTAAATCAGATGAAGTCCGGCATTCGGATGGAGATAGCCGGGAAGATCAATTGCCCTTGTTCGAATAGCCATTATCTTGTAGTCCTACTAGGCCTGAGTTGGAAGAAGCAGGAGTGTAATCCCGCTGTCCATGTTAAGTTATCGAGAACCGTACTGGTCTTGGGATCAACGTCAGTTGGCCCGACATTGCCACCACCATATTCATTATTGATCTCGATCAATTCGGCATTATTGGTAGACCATGTATACCCAGACTGATTGATCTTGATGGGCAGGCCAACCCTCTGGCCAGACCCCAAGACGAAGCCCACATCAAACCCATCCGCATGAGGACTACCAGGAAGGGAGGTAATCGTCATGCTAGTAAGCACACTAAAGGCGTTCTTGGTAAAGGTTGCCGCTGTTGCCGCCTGAAAAGTAAGACTCTCTTCAATCGGCTCTTGGAACTGATTCAGCCCCTTCACGATGAATCCTCCTCCAGCCGTAGTATCAGCGGTATTGCTAATAATCTGGAGTGATCTGGCAGAACCAATCATCCTGTTCTTCAGGAGCGCCACATCTCCAACAGCAAATGTAGCCCCATCAACAAAGTGATTGGTCACAGGGGCCGCTAGGCAGAAGTGAATCAATGACCCCGTATTGGGATGAGGGTATGTATTCGGATCAAAATCTTGAAGTCTGATAGCCATTAGAAGCCACTTAGTTTTTGAAGATTGACGAACACCCAGTTCAGTTCAGCACTCCACGCGCCCGGAGCGGTATTCCGAATACTGCTGTATTTGGCAGAAAGAGTCATATCTGTTTTCGCATGAACAACGCCATCATAGCGGGTAACTGCGATAATCTCATCCCCAAAGGATTCACTACTAAACTTGAAGGGAAGACCGATAGGGATCTGATCCCCATGGTTGCTTAGATTGATAGTTCCATTGCCCGCTCCAGTATCAACAATGTCATCTATGGTGACCCTGTGAATCTCTGTCCAAGTCATCATCCCCATATGACTGCCCTGATTGGTCGTATAACTGAACCTCTTTGTGGCATCCAGTTGATCGCCAAACTGATCACGACCTTCTACTGTAATAGTAAATGATCTTACAGAGCCACTGTCTGTATCCGGAGCATTGACCTGAAGGGTACCGGGAGAGCCAAGAATCCTATTCGTCAGAAGCGGCAATTCTTGTCCGTTGGTCAGGCTGGCCAGAGTGGTCGAAGCCATGAAGTACTCCGCCTTGGCTACAGGCAGAAGAGGGATGGCCGTCACATTCGGATGCGGCCAGTGATCCTTGTCCCAGTCACCTACTTTGACGGTCATTTCCAGTCCTCATAGTTTGCCCCCCCGTAGGGGATACTGCGGAAACAGAACTAGGGGGAGTTGTACACCCCCCCTAATTCCTAATCAATACCTATTCTTGGATATCAAGGATGGCGGCGTTGGCATTCCGGCGGGTCACACCGAAGTCACCAAAGTAGGCAAGCGTGGCCTGCCAGTCATGGGTGTCTTCTCTGCGATGCCAGATAGAGCCATCGTCATCCAACCAGTTGAAGTCCTGCATCCTGTACATCTGGAATGTGGATTCATCCAGGAAGTACATGATGCCTGCTTGGCAATCCTTGTCTACGACAAGGGGATGACCGTTGTAGTCGAGTGCGGTGTAACCGCCAGTCAGTTTGGTGGTATTCGGGTACCGCTTATCAGCCGCCAGCAGGTCGTAGAAAGCCTGACGAACACCATAGGTGGTCATGATCAGGCTAGTACTTCCCGTGCCGTACTCTTCCGTAAGGTCAAGTGCCTGTTGCATCAGGTCTTCGCTCAGGTTCTGGGGAACGTTACCGTTGGCGATGATCTGAGACTGCCAGAGCGAATCGGTAACTGAGTACAGTTCCGCTTCGGTTCCAGCAGATCCAAGAACCTTGCCATCGGTGGAGTGCGCCCAGGTATCAGCACTTCCTGTCGGAGAGCCGACCACCAGACCCAGCAGGCCCTGGCATTCGTTGCCCCAAGAGGTTTCAGAGTCAGCATCGGTCAGAGCCTTAGCGGTCTGGCCAGATGCCGTTGTCACTGCCGTGCTACCCGGACCCTTCGCGTGAACGAAGAATTCCACAGTCTTGGCCATGGTGTCAGCAAGCGTGATCGTTCTGGCGGAAATGTCCACCGAGTTGATCTTGCTTACGCCAGCAAATTTGCCGACTGCTCCACCACCACCTGAGTTACCAATATCGTTGTTCAGCGAGACGCCACCCACATAGCGGCCAGGACCGAAATACTTCAGTCGAGAACCAACTTCTGCGGTGTCACCCCATTGGCGAACGGTAAAGGTAGCCGTGTCGGAACCGGGAACTGTGTCCACGGAGCCAAGGATGCCAGTTCCATCATTGAAGTACATCCGGTTCATGTCATGCTTGAAATCATTCATGACACCAGAGACTTCCGAGTCGATGGCGCGAACGAAACTACCAAGGTCAGACTTGGTAGCCGCGATCACCACACCACCGATGTGGACACGAGCGTAGAGATACTTCACATAGTGCTCAATCGTTGTGAACTGTTGCTCTTGGGGATACGGGAGAATCCCGCCTTCCTGTACAGCACCAAATCCATACGATCTTCCAGTGTGCAAGGGCATGATGATCTTGCGGCCTTCGACATTCTGATCATTCCGGTCGATCCGGCTCATCAGGATTGTCTCTGAGTTCAATTGCTCACGAATAGGCCCAAGATAAATGTCCTTCAGAACCTTGTCATAATCAGTCAGGCTCAGAACACTGGCGTTGTTAATTGCAGACGTAGCCATTTTTTGTTGTTACCTAGTGGCCACCCATCAAACCTTGCAGATATTCCACTGCGGCTTTATGAGTGCCACCCTTTTTCATATCTTCGGCAGAGAGGTTAGGAATGTCAGGGGTAGAACCCGCCGCCGCTCCTCCACTCTCTGTGCCAAACCTGGCTCTATCCCGAAGGCCTGCTTCAATTTGATCAGCGGTTGGATTCTCGATGATCTTGTTGAAGGTAGATTCAAGGTGCTTGACCAAGATCTCTAAGTCCTGGGACGGGTCGCGGGCCATCTCTTGGAAGAGATTGTTCACTGCGTGAGCAGATGACCTAGATAGGACTGGACTCTGTGAGACTGCACCTTCGACCTTAGTTCTGAGTGTTTCCAACTGAGAGTGCTGGAGGCTTTCCTGTTGCTGGGCCATCAGAGACTTCAACTGGTTTTCCAATTGCATGACCTTCAGATCGGACGAGTTGCCACTCGGCATCTCGCCATCAAAATCGTTAGAGTCAATCATTGTTTCACCAGTAATAATTCTCTGAATTGCCGCCGCCTTATCAGGGTTACCTTCCAAGAACGATTGGAATTCATCTAGGCCTGTGAGTTGGGTAGATCGCTCTTCCAAGAGCCTTCTCTGTTCCGACAACTCAGCAGTCTTCTTTTCGTAGTCATAGCCCTTCTGTGCCAGTTCTGTAACCTTGTCAAGTGTCAGGTCGATATCCTCGCCCCTCCACTTAATGCTTACAGACTGACTGCCAGGGTCGATGTTCTCTTGAGTCGCGGACTCGGTACCCGCTTGGTTAGCGGCCTCGTCCCCGGTGCTTTCGATACTTGTCATCACGATCCTTTGTATTAATTACACGAATAAGCCTTCACTGTGAAGGCCCTTCCTCTTGACGCTTGGGCCTACTTCCGGTGCCAGTTTCACCGGGAGCCCCGCGCTGTGCCTGCATCATCTCCATCTGAGCCTGATACTGCTGTTGGAGAATCTGATTGTGCTGTGCCACATGACTGTCAATCAACTGCTGATGTTCAGGAGTGAGAGCGTCATAGTCGGCAGAGTTCTGTAGATCCGAGTGTGTCTTCACATGGATCTGATGTTCGTGGAATTCCCTGACCAGCGGCAACTGAGGAGGCATGGACTTCATAAGGAAGTTCTCCTTCTCTGCTACTCGGTAGTGCTGAGCCATTGAATGAGTAGCACCCTGGACATCGAACAATTCGAAGCCTTCCAAGATTGCCTTCATATGCTCGGGATTTTGGGGATTTAAGAATCCAGCACCCATCAGGTCCAAGAGGTCTTGCCTTCTCGTTGCTGTTGATTCAGTACCAGATGAGGGCACAACTCTCACATCGAAGTTGTTGCGTATGTCAGCGCCCTTCCACATCTGAACCTGCCATGAGTAGTCGCTGGATAGCGTCTTCACACTTCTGGGAACATCCCAGTTGACCGACGCCAATTTCAGCATTAGCCGGGAACTAGCCTTCACCGAGTCAATGATCCTGTTTCTGAACAGGCTCATTACTGAGATGTCCTGCTCCATTAGCATCTGGATGGCCGTTCCACTCCTCACAGATGAAGGAGCCCGAGCCTGGGTAACGTCACTCTGGGCCGCAATAACCTGCATCTCTTTGAAGAGATCGGTTACGTGGGCCGTGATGTACGCGGGTAGGGGTGAGGGCGGGACTACCTGAGGAGGGAGTGAGGTGCCATTGTAGAAAATGACTTCCCCAGGCTCGGAAGTTATGGCTGTTTCTGCAATGCCTGCTCCACGCGGCACCAGCCATTTGGGCTTAGACATCAAGTTCTTCGACTCGATGATCTGTGATCTTGTGATGTTGTACTCTCGCTGTGGCCCCATCAGGTTCTCAACGAGTCCCATACCCCAGAAGCGGTTGGGCATCTCGATGTAGTTCATGTGAATATAGGGCGACCATACGCCAAGGTCTGTGGCGTAATGGTTGCTCCTAGATTCCAGAACTGTCCCACCCGCCATGACCGCATAGCGGCCCTTCGGATAATCAGGACTGGGCTTATCCCACATCTCATAGACGATGGCCGTATCCGTGGCTTTATTAGGATCACCTCCCCAGTAGTTCTTTCCGATCAGGGATTTGAGCCTGCGCTCCATCCAACTGTGAGGCTTGCCCGCCTCAGCGGTAACAGTCTTGCCTCTCTTTGGCCATCTATCTTTGATATATGAGAGAGGGCGTTCTGTTGCCTCTATAATCCATGTAGCCGACCCGAACCCTGGAGAAGCGTCCGTAGCATCGGTGTACATCTTGAAGGGAGATACTGATTCCACAGCGATCTCACCCAGATTCTGAGCGAGCAGAGAAGCCCGACCGCGAATGGCTTCATTCCTTACCTCTCCAACTTCCGACTCTTCGATAATGTCCCTGTCATCCAGGGAAACTACATCTCCAACTGTGGGTCCAGCGGTGATATCCCAATGAACCTTCAGGAATCCAGTTCCAGTGAGCGTAGCCCACTTGACGGCTCTCCTGAGTTCCTCATCAAACTCTGTTATTTCAAACAGATGCTCGATGATGCGGGTGCCCACCCTTGCACCGCCCATATCCTCACGGTCTGGAGTCTTAGGAGCGACAACTACTCTAGGCCTATCTGCTGTTACTTTAGATACAGCCCTCTGCACCATGGGCAGAATCAGATTGGCCGTATATCTGGCCCGCCAGGGCGGGGCAGGCGGCTCCTCTAGGGAATTAGAAGTACTATTCCATTTGACATATTGATGGCCAGAGAAGAATGAGACGCATTCAAACCAGATGCGCTCCAGCGACATCTTGAATGCATTCCGACCCTCATCGCCCTGACGAGTTTCGAAATCTCTGAGTAGATCTTTGTCTTGCTCAGATAGTCTTACAGGCTTTATAGCCGCAGGCATCAGGCAGTGATGCGATCATAGTCAGGCATATGCTTGACTAGTTCAGTTTCCAGAGGCTTGAGGGCAGTCTTGATCGAGGCTTCCTCGGCTGTAGCCGCAGTCACATCCTTCTTGGCAGATGTAACCTCTTTCTTGGCGGCAGTCAGTTGGGCCTTCAGCGCCGTCACGCCAGCCTCGGCCTCGGAGATAGCGGTATTCAGTTTTGCGACCGAAGCCTCCTTGGTGGCGAGGACGGTTCCGACATCACCGAGATGGATCCTGGCATCCATCAGTTCGTTAACCTTCTCTCTGACGGGGGCTTCCGCCTCATACATCTTCTTCTGCGCCGCAACCTTCTTCTTATGGGCAGTGACTAGTTTTTTGACATCACTAGACTTCACTGACTCCTGTGTGCGCTTGACGGACTTCTTATCGAAGTAACTCATTCTTGGTTCCTCATAAGATTGCTGATGTATTCAGCCCCTGCGATCTGCGATTCTGTCTCATCAGATCTTGACCATGTTTGATCCCCATTCTGGGGCATAGCCGCACTGCTGAGAGCATAAGTAGCCACCGCCTGTTGTGATGCCATGGCCATGATCTTCGTTTCTAGCCTATCCAACTGTCCGAGAAGCGCCCGCTTCTCGAATCCTTGGACCAGCGCCTGAACGGTGATCACAATACCCAGGACTACGATGATTGTTGATTCCATTACCAGTCATTCCCATACTTATAGTTCGTCTCAGCGATGAGTTTATGCTCATCTTCAAATCGATCAGATACCATATCCCATACCCAGGAGTCAACATTCCTGTCTGGATTCACCTTCGCAGGGGGATGCTCAAAGAAGACTGCTTCTCTTGCCTGAAGAGCAATCATCCATGCCATAACCCTATCATCGGTAGATCCTTTCCTGGCTTCAGCAACCCCGCGCTCTGTGACCATAAAGGTCCGCATCTCACGGAGAAGTTCTTCTGAGTTGATCTTCGCATCGCCTTCCCTGAGCACCTGCCTAGCGTGATCAAGCAATAAGGCCTTTGTCTTTGTAGTGGTCTGCCAACCAATACGGTTCACTGGCTTGTGCTGTACCTGATCGAATGCCTTCCTCGTATACAGGTGCCAGTAACCCAGATCTCTGATTCTGTTGACCACGGCCAGACCGTGCATATTGATCTCTACTGCTACGAAAGCGTTGTCATAAAATTCTCCTAGTTTTACAACCTCTTCCGCAAAGAGATAGGGATCGATTCGGTCTGTCCACTCTGCGACTTGCTCCATTGTTTCAACGTCAATGACACAAGCAACTGAGTTGTCTCCGAATCCAAACCCTTCAGCCGTATCGACCCCCATGGCGTAGCGATGTCCAGTAACCGGGGTAGCCCACAATCGCAACGGTCCTCGGGGGTTTGGGTCATAGAGCAGTTCGTCGGTCATACGCTTACGGCGCTGGGCTTGCTCTTCGGCACACTCATCTTGCCAGCAGTAAGCACTGCGGCGGCATGCAGTAGTGCACCGTCATCTACATTGCATCGCCTGATCTCTTTTACAGACTTCCTGAGTCTCAAAAAGTAGGTCCACATCATTTCAACATCCTTATCCATTGTCGATAACTCCGTTTACTAGGTTGCCCCGTGCGGGGTCCGTACATCCTCCATTGAGGATGTTATCAATAAGTTCCAATTGGAATGCTGGCCGACCGGAAGCCTGGAATGCCTCGTGGGGCGTTGCAGGATACTCCTGCATGAACTGCACCATGTTGCCATTGCATTCGTTTGCGATGGTGGACCGCCGCCACGCTATCTGGCCTGCGGACCACCCAAAAAGTTCACAACCTTCCAGTTCAGAATCATCAAGAGAGGACGTGATCCTATCCGTGTCCTCCTCTGATAGTCCAAAAGAATACTCAGGGTTCTCATGCCACGGCAGGAAGACTGGCGTGAAATCGTTTGTCCCGTCTATCGCTGACCACCACATATCGTGGAAGTACCCTCCAACCCCGTTGGCCGTACTTTCTAGGATTACCATCGTCTCTGGAACCTTAGGCACCGACTGCATAAGCCCCAGCATGGTCTGCTCAGGGCTAGGCCAGAATGCTACCTCGCTGGCGTGTACATACTGGTTCGTCATGCCACGACCGGCATCCTTGTTCTCGGCGCTCTCGATTCTCATCTTGGAGTTCATCGGAGGAGCCAGAACGATCTCTCGCCTGTTGGAATAGTCGCACTTCGGTTGGAACGGCAAGTTCTCAAAGAAGAACCTGGACATGGCGAACAGTTCAGCCGCACTGTCACCCTTATGGGCAATGACCAAGGCATTCCCGTTCTCCTGTGTAATCGTGCGTTCGAACAGCCGAGCCTCAGACCAAGTGCTAACTCCCTGCTGTCTTGCCTTCAAGACGATCAATCTAACAGGACGATTCTGAGCCTTGAGGTCCGTCGTGACCACGTTCAGTCTCTCCTGAACGGTGTTCCACCTCAGATCCTCAACCTCCTGCTTCTTGGTCTTGATCTTCAGAAGTGCCTCGCACCACCTCTCTGGTGCCCCAAGGGCCTCACTCAGAGCCCTTAGAGCATCGTCATCCGTCACTACGTCCCCACCACTCAGGGACTCGACGGCCTTCGTAAGGAAGTCAGACACTAAAAGTGTCCCCTAAGAACCACACTTGATTTATCTCGCTTTCTGTGCAAACCTGCGGGGACGGCGGGCGAAGGATGGTACCCCACTGAACTACGCTTCCTCGATCTCTATCCTATGAGTCTCCGTACCACCGTCACCAAGAACGCTGATCTTCTCAAGTACCGCCTTAAGTCGCCCTAGCGACTCCTCAGCGGCATCAGACTTCTTCCTGTTCTTACCTTTCAACGAGAACGCCTCCATCAGAAGGTCTGCCGCCTTCATACGAAACATAGGTCTTGGACCGCTCAGTTCATTAAACAAAGCCGCCAAGATAACCTTCTCCGCTCCAGAGACATCACCCTCGTCCAGGATCTTCTTGGACATCGACTCACTAGCACTAGTGATGTCCTCCCTGCGTGACATCTCCGCCCCTAGCCTAGCCTCTCTCTGTACCAGCAAATCAGCCTCACCCGCTGACATATTGCCCGATCCGAGATCTGTGAAATTACCCATTAGAAGAAGTCTCCATAAAACGAAAAAAATTGTGTGTGACGCCTTTGCTTCTGGACAACCCTGAGTGATGGCACCCCTCCCCCCCCGCATAGGGGGTGGTTATCTTCTAACGCGCTCAAGGACGGTCACCCTTACCCTTCTTCTACCATTTCTTTCATACATCTCACAAGTACGTCACCTCACAATTATCTCACTTCTTTACCTTCTTCTATCATTCACCCCCCCGAAGGGGGCGGGTGAATTCTCGTCCCACTACTACATCTGAATAACCTGATACATCAGTTATTCTCTGTAAACTTTCTACTTACTTACTTACTTTTATCTTTCTGGAGTTTGTTTCTATGCCCAACTCACACTGTTACCAATGTTCTGGGTCAGGTGTTGTCTTCTGCGACGAAGAGAACCACCACGAGCCGTGCGACTGCTGTAATCCCGGTGGGAAACTGCATCCGTCCCCCGAGGACATGGCCTGGAACTGTACCTGTTTCGTTCCTTCCGATGAGTTCGAAAGCGATCTCCTCCGTGATGCTCTTGACAACGATGACTTCGGTGACGCATGGCTCATCTGGGAGTTTGCCATTGGTTCCATCCTCGACCGTTCTAGGGAGCAAGTGCTTCTAGCAAATGCAGAGGAGGAGAACCGGGCAGTTGACGAGGCTTGGGCGGAGACGCACGACACTCCCCTGCGGGACTGGTCAGAGACTGAGGATCATCAGCCTCACCCGGACTGCGAGCCCACACTGCGGGCGGTAGTTGCTGACATTGCGTGGCACGACGAGACTGGCTTCACACTCGTCACACACGACGGCGATGACTTTGAGGAGCATCAGCCCCACCCGGACTGCGAGTCCACACTCCATGCTATCCGGGCGGTTCAGCCCCCCTTCTAGGCACCAAGGGGATTAGTCGTCGCCTCCGCCTGAGGGGCGGCGGCTTCTCCCTCGTTCCATAGTATTTGTTTAGACACCCCAACAAGGAGGTACGACAGTGACTGAGACAATCAACATCCGCAACGTTACGCAACTCGATGATGTTGTGTACATCGGGCGACCCGGCAATGGACGATCAGGCTTCTTCGGTAGCCCAATCGTAATCGGCAAGCCGTGTCCCATCTGCAATAAGAAGCATCGCAAGGCAGGAACTACACTTCCCTGCTTCGAGGCATACGCAAGGCATCGCATTGCCACCGACCCCATCTACCGTAAGGGTGTCGCAACCCTGATAGGCAGGACGCTAGGCTGTTTCTGCAAGCCCGGTCCCTGTCACGGTGACGTACTGTCACAGTTGGCAGACGAACTGACCCTCGCTGACCCGTCTCCCTGGGACAGGTACTAGGAGGGTCAGGGCTTGGGCCTAACTTGCACCGCAATGTACCCCCGTTCAAGTCATAGTCACTGGTGTCCGTAGCACATCGCACGGCCACCTCTGAGGGAGGCGGCCTCGCTCATCTGACATTTAGTCAGTCGAGGTCGTGTCCCAACCCAACGTCACTAACCACAGGAGGTTTATCGTGACAATCAACAACTGGAGTGGAGTCGGTTATCTTACTGCTGACCCCGAGATCAAGGAGGTCGGTGAGGGCGACAAGGCTCGTGAGGTTGTCAACTTCTCCATCGGAATCAACACCCGATGGGGCAAGGAAGACAGTCAGTCACGTGTTGACTTCATCAACATCACGGCGTGGAACGGCATGGCTAAGTTCCTCGGCAAGTTCTTCAAGAAGGGTCACAAGATCGAAGTGACTGGCTCCCTTCGTACTGACAAGTACAAGAAGCAGGGCGATGACAAGCACACGTACAAGACATACGTGCTTGCTAACACCCTCGACTTCGGTAGCACCAAGGCCGAGAAGAACCTGGACGCAACTCAGCCGTCCGAGAACACGCACCTCCCTAAGACTGAGCCTAAGGCAGAGCCTGAGCAGGCTGTCTTGGTTGGCAATACCGAGGAGGAACCCCCCTTCTAGGCACACACAATAGCCTCGCCCGGTGGCGTTACAAGTAACCGGGCTCTTACATTCAACCAGTGAAGAACGGCAGGCACATGTACCTGCTTAGTAGTGTCAATCTGGGAGACCAAGCGTCGAGATCTGCGTGACTAACACACTCCTTCCTGTTCTCAAGTACACGGGGCAGGTAAATCAGTACCGTAAGGTAGGTAGTCTGAGGAGTTAGACCATCTCTAGGCCCGGTGGAGCCTATCAGCAATCCACCATTCCTTTTTTTTGTCGAGGGGCCTGGGCCTAACTTGGACCGCATCAATGTATGAACGACTAGAACGACAAGGATGGGGCGTACTCATAGTACTGAGTATCTACGGCCTCATGGTATGGCTAATCAATTAGCATTTCGTTTCGAAACATAGGGTATTATTTTCTTGGAGGTTATATCATGCCCGACTTCTGTCACGTCTGTGAAGCACAGTTAGTAGAGGGTATGTGTCCCGCTCGGTCGAGGCACACTGCCATATATCGAGGATGGTTTCTCGATTTCATTGTCACTATTCTGGTGGCAATGCCTCTCTTTCTGCTATAGTAAACCCCCTTCGCCCCCCGTCTGAGGGACGGGGCTCTCGGAGGGTACGCATTAACTACAACCAATGGAGGTTACACCATGGGCGCATGGAAAAAGGTAGACATGGAAGACAAAGCACGACAGGCACTGGATCTCTCAACGATGAGCGATGAAGAGATCACTGCCAAGCACACAGTAGATGTTCTCAACAAGGTTGAGGAATCAATCGAGCAAAGCAAGGAGTATGCAACGAGATGTGCGGTAGCACACCTAGCCCAAGGGCTTGAGCATGACCTCGACGAGATCCTCAAGACTGCTGACCACCACGATGTGGTCTGGCTTGAAGAGTTCTTCAGGCATCACGCCGCTATCTGTCACGCCAAGGCAGAGAACATGGTTGATGAGGCAAGAGATGCCAACATCGATCCCCTTCCTGGCATGGAAGAAGAGGGAGAGGACTTGCTTAGCATCACTGATGATGATCAGACTCTCATCATCCATGGCGAGGATGACAATGGGCCTTTCTGATGAACTTGATGCCTGTGGTACCAAGCCTGTTCACTATCAATCAGTGACACAGTATACGGACACACGACAACGATGGCACATCTTTCAATATCGTGAGTTCCTTACCCTTCTTATACAGAGAAGGATAGGCATTCCTGTTGAAGTAACCAACGACTATGTGTGTCACACATACTGCACACACTGCGATGGTACTGGCTATATCTACAGGGACAATGGAACCAACAACCCTGCGTGTGACCACTGCTATGGTGACGGCGAAGGCTCAAGCGAAGCCGAGCATGTCCTTGCTAACTTCTATTACAATGGCAAGAACAGGAAGTGGTGTACATACTGCTGGAGATTCTTCGAAGAGGAGGAATCACCATCAGCATTGTCAATCGTACTCTTCTCGGAGGAGGAAGAATGATGAACAAGTATAGAGTAGAAGTCTGTTATTTTGTCACTCGCACTTGGATTGCTGAAGCGGCAGATGGGGCCTCGGCAGAAGAGTATGCGTGGGATCATTGGGAGGAGGGGGTTGAGGAAGATTGCGATTATCCCAAACCTGAGATGGAAGTAACTCCTTGGGAGGAGGAAGAATGATTGTTGAGGCTATGAGTCCTAGTAGGCTAAACACTCATCGAGATTGCGAAGCCAGATACTATTTCCACTATCACGAAGGACTCAACTCGCCTCCGTCCATGGCTATGGTACGAGGTACTGTCATCGACGAAGCCAGTAACAACACACTCACTGGTGTAATCGAAGGCCACCTCACATCACGAGAGGACATCGTAGAACAGACAGTACACGATTGGGATGCAAGATCTGACGAGATCGAGTGGGACTTTGCCAGGGATGGCAAGCCCTCTCTTGTCCGTGAGTCTATCCCCAAGGGTACACGCCTAGCCTACGATGACCTATGGATGGAACTTGAACCGAAGGAGGTACAGCCCCGCATCCGCTATGACATAGAGGATGAGGGGTTTGTCCTCCCCATTCAGGGGTACGCCGATGTCATTGAATCCAATGGCACCATACGTGACCTGAAAACGGCAAGCCGCAAGTGGAATAGAGGCAGAGAGTTCAATGAAACACAGGCTAAGGTGTACGTTGGACAAACATTTCATGAACTAAAAGATGTAAACAAAGCACCATTCGTTTATGATATTCTAGTCATGACCCCAGCGGGTCGGAAGGTCTACCTCGATCAGCGAGAGTTGACCGTGACTAGAGAGCAGGTCGAGTTTGTTTGGAGAGAGATGATCATCAGGGCTAAGCGTGTACTGCACACCATGGACATGCTTGAACATGGTAGCCCACGTGATGCCATCATCCCTAACCGTGAATCGTTTCTGTGTTCCCAAAGACACTGTGGTTTCTGGGAACTTTGTGTAACTGAGTTTGGAGGTACCGTCCGTGAATGATCTAGGAAATCTAACTGCGCCTTTCCCCAAGGAACAGTGGAGTTATAAGAAAGGTAGAGGTGGACACAACGAGACATGGGTTGAATCTCATTGGCTCATTGACCGCCTCAACACAGTAGTAGGCGTAGGTAATTGGGACTTCACCATCCGCAAGGTTGATCAAGAACCTTCCAAGATGGGCAGTCACAAGGCAACCAAGGCCACTGCTCATTGCACTGTCAGGGTATGGACTAACGATTCATTCAGAAACTATGACGGCATCGGATCTATCACCATGATGGGTGACGATGCAGTCAAAGGTGCTGTGTCGGTAGCCATGCGTCAGTGCTGTAAGTACATGGGCATCGCTCTCCACTTGTGGACACACCCAGGAGTTGATATGTCTAACGGATCGGTGTCTTCACCTAACCCTACGCCGAACACGCAGAAGGTTGAGCATGTCGCTCAGCCAAAGGTGGAGGCACCGTCTTCTCGTAAGCAGATCGGTACCATCCTTGCTGAGTTTGGCGAGGCACTGGTACCTGATCTATTCACCGAAGAAGACATGATGCTTCCGATGGGATTCGGTAAGCATAGTGCTGAGACATGGCACGATGTCTTCATCACACAGCAGGGATATCTCAAATGGCTGGTCAAATCAGACTATGAGAAGATCGGTGCTGACTTCATTAACCTAGGTGCCAACGCTCAGAAGGCGGCATGGGCACTAACCTTCTACGGAAAGGATCAGTCATGATTGTTTATAAGTTGGACTACGAAGGCGACCTTCGGGCAACGGCTCACGGGCTCGCATCCACCATGGTCTCTCACTATTTTCCCAGTGAAACCAAAGCAAAGGAGGCCGCACGTGCCCTTACGAGAAAGCAGAATGATCCTGATGCAGAAGCCTTCGTTTGTCGCGTTGAGTTAAAGGATCTTCCTCATAAGAAGATGATCCTTGCCGCTCTTAATAACGACAAGGATCTTCGTATCTCATCTGAATGTATCGGCGTCTTCGTCCTGGGTAGGAAGAAGCGATGAGTGCACACAAGAAGAAGAGATGCTCACGGTGCAAGACATACAAGACAACTAGATGCTTCGGTCCTATCAAGGACTACTCTCGGGTACCTGCTAAGGAATCCTTCTTGACATGTACCATGTGTCGCCAAGCGGCACAGGTACGGCGATGGAGGAGGCGTGGTGTCTGGCTACCTCACATCTCACTTGAACTATTCGGGTGGGGACTTGGTATCTTCCGTAAGACTAATGGGTAGGAAGTCACGCACCAAAGGCGCTCACTATGAGCGAGAGGTTGGCAACCTATGGAAGAGAGCAGGGATCTCTTTCAAGAGGAATCCACAGGGAGCAGGGGCAGACAGGCAAGGCCCTGACATTGAGCCTGTCACCCCACTGCCCTTCATGAGTACCGAGATTCAGACGGTACGGATCTGGCTGGCCCACTGTCTCTGGCATGAATGCAAGAGACGGGCTAAGCAGTTCAGTACCCCTGATATTTATCGGGCACTAGAGGAGGCCAGCGCCCCAGCAGGGAGGCGCGGCCTCCTCCCGTCAGTCACTTTACGACTTGATGGGAAACCATCCCTGCTAGTAATAAATCTGGAGGATTTAATCGAATGGGATATGAAGTAATTACTGACAATGACCTTCTCTCAGCACGACTGGAGGAGATCACTGTCCCCGAACCGACTGATACTCACATGCCTGTGGCATACGAGGATCTGATCGGGTGGGCACTCAAGGCTCTCAACGTTAATGAGTTCGATACTGAACTCAAGAGTGTTGAGTTTGTCCGTGGTGGTGCCCAGATGTTTGGCACATGGACGGTAACCTCACCTGATATTACTGGTGATGATTACAGTAGAGTGCTAGGCATCAGAAGTTCCTACGACAAGACACTCCCTTGCGGAATTGTCATGGGACTTCAAGTAATGGTGTGCTCCAACCTAATGTTTAGCGGTGACACTAAAACTGTCCGCCGTCAAACCAAGGGTGTATATGGAGATCTACCTTGGGAGATTCATAAGATGGTAGAGCGCTATCTTCTGAGCACCCACACAGATGTTGAGTTCATGGAGTCCCTCAAGGAAGTAGAGGGCCGCAGACATAAGGTCAATGACTTTGTTGTCGAATCCATGAAGGCCGATGTCATTCCCAGTAGCCACATCAAGCGGGTACTGGATGAATGGAAGGCTCCAACATATGAAGCATTTGCTGAGCATCGTGAAGATCTGTATGGTCTTCACAATGCCTACACCCATGTCCTCAAGAAGGTCAACCCTACCTCTATCGTTCAGAGGAACGCTAGGTTGGTTGAGCAGATGAAGAAGGCATGGCCTGTACTTAACACGGCATAGTCCGTTACTTGTCGCTGTTCAATCTCCTTGTAACCCTTAGCCGGGGCGGGGGACAGCGACCTATCACTCTACACACCCGCCCCGGTTTTTTTTCTGGAGATTTTTTAGATGTCACAGGGTATAGACAACGCAGTTGCCTACATGAAGCAGGCAGATGCACTCATGAAGAAGGTAGTAGAGGCACGTTCATCACACGTGTTGAACACCAAGGAACTATGTCGCCTCTTCAAACTGGTAAAGGATAGGAACGAGCACGTTTCGGAGTTGAGAGAACTCATGAAACGCGCAACGGAACTGGAGAATGAGTCGATGAGGTTACTGAAGAAGGAAGGGTTGGTACTGTGAGTTGGCTCAAGGACTATCAGGACTGGTGCATCTCATGTACCGACGCACCTAAGAAGTTCCATCACTGGACAGGGCTGAGTCTTCTTGGCTCAGTGGTAGGCAGTAAGGTCTACCTTCCTGTCGGGATGAACAACATCTATCCCAACCTATGGCTGGTATTGGTAGCACCATCCTCTTCATTCAGGAAATCCACATGCGTATCCATCGCCAAGAACACACTGATGGGCGTGGATCACGAGAAGGTTTTGCCTGAAGAGTGGAGTGCGGAGAGCCTGCTTGCCCTCCTTGAGAGGACACCCGCCTCTACTCTCTACTCATCAGAGTTCTACTCCTTCACCGCCATGCTTAACCGTGGCTATATGGAAGCGGCCAAGCCTCTGCTCACTGACATCTATGATGTACCGGGCAGATTGATTCGTCACCTGAACAGCAGGATTATCGAGATCAATAGGCCTGCGCTGTCCATCCTATCAGCCACTACGGTTGAATGGATGCTGACTCGTATGCAAGAGGATGACTTTGCTGGTGGGTTCATTCCCCGGTTCATTGTCATCCCTGCTAAGAATAAGGAGAAGACGGTTGCATTGCCTGATGAGGCAGACAAGGTGGAACACGCTCATCTCATCAAGAGATTAGAGAACATCGGCAAGAGAGAGGGTGCTATCCGTATCGATGACGATGCTACTTATATCTATGAGAAGTGGTATCGATCTATCGAAGAGCAGTACCTACACGGACAGGAACTAAACATCCTATTCAGTGGGTACTTTCATAGGCTGATGACATCGTGCTTGAAGATTGCTCTTCTTCTCCTTCTCGATACTGAGGATGATTCAAGAACTACAATCACAGAGCGAGAGATGATCAGCGCCACGAACATCTGCTCCCAGGTGTTCAGGGATTCAACTGAACTATTCGAACAGGATGTAGCCTTCACTCCCTATCAGAGAGATCGTAGGTCTGTACTGAGATCCATCAGGGGCGCGGCTACTGGCATCTCTCGTACTAACCTGATGAGACATACCCGCCTACCTGCACATCGCCTTGACGGTGTACTGAAGGGGCTTGAGCAGGAAGACAGGGTTGAAGTTGGTAAAGTAGATGGAGGTAATGGCAGGGCTGTTACCTGGTATTCCGCAATAGGAACTAATAACACTGGAGATACAGATGGATCAGAATGATGTAACCGAGGAAACCCAACGTGAGGCAATAGCATTTGCCAACTCACTTCGTGGGAACTTCATCACAGCGAAGGCACTCTACTTCGGAATCAAGTCTCTTGATTCGGTAAGGGATCACACGAGAGAATCGTCGGACCTAAAAGACATGCAGTTCATGTTTGACAATCTCTTCCCTGGCCTTGGCCGATTGATTGAGAATCAATACAACGGGGAGAACTTGCCCAGAGAGATGACACACCGTGAGTTCATGGCGATGCTCGGAGAAGAGGAGTGAGTATAAAACTAAGGAAGGAGTTAGATGACGAGTACTGCGAGGGATCTAGATTACTTAGGTTAGATCCAACTGGTGAGATGTACTACCAGTACCTCATACGTAAGCAAGCGTGGCGAAAGATACAGGAGGCAGACAATGACCGAGCAACCCGGAAGGAAAGGGAAGCATCAACCCCAAACGACAATCACTCCGGGTGAGCGGGAACGATTACTTCTTAGAGTTCAAACAGCCGCAAGGTATCAAGCCCATACCCTGGATGATATGGAAGATCTGTGCGGACGATTGACATGGGCACTCGGTACTGTTACCCGAGTACTAAAAGAATTGGATCGAGTGGAGAATATTACTGGCGTAATGGCTGAAGAGATCAGTAGGCTTCGAGGGTCTGACTCTCCCTGATCGTCTCAGACAAACCTCCAGAAACTGAAAGGGGTACTATCGCTTACTGGTAGTGCCCCTTTTTTCTACAACTTAACCTGACACCGTGGGCATTGTGTAGCACCCAGTCCATGGCTGGGCAATGCGCTCAATAAGGTTGCGAAGCGTCCTAGGCGTGAACGCCCCACGGGTCAGGTCTTTTCCTTACTTCTTCTTGGTCGGTAGCGTGGACCCAGGGTCACGCACTGTATAGCCAAGGATCAGGCTACTGCCGATGCCCACCAAGGGCCACATGGCTGACTCAGAGATGCCGAACATCTCATTGCATACCACCACCATGGCCACAGCCACAGCAGTCCATGCTCTCTTGCTTAACTTGGGAAGCAACCCCTTCATCGATGCATACATTGCGTCCATCAGAATCCTTCCTTTGCCACCTTGAATGGATACAGGATGGCATCGACCGCCCCGTGCATAGCCCAGGATAGTCCGTCATATACACCGCCACGCACCATGTTCATGGCACTAGACATAGCGGGTACATCCTCAACAACCTTGGCCACGGCTTCTACTACCGGGGGCGTATCGCCACCTAGCAAGCCGTCGATCAACCCGAACTGGTCAACCGCCAGTAGGCCACCACCACCCATCGCCACCAAGGCTACCTTGGCCAGCATCCCTGCTAGGGGAGGCGAGGCGGGCTTACTCTCTGCTGTGTCAGTCATTTCTTTCCTTCTCCATTCCATATCTTTTCAACAGAGGAATCCAAGAAATGCATCTGACCCTCAAGGGTAGCGATTCTTTGAGCCTGGGATTGGAGGGCAGGCACATGCGGATCCTCTTGTGAGGAGAGGCATGATATCCGCTCATTGAGTGTGTCAACTTTCTTTTCTAGACAGAACAATGCGCTGAACATAAACCCCATCATGAGAACGAAAACTATCCTGTCACTTCTTCTCATTCCCATTGCCATTCCTTTTCTTTTGGATTACACGATAGCCCAAGAAGGTAAGCAGGGTACCGATGGCACCAGTCAGTGCCTCAGTTGCGCCGAACTCATAGGTCACAGCGCCTGTCTCTTCATCTACCACTTGGGTCACAGTTACGAAGCCCTCGCTCTTGGGCTTGAAATCATCCATGAATCTATTCCGCATCCCTGCGAAGGATGTACGCCCACCTCCATTGAAGGAAGGCAAGTCCCATTCTACCCAGGCGTTGGCCATCACTAGGTCATCAAGCGTCCCGTCTATTCTCCCTGCCTCTGTTAGGCCTAAACCTGGAGCGAACGTCTCCATGGATCCGCCGAAGGCACCTGTCCCCTTACTGGTACCAATGCCAAAACGATCAGGCGCTCCAATCTCTGACAGCCCTCCCATCACCCCACACCCAAGTACAGATAGGGTGACGAGTAACTGGAAGATGTGTATCGGTACTAGCCGTTTCATTCTGCTACCCCTGTGAATCGTGCTTGTCTTTGCTTGTAGGCCTGACCCCTTCCTACCGTGGGGAACTTGCGAGCCTGCGTACCAAACGCTTTCTTCATTGCCTGTTGCCATAGCCACAGGGGATCATTGCCAATGATGTCATTCATAAACACTGGCTCTGCATCAGGATGATTGGCATTCCATGAGGGGAGAATCTCTCTCTCTAGGTCAGTCAACATCTTGATCAATGCTGGGTTCTGAACGTACACCCTGTTCTTGAATTGTTCAGGTGTCTCACCCGGTATCTCAACACCCATCTCCTTGCTGATGACATCGCTCAGTTCTTCTTGAGATGAGTAGATCACATCCTGATAGACACGCTCATTCCACATCCGGTTGTTGATGCGGATCTTTGTTTCATCTACAGGATCAGGACGATACCCAAAGATGGATGCCAGCCACACATTGCGGAGGTACTTGGACTCCATGCCCTTGGTCCCTGCTTGCTCATCCTTGCGCCTAGCCCTAGCGAACTTGCCCTCGTCAAAGATGTAGTCACTCATCGTGGCTTCAAGGTCAGGGGGAACAAAGATGCCTGTGATGGCCGCCATAGCCTTGGCCTGATTGTAGTCATGGGTGCCATCGGGAAGTTTCTCATCGATGTACCCATATGCCATGCTCATGTCATCTCCCCTCAACTCCACCAGTCTGGCGAAGAAGGGGTTCATGGCCTGGGCTACAGCACCAAGCCCACTCTCTGTCATCCCTGACTTGCGCTCACCGACCATGCCCCTGAACCCTTCAAGGAATTGGATACCCTTATCTGCGATAGCCTGCTCAGGGAATACCCTGGCCAGCAGGTTTGTGAACGTAGGCTGACCGTTACCGTCTAGGCCCATATACATTTCGCCTGAGGTTCTGATCTCTGTCTCTACCGAACCCATGCTCGGGTTGACATAGAACCAATTGTTCCGGTCACGGATGTAATCATCCTCATCATTCTCAGGATTGTCCTGCAAGTACATCATCAAACTGACAGCAGGTATTACCGAGTGGTACATCAGCATCCTGCTGACCACCCTCATGGGGTTGTACTTGGCCATTGCCTTGAGTGTCCGTGCTTCCATGTAAGGGAAGGACACGTAGGCGAATGATCTACCGCCAGCCTTCAGCCACTTAGGCAGGGTGGAGTAGTCATAGGAGGCACCAACGATCTCATATGTTTCAGCCTCTGAATACCCATTGTTCCTAAGCCATGTCCACATGGCCGTCTTGGACATGCGATCCTGTGCCGCATAGAACTTGCGGGCTCCGATCATGCTGACATCGGAGATCTTCTTGTCAGCATTCATGTACTGAACACCAATGCCTTCGTACATAGTCTCAAGCAATCCAGGCAGGGTGCCCTTGTTCTGGATGTTCTCCTTCATATTCCTGAAGCCCCGGTAATGGAAGCCCGGAGGCTTAGAGGCCCACTCATCCGCTAGTTCTTTTTCCCACCTACGCTTTTCGAACACGTCGGTGCCAGCCATGTAATGGATCTCATCGTTCTTGAACATCCCCCTCTTGGTCATCTCTTGGACGTACTTGGGAAGTTCATCCCACTCTCTCGCTGTCTCCATTCGTTTCAGTTGTTCCAGTGCATCTACATTCACAGGAAGCATGTCTTTCCACGGCACACCGACAGCATTCTGCTTGAAGAAGTTGCCAGTAATCTGAATGAAGTGGCCAGCGGGACGGCCTGCTACCCCAAGCCAGTTAGCATGCTGGATTAGTCCTCTGATCTCCTTCCATGCACGGGTGGCCTCACCCATCGGAACCCCGGTACGCATGTGATAGATGTCTGCAATCTCATTGACCGCATACTTAGGCATCCACTTGCCTACCAGTGACCACGGCTCAGTAGGACTACCGAAGATCTTGTGGTTCCTAGAGGTATCTTCTACCTGTACCCAGCCCTCAGCCTCGGCCCGCTCCTTCCCCACTTTAGTCTTAATGTCCTTGGCTATGCCAATGCCACCTTCCTTCCTGGGCTGAATGAGGTATCTCTGGAAGTCTCGGTTGGATGCAACAGCATTCTCCATCCGCATGATGTCCATGTGTGCATGTGCAGGAGTAGCCAACTTGTCTACATTGCGTAGTACTTCGGCAGGCTCCAGCACTCGCTTGGGACCAAGGCCACCTGCGATCTGATCCATGTGGCTCATGATGTCATCGAGGGACTTAGAGTAGTTGCCGTCATTGTCCCTCTTCACGGCTTCCCTGATGAACTCAACATCAGAACTGGACAGCCCCGGCTTGTACCCGCTACGAGCATCCTTGGGATCCTGCGCCTCTCTTGTGCCAATACCCTCCAAGGCATCCAGCCAGTTGCGGCTGATGTATGCACTACCACCAGCATCCTTGTACTCATCGGGAGTTAGCACACCAAGGTCAACGAGCCTCTTGCCAATCTTCCCCCCCATCCTAAGTATCACATCACCTACAGTCTGAGAATCAGCCTCACGGAGGAGTCTATAGATACCCGTTGCTTCAGACTGAGGACCAGCCTTTCTGTCATTGCCCGCCCTATGCTCTTCCCAGGCCCTGAACACAGTATCGGGAACAATCTCATCAGCCTCTGTGGGATGCAGGCGGAGCAACCTTTGATATTCTTCTGGGTGACGATTCTTGTGAGCCTCTACGTAGAGTGAAGTCAACTCCGCAGGGTTATTAGCCGCAGTCACCAGACGCATCAGCAGTACCTCATCCCTTGACTTGGGATTACGTACGTCTAGTTCTCGCAGTAACTTGGAACTCATTTCGATATCAAAATTGATCTCATGATATAGAGCAGAGTTCTCTTTCCACTCACTCTTCATAGCCGCGAGCGGCCCAGGCGTAAGGAACCTCTTAAGGATCTGGCTGATCCATTTGGGCGCAGTACTCAGGCCCATCTTTCTCTTGTTGGCATCCCAGTCCTTGGCATCCCAATTCAATTCATGGAGAGCACTGGTATCACCGTGTGCCAGTAGTCGTAGAGATTCTTTATTTCGTTGGGACTCTTCACTCAGTTTGTATTGGGCAGACTTGACCGCCTCATCGATCCTCTTGTATCCCTTCTTCTTGAGTTCCCTGGTTGTCTTGAATCCCTCGGCAATATGTGCAGTTGCCCGCAAGCCAGCATAGGCCGCACCCATGGGAGACTTCATCATGTCAACCAGGAGTGAGGGGTCAGCGGCCAATGCCCTTGCCGCATCGGGACCGCCCGTCATGGCCATGAAGTTGAGATGCGTATCAGCACTGTAGTACTTCCCTGCATCTACATCCCACCCAGCCTTCTTTATCAGATCCCTCTTGCGGGCCTCTAGTTCATAGAACTTGTCAACATAGTTGAATCGATTACCAGCCTTGGCTTCGAACCTCTGCATGCCAGCAAGTAACGGACTTCTAATCTAATGCTGAACATCGGGACTGATGTGAACGTTCACACCACGCGCTTCCCTTGCCAGTGCCTTCATTAGGCTAAAGCCAAATGTCTCTATCAGTTCCGGCTCGGGGACATAGGGCTTGGTCGGATCGGGCACACCCTCTTTCTTCCCGAGTTCACCCAGCATCCCAGGAGCAATCAGGATGTCCTTTGCTCCACGCTTTGATGCAGTTCTCGCTACGAAGGTGGCCCTCCTGCCGGGATCAGAGACACCCCTGTAATCCTTCAGGGCCTTCAGGTCACGGATCTTGCCGCCCTCCCCCTGGCTCTTGGGAGTCGCACCCATTCGGATGGCTTCTTCCTTGTGCTTTATCTGGTAAAGCGGATGACTTCCACCAATAGGATCAGCAAGAGTCAGCGTAGGATCACCACGATCAGCCAACTCATCGGGCACGAAGTCTTCAAAGGACACACGCCCCTTCCTCTTGAAGATCTTCTTTGCTTCCTCAACATGCTTGTTGATCTCCTTTACCACCTCGGGAGACATCTTCTCAAAGATCTCAATGCTGGCATTGAAGTAGGCATGGTTGGCCTTCTGCATTGCAATCGCATCTATTTGTGCCTCCCTCGTAGGCACAGGCATCTTGGTGGCAAGCCTAGTGATCTGCTCACTGGACCTAATGTCATAATCACCTGACTTGAATCCGTCTCTCAGGATCTCGTCATAGATGATTTCAGCACTCTTGTTGAAGATCGTCTCTAACTCGGCATCAACCGCGCCATGGTCATCCCATTGCCTCTTGTCTCGCAACTGGTTGCGGACCCGCTTCATGTTGTTGCCCTGACGAACCAGAACCTTCAGCCATTCACTGGGATCTGTCTGCGTCAGTGTGCCACGATCAGCCAACTCCTGAAGGGTTGCATCAGAAACAGCCTGATCATGGAGAACATCCTCTCTCGACTTCCTTCCAGTTAGGACTTCTAGGATCTCATGCTGAGAGAATAGATCACCACGGTGTTGGAATACCTCGGGGATGGTGTTGTAGAGATACTGAGTCATCGTCCACCTGGGCATGCTTGTGACTGACCTGCCCTGCAACTTGACTAGGTAGCCCTTGCCGCCATCATGGAACCAGTTCTCTGCATGCGCCTCCTGCTTGGACGGTGACCACCGATACTCACCATATTTAGCAGGGACCAACTTGTAGACATAGGACTTGGCCTTGCCCATCAGGAAGTCACTCTCACTCGCGGTAACAGCGAGAGCACTGTCACGAATCTCACTAAGGATCTTCGGGAAGTTCTTAGCCCAGAAGGGATCCTTGACAGGATGTGTAATCTTCCCTGACTTCCGAAGGGCTACTGCAAATCTGGGAACCTGCCTAGCCTTCTCACTGAGGATCTCCTTCATCAGGTCGTAGGTGACGGCCCGATCCGTCTCTACCTTCCTGCCCACCAACTTGGCCGTGGGGCCATCAATGGTCTCAAAGCCTTCAACATAGACACCAGACTTGTGAGCCTGATATGCCCCTTCTGCCGTCTTGAATCGCCTGCCCCTGAAGTCGAAGGGTGCGGTATATAGATTGGACAGGACAGGGTTGTGGCTCTTGCCAGCGGCATCACTGAATAGAACCTTGGTCGTACCCGTGCCAGTCGCACGAGTCCGAGCCTTGCCGCCGATGCCCATCATCCTGGCAAACTTCCTAGTAGCCTCCGGCCCCTCACCAACCAGTGCCTTGATTTCCGGGGAAGACATGGAAAGTTCGGAAGTGCCAAC
>Ga0114912_1000145_pt1 | contig 43828 bp, 30 predicted proteins | sample MalvirDeepMed_51_FD_89713 | JGI IMG/M metagenome (GOLD analysis project Ga0114912, IMG submission 89713) | Marine viral communities from the Global Malaspina Expedition - Malaspina viral metaG DeepMed_51 | ecosystem: Environmental > Aquatic > Marine > Oceanic | place: Mediterranean Sea...
CCGCACCGGCGGTCCACCACGGCGGAATGCCGAAGCCGGCCCCGATGCCCATCAGCGCAAGCCCCACCGTGCCCACGGTGCCCCAGCTGGTACCCAGCGCTACCGAGACCACCGCGCACAGCAGCATGGCCGCCGCCAGGAAGTATTCCGGCGAGACCAGCTTGAGTCCGTAGTAGATGATCATCGGCACGCTGCCGGAGGCGATCCAAACCCCGACCGTCATGCCGACCAGAATCAGGATCGCGATGGAAGGCAGGCCGACACGCACGATGCGCATCATGCCCTCTTCCATCGCCGACCAGCCGTGGCCCAGCTTCCAGCCGACCAGCGCCGTCATCGCGACGCCACAGATCAGCGGTACGTGCGGAGTGAATTCACCGAAGACAAACAGTTGCAGGGCCAACACGGCCAGCGTTGCCAGGATAGGCAAGCTGGCCATGGGCAGGGAGGGGCGTTGCGGTGCATCGACATCACGAGTCATGAGACATTGCTCCATTAGCCAGTTTTACTTGTTGTACCCCCACGCTAACCGACCCATGTCCCGACAGATGACTGACAGCGTCACCGGCCTCCCTGTATGCGACATCGTCTACGACTTTCCGCCTATCACTTGCGCGAGATTCATTCACCTCGCCGGGGACTGTCACCAACTTCATCTTGTGGTGAAAAGACGCTCTCCACTAGAACCTCAGATCCTCAGTAATCGATCACCACATCGCCATTGGGCACACTGCAGCAGGACAGGATGAAGCCTTCGGCGACGTCTTCATCGGTGATGCCGCCGTTGTGTTCCATCTCGACCTCGCCCGAGACCTTCTGCACCCGGCAGGTGCCGCAGATGCCCATGCCGCAGGCCTTGGGAATATGCAGGCCGAGCTTGGCGGCGGCGGCGTGGACGGTCTCGCCCGGGGCGATCTGCACCGACTTGCCGGTGGCGGAGAACTCGACCCGCGTGAGATCGGAGCGGTCCAGCTCATCGGCCAGCACCTCGGCCTGTTCGGCCTGCTCGATGGCCTCTTCCTCGACATCGACCGGCGTGGCACCGAAGGATTCCTCGTGATAGCGGCTCATGTCGAAGCCGTGGCTGCGCAGCAGATGCTTGACCGCATTCATGTAGGGCGTGGGGCCACAGCAGAAGATCTCGCGCTCCATGAAGTCCGGCGCGATCATCTCGAGCATCGCATCGGTGAGATAGCCGCGATAGCCGGACCAGGTCTGGCCGGTCTCGAAGCGTTCACAGATGACGTGCATGTTGAACTCCGGCACGCGGGAATCCATGAACTCGAGCTGACGCCAGAAGATGATGTCGCGCGGGCTGCGCGCACTGTGCACGAAGGAGATGTCCACATTGGCATTGGTATCGAAGTACCAGCGCGCCATCGACATCAAGGGCGTGATGCCCACGCCACCGGACAGCATCAGAATGCGTTCCGCCGGGTAGTCGATGCAGTTGAAGTTGCCGACCGGGCCGTGCACCGCCAGCACATCGCCTTCATTGAGGTTGTCGTGCAGCCAGTTGGAGACCAGCCCGCCCGGCACGCGCTTGACGGTGATCGAGAAGCTGTAGGGCACCGACGGTGAGCTGGAGATGGTGTAGGAGCGCATGATCTGCTGGGCATCGATCTCGAGCTCCAGGGTCACGAACTGCCCCGGCTTGAAGAAGAACATCACCGGCTGTTCGGCCATGAAACAGAAGGTGCGAACGTCCCAGGTTTCCTGAATGACCTTCACGCAGCGCACGCTATGTCGACCGTTGGTCCAGGTCTGCGTCGTAACTGGATTGAAGTTGCTGAGAGTGGTGCTCATGAAGGCCTCGCTGGGCATGTTGTTCTTGGAGACATGTTCTTGAAGAGACAGTGTCAGGCCACCCTGCGCTGCGTGCGCGGCCAACGGTGGGACATGCTCAGGATTGTCGAGTCAGCGCCCGGCAAGCATTTATCCGTGCACGACAGAAACATGCCCGATCACTCCAATCCCGCCCCCGCAGCGCCCTGCCGCCGCCTCATCGCTACGCCTGCCTGTGCCTCAAAGCCCCTGCGCAGACGACCGGCGTCGGAAATACATCATTGAGCGTCGCCATCAGACATAAGTCGTGACTTGACCTCAGCCACACTGCGATCCATGCGTGGCAATGCCACTCAGATGTCATGCGGACTGCCTGAACTTCCACGCTGACTATCCTGTCGAGCGAGCGGCACTCTGCCTGCGCCGCCCTCGACACCCGAACCGACCAGGACGGGATGACGCACCGCGCGATGCATTGGCACTCCCTCATGGGGCCCCGATGTAGCCCCGCGGTGCTGCCCGGCAATGGTCTGTTCACTCGTTCCCTCTGTCCCGGCTTCACAACAACAATGATCAGCACACTCACTCAACCCAAGGCGACCCTGCTCCCGGCGCCTACCGACCGTGCGAGGACACCGCGATGAGCGACTTACTGGAACACGCTCAGGATCAGCAGCGTCAGGCGGTACGCGAGGCCGCCGCGCGGCTTCTAGAGGCCCGCAGTCCCGGCTACACCCTGCCCCAGCCATTCTACAATGATCAGCGCCTGTTCGATCTCGACATGAAGGAGATCTTCGAGCGCGAGTGGCTGTTTGCCGGTCTCAGCAGCGAGATCCCGCTCAAGGGCAACTTCATGACCATGGATGTAGGCAACAGTCCGATCATCATCGTGCGCGGTGACAACGGGGCCATCCATGCCTTCCATAACGTCTGTCGCCATCGCGGGTCCCGCCTGTGCAGCACCGAGCGTGGCAAGGTCGCCAAGCTGGTGTGCGGCTATCACAAGTGGACCTATGAGCTGGATGGCCGCCTGCTGTTCGCCGGTTCCGACATGGGTACCACCTTCGATACCAGTGAATACGGCCTGCACCCCGTCCACGTGCGCTCAGCCGGCGGCATGCTGTTCATCAACCTCGCCGAGCAGCCCGAGAACTGCGAGCCGTTCTTCAAGACGCTGGAGTTCTACCTCAAGCCCTACGACATGGAGAACGTCAAGGTCGCGGCCAGCTCCTCCATCATCGAGGAAGGCAACTGGAAGCTGGTGATCGAGAACAATCGCGAGTGCTATCACTGCGATGGCTCCCACCCGGAGCTGCTCAACACCCTGCAGGAATTCGATGACACCGATGACCCGCGTGCCACCGAGGCCTACAAGGCGCTGGTCGCCAAGAAGCAGGCCGACTGGGATGCCGAGAAGGTGCCCTATCAACTGGTGCGCTTCGGTCGCCGCAATCGCATGACGCGCACGCCGCTGCTGGAAGGCACCGTCTCGATGACCACGGACGGCACCCCGGCGTGCAAGAAGCTGCTGGGTCGCCTGCAAAGCCCCGACATGGGCTCGCTGCGCATCCTCAACCTGCCCAACTCCTGGAACCACTTCATGGGCGATCATGCCGTGGTCTTCCAGGTCGACCCGATCGGCCCCCTCAAGACCCGCGTGACCACCAAATGGCTGGTGCACAAGGACGCGGTGGAAGGTGTCGACTACGACCTGGCGAAGCTGCGCAAGGTGTGGGACGCCACCAATGATCAGGACCGTCAGCTGGTGGAAGAGAACCAGCGCGGCGTCAACTCCAGCGCCTATCAGCCCGGCCCCTACTCGGCGACCTTCGAGTTCGGTGTCGTCGACTTCGTCGACTGGTATGCCGAGCGCATGCAGGAAGCGCTCAAGGGACAGCAGGAGCCGCATCTGCAGCTGGCCTGAGGGCTTGAGTCCTTGAGTCCTCGAAACCTGAGACTCTGAAAGACAGGCAAGAAAAAACCCGCCACCGGCAAGCCGGTGGCGGGTTTTTTTGGCTTTCACTCGGGCAACACGCCGATGGCGGGTCACCCGAGAGGTACTACGGCTGGATTACAGCTGCGTGTCCAGGCTCATCATCAGGCTGAGCGCCATGACGATGATGATGGAGAAGCCGAACAGCTTGCGTGCCCAGGAGGCATCAGGCTGATCCTTGAGGCGCCAGGCGGCCAGATACAGCCACCAGCCACCCGTGACGGTCGCGACTACCAGATACCAGATGCCGGTATATCCCCACAGTGTCAGCAACAGCGACACCGGGATGAAGCCGGCAATGTACCCCGTCACTACACGCTTGGCATGCTCCATGCCTCGCGCTACCGGGAGTACCGGAATATTGGCGGCCCGATAGTCATCGACACGAAACATGGCAATCGCATAGGAATGCGGCATCTGCCACATGCTGAAGATGATCAACAGCAGCAGCGCCCCCATGTCCGCCTGACCGGTGACGGCCAGGTAGCCGACCACTGGCGGCGCAGCGCCGGACAGTGAGCCGATGAGGGTGCCATACACCGAGCCACGCTTGAGCCACATGCTGTAGGCCCCGACATAGATCACGAAGCCCAGCCCCACGGCGATCATCGCCATGAGATTGGTCATCGCGGCCAGAAGCCAGAAGCCTGCAAGGCCCAGCACGCTGCCGAAGACGAAGGCCCCCTTCAGCGAGATGTCGCCCTGCACCAGAGCACGGCCCTGGGTACGTGCCATGTGGCGGTCGATATCGCGATCGATGCAGTTGTTGAACACACAGCCTGAGGCCACGATCAACGCCACCCCGACCAGGGTGGCGATGAACAGCGCCCAATCCACCTCACCACCGGAAGCGAGAAAGAAGCCGCCGCTGACGGTGATCAGGTTGCCGAAGATAATGCCCGGCTTGGTGGTACGCAGGTAGTCCTTGATCATCAGGCTCACGCTATCAGATGGGCATCATGTTCTGATTCAGCTCGATCATGATCCATATGGAACCACCAACGACGATTGCCACGATCACCACGGTGAACAGCATGGCCATGACATTCCAGCTCTGCTCCTTGGAGCCGTCCAGGTGCAGGAAGAAGTACAGCTGCACGAAGACCTGAGCGATGGCGAAACCGTAGATGGCCCAGATCACGCCGACACCCGGATCATCCATCATCATCACCATCCCGAACGGGATGATGGTCAGGATGATGGAGAGAATCAGACCGGTCACGTACTGCTTGACGCTGCCGTGATTGTCGTTGTGGTCGTTGTTGGAATGGCTCATAGCATCACTCCTGTGAGATAGACGACGGTGAAGACGCAGATCCAGATGACGTCCAGGAAGTGCCAGAACAGGCTGAGCATCATCAGACGACCGCGATGCACTTCCGTCAGACCTTTCTTCTTGACCTGGAAGATCAGCAGCGCCATCCAGATCAGACCGACGGTCACGTGCAGACCGTGGGTGCCGACCAGGGTGAAGAAGGCAGACAGGAACGCGGACTTGTCCGGACCCTGGCCGTTCACGATCAGGTGGTAGAACTCATAGATTTCCATCGCGATGAAGCCTGCGCCACAGGCGAAGGTGATCATCAGCCACTTGATCACCGCGGAGCTGTCTCCGCGGTTCATGCCCAGCATCGCCAGGCCGTAGGTGAAGCTCGAGGCCAGCAGCAGCGCGGTCTCGACCAGCACGAAGTTCAGCTCGAAGATCTCGGCGCCCGTCGGGCCACCGGCATACGCCTGGCTCAGTACCACGTAGACCGCGAACAGCATCGCGAACAGGATGCAGTCGCTCAGCAGATAGAGCCAGAAACCGAAGACCTTCAGGCCGTTGGTATCGTGATGCTCGTGATCGTCATGGGCGTCATGCGCCCCATCGTGAGATGTCATTGCATTATTCGCCATGATTACCCCTGAACCACTGTGTCGTTAGGTGTGCGGGCGCTGGGCAGGGCGCGACGCTCGCGACCCTCACGCTCGACACGCTCCACTTCCTCGACGGACACGTAGTAGTCGATGTCGTAGTTGAAGGAGCGCACGATGAAGGTAGCGATCATGCCGACCAGCCCGACCACGGCCATCCACCAGATGTGCCAGATCAGTGCGAAACCGAACACCAGGCTGAAGGCGGAGATGATGACGCCAGCAGCGGCGTTGCGCGGCATGTGGATCGGCGCATAAGGCTTCTTGGCCTCCTGCTCGATGCCACGTTCCTTCATTTCCCAGAACTCGTCGAGCTCGGAAACCTGCGGCTCGTGAGCGAAGTTGTAGAACGGTGCCGGTGAAGTGGTGCTCCACTCCAGGGTACGACCGCCCCAGATATCGCCAGTGGTGTCCTGCAGCTGCTTGCGGTTCTTGATGCTGACCGCGATCTGGATCACGGTGCACGCGATACCGATCAGGATCAGGACAGCACCGATGAAGGCGACGACCAGGTACGGCACCCACAGCGGGTTGTCGACGTGCTGCAGACGACGGGTCATGCCCATGAAGCCGAGGATGTACAGCGGCATGAAGGCGAGGTAGAAGCCAGTGATCCAGAACCAGAAGGAACGCTTGCCCCACTTCTCGCACAGCATGAAGCCGGTCGCTTTCGGGAACCAGTAGGTGATACCGGCCATCGCACCGAAGACCACGCCGCCGATGATGACGTTGTGGAAGTGGGCGATCAGGAACAGCGAGTTGTGCAGTACGTAGTTGGCGCCCGGAACGGCCAGCAGAACGCCGGTCATGCCACCGATGGTGAAGGTGACGATGAAGCCCAGGGTCCACAGTACCGGAGAGGTCATTTCGACGCGACCGCGGTACATGGTGAACAGCCAGTTGAAGATCTTCACACCTGTCGGGATCGAGATGATCATCGTCGCGATACCGAAGAAGGCGTTCACGTCAGCGCCGGCACCCATGGTGAAGTAGTGGTGCAGCCAGACGATGAACGACAGGACGGTGATGACGAGAGTCGCCCACACCAGCGAGGTGTAACCGAACAGCTTCTTCTTGGAGAAGGTGGCGATGACTTCGGAGAACACACCGAAGACCGGCAGCACCAGGATGTACACCTCAGGATGGCCCCAGGCCCAGATGAGGTTGACGTACATCATCATGTTTCCACCAAGGTCATTGGTGAAGAAGTGGAAGTCGAGGTAGCGATCGAGCGTCAGCATCGCGATGGTAGCGGTCAGAATCGGGAAGGCCGCGACGATCAGGACGTTGGCGCACAGTGCGGTCCAGGTGAAGACCGGCATCTTCATCAGGGACATGCCCGGCGCACGCATCTTGAGGATGGTGGCGATGAAGTTGACACCTGTCAGCAGGGTACCGACACCGGAGATCTGCAATGACCAGATCCAGTAATCCACCCCGACCCCGGGGCTGTAATTGGCCCCCGACAACGGCGGATAGGCCAGCCAGCCAGTCTTGGCGAACTCACCCAGACCCAGAGAGATGTTGACCAGCAGCGCGCCGACCACGAACAGCCAGAAGCTGAGCGAGTTCAGGAACGGGAAGGCCACGTCACGTGCGCCGATCTGCAGCGGCACGACAACGTTGATCAGACCGATGACCAGCGGCATCGCCACGAAGAAGATCATGATCACGCCGTGGGCAGTGAAGATCTGGTCGTAGTGATCCGGGGGCAGATAGCCCTGACCACCACTGGACGCCAGCATCTGCTGGGAACGCATCATGATCGCATCGGAGAAACCACGGATCAGCATCACCAACGCGACGATGATGTACATCATGCCGATCTTCTTGTGATCGACAGAGGTGAACCACTCATTCCACAGGTAGGCCCACTTTTTCTTTACCGTGATGAAGCCGACAAGGGCTGCACCACCGAGGATTACCGCCGCAAGCACGATCATGATGATCGGCTCGTGATACGGAATCGCCTCTAATGTGAGTTTTCCAAGCATTGCTTATTCCTCGGTTGCCATCGCAGATTCAGCGTGACCAGAAGCGTCATGATCGGACATGCCGTCTTCGGCGCTGTCGTGATGCATTCCACCCTTCTTCATGTGGCGCATCTGATCATCGCTCATGCCCAGCTCCATGCCGTCCATGTAGGGCGCCATGATCTGCTCATACAGGTTCGGCTTGACCTGACCATAGAAGGTCGGGGCGACGTCCTCGCTCGGCTCCTTGAGAGCGGCAAGACCAGCGTCATCCAGCACCTTGCTGCTGCCGCGTGCCTTCTCGATCCAGGCGTCGAAGTCGCCTTCGCTCATGACATGCGCCTTGAAGTGCATGTCGGCGAAGCCGGCGCCGCTATAGCTGGCAGAGATACCGTCGTAGGTACCCACTTCACTGCCGATCAGGTGCAGACGGTTTTCCATCCCCGCCATTGCATAGATCTGGCTACCGAGCTGCGGGACGAAGAACGAGTTCATCACCGTGTCGGATGTGATGTGGAAGCGAACCTGACGATCCACCGGCATGGCCAGTTCATTGACCGTCGCGATGCCCTGCTCCGGATAGATGAACAACCACTTCCAGTCCATGGACACGACCTGCACCTCGATCGGCTCACCGCCGTCGACGATCTCGGCACGCGGGTCCAGCTCGTGCGTGCTCTTCCAGGTCAGGATGCCCAGAGCGAGGATGATCAGGCACGGAATGCCCCAGACCACGATCTCGATCTTGGTGGAATGCGCCCAGTTGGGCGTGTAGGTCGCCTTGCTCTGCTTGGTATCGCGATAGCGCCAGGCGAACCACAGCGTCATGAAGATGACCGGGATAACAACCACGAGCATCAGGTAGGTAGCAGTCAGGATCAGCGACTTTTCGGATTCACCGATAGGCCCCTTGGGATCGAAGAGTACGGCGTCACAGCCGGACAGCATCAATAATCCCGCGAGGATAGGGAGTCCCCGCAGAGCCCCCCGCATTAGGCTTTTTCTCATCTCACGACCTCGTTGGAACACGCCATGGCGTCATGACGAGCCCACATGTGGAACACAGCGTTCGAAGAAATGACCAACAGGAAGCCGTCGATCTTTCGAACGAAATCAGAAGATTTCCCGCAGGCGGGCACAGGATAGAGAAAAGACAGGGGGGCTGACTACGGGGCAGGATGACGCACCAGGGGCCACATGCGGATGACTTCGGCCATCCGGTGCGCGCCAATCATGCCTTGAGCGGCATGAGTTCTCTCACGCTCGAGGGAGGTTAAAGCAGCGGGATCGGAGGGGGAAGCCGACACTCACGGCAATGATGTCGCGACAGTGCATGCCTTGCAGGGCCAGACAGCTCGTCATTCACCGGCCTTCTCCGCGATGCCAGCCCCCCTGCCCTGCTTGATGATGCCCGTGAGAATCACGACCTTGTCGCGTCACAATTCAGTGCATCCCCACAGATGTCCTCGCCATCGGCGCACCAGGTGGCGTCGAAGCAACCACTACCGCCACACGATACTGCGCAACAAAACCCCAATAAACAGCCACCAATTGAAATTAAATGCCAAAAATTGTACCGATAAGCCTTTCAAAAGTTGCTGAAGTACTCCCCCAACCCGGGCGAGAGAGGCATTTTCCCGACATGATACTTGTATGAGGCCGGCGTTCATTGACGAGAAAACATGCATCATTATCGATCATTACCTGACAGGTAAATGCACCATGATGCGTCTCACATGATGCTGGCATTCCCGATCAACAGGGGACACTTTTTCGCAACCTTGGCATGCCATTCTCATGATCAATGCCGAACCAAATGGCCTGATGAGTGTCATTTTCCGTCATTCATTTACGCGGACTCACCACCTTTCTGCCAGATGACGCCCAGCCTTCCATCATAAAAAATACACAAATAAACACACCTCAGAAACTCTCTGGTTACCAATTTTGCACAAAAATCCGGTTTCCCGCCCCCATTGTGTGACTTGAGTCAGACAAGGAATGAACTCGACCGCGGCGTCAGGAACAACATCCTCGAAAAAGGTCAAGACCTGCGACAATTGACCACACCAAAAATAGGGACAATGATCTGGGAGAATTTCCCGGGGCCTTTTCCACGCCCAGCGGCCACACAGGTCTCTCTTCACCAGCACCATCGGCCTGAGGTCAGGCGCGATTCGCGTTCCCCATCAGCGATGATTCGCGGCCGCCACTCGCCGCGACGGCCAGATTCTCGAGCTCTCGGTCTAGCGGTCTCTTGGCTTGCCGGGTCTCTTGGCTTGCCGGGTCTCTTGGCTTATCGGGCTCTGGGCCTGGCGGGCTCACACTCTCTCCAATGTCAGGGCCGTGCGACATGCTGCCTGAGCGGGTCGAGAGCCATGCCCTGAAACGCCCGCTTTGCGATGACAGCTCTGCGATGACAGCTCTACAGCTACAGCTCTGCAATGACAGCTCTACAACAACAGCCCTGCAACGAGAGCCCTACCATGACTGCCTCCTCGACCACGCATTCCCTCATCGCCGCCGACCAGCTTCCCGCAGGCATCCTCTATCGCCTGTTCTCGGGCAGCATCGCGCCCCGGCCGATCGCCTGGGTCTCGACCATCGATGCGGCAGGCAACACCAACCTCGCGCCCTTCTCGTTCTTCACCATCGCCAGCATCAATCCGCCGGTGCTCGCCTTCAGCCCGCTGCGCAATGGCGAAGGCAAGACCAAGGACACCCTCAACAACCTCGGGCAGGTCGCGGAATGCGTCATTCACATCGGTGGCGAGGCGATGAGCGAGGCGCTCAATCTCACCAGCGCCAGTCTCGCCGCCGACGAGGATGAGTTCACCCACGCGGGCCTGAACAAGGTGGCCATGCCGCCGCTTGCGGTCCCGCGCGTGGAGGGCGCCCCGATCGCCTTCGGCTGTCGACTGCGCGACATCATCTCGTTCGGTGATCAGCCGCTGGCCGGTTCACTGGTGCTGGCCGAGGTGGTGGTGATGCATGCCGACGCAGCGGTCTGGGATGGGCGGCATGTCGACAATGAGGTGCTGCGTGCCATCGGGCGCATGGCCGGCAGTGACTATGCACGCACGGATAGCCTGTTCAGTTTACAGCGCCCCGAATGACTTTCCGGCACGGATAGGAAATCCATAAACCTTAATACAATCAATGCCTTTCAGCGCACGACAAGGATGGCTCAAGGTTTGACGCCACCACCTGCAACTGGCAGAAAGGCGCATGTTGCACAAGGCTTCAGACCAAGGTCTGAACGCTTCCACCAGGCGGGACAAGGTCCCTCATTCTGACTCGAGATGCCCACAGGAGCGGCTATCGAAAGAAAACATACGAGGTAACTCCATGTCATCGAATCCGTATGTGACGGATTACCAGATCGGTCAGGACAATGTTCAGCGACTCGGGCTGGATGTCCACAAGCCGGTCTTCACCATCAGTGCGCTGCTGATCGTAGGCTTCATCCTGTTCACGCTGCTGATGCCCGAGTCGGCCGAGTCGGCACTGGGCGGCGCCAAGGCATGGTCCATCACCCATGGTGATTGGCTGTTCATGCTCTCCAGCAACTTCTTCATCCTGTTCTGCCTACTGCTGGTCCTGCACCCGGTCAGCCGCCTGCGTCTGGGCGGACGCGACGCCAAGCCGGAATTCAGCCGGATGGCCTGGTTCGCGATGCTGTTCGCGGCCGGCATGGGCACCGGCCTGATGTTCTGGGGGGTCGCCGAGCCAGTGGCGTACTACACCGACTGGTCCGGCACGCCACTGAACGCACCACCGCGTACGCCGGAAGGCGCAACGGCGGCACTCTCGGCCACCGTCTTCCACTATGGGCTTCACCCGTGGGCCATGTATGCCGTGATCGGCCTGTCGCTGGCCTTCTTCGCCTACAACAAGGGCCTGCCGCTGACGCTGCGCTCGGTGTTCTACCCCTTGCTGGGTGAACGTGTATGGGGCTGGAGCGGCCATATCATCGATATCGTCGCGGTGCTCGCCACCCTGTTCGGCCTTGCCACCTCTCTGGGGCTGGGCGCGGCACAGGCGGCCTCGGGGCTGGACCATCTGTTCGGCATCGGCGATGGGCTGGTCAGTCAGATCGGCGTGATCGTGGCGGTCACGCTCGCGGCCATCTACTCGGTGAGTCGCGGCCTGGATGGCGGCGTCAAACGCCTCTCCAATCTCAACATGATGCTGGCCGCGCTGCTGGTGGTGTTCCTGTTCATCGTCGGCCCGACCATGGACATCATCACCGGACTCGGCACCACCAGCGTCGGCTATCTGGAATATCTGCTGCCGCTCTCCAACTGGATCGATCGCCCCGACGAAGGCTGGTTCCATAGCTGGACCATCTTCTACTGGGCCTGGTGGATTTCCTGGTCGCCGTTCGTCGGCATGTTCATCGCGCGTATCTCGCGCGGACGCAGCGTGCGCGAATTCGTCACCGCCGTGCTGGTGGTACCGACCCTGGTCACCATCGTGTGGATGACCGTCTTCGGCGGCACCGCACTGGAAGAGGCACGAGCCGCCGGCAGCGAGCTGGCCCAGGGCATCGACACTCCCTCGATGGCCATGTTCCAGATGTTCGACAGCCTGCCGCTGTCCTCCATCACCTCCTGCGTCGCCATCGTGCTGGTGCTGGTGTTCTTTGTGACCTCCTCCGACTCCGGCTCGCTGGTGATCGATTCCATCACCGCCGGTGGCAAGCAGGATGCTCCGACGCGCCAGCGCATCTTCTGGGCAGCGGCCGGCGGCCTGATCGCCTGTGCCCTGCTGTATGGCGGCGGCAGCACCGCACTGAGTGCGCTGCAGGCGGGCGCCATCTCCACGGGACTGCCCTTCACGGTGGTGCTGCTGGTGATGTGCTTCTCGCTGTTCCGCGGTCTGCGCTGGGAGAAGCGCGAATACGATCGCGCCAACGCAGCGACCTGAGCCACTGCGCGCAGTGAAAAGAGGCGAGTGAGCACCCACGCAAAAGGGCCTGTCAGTCGACAGGCCCTTTTGTTCATCTGGCAATCAGTGTCAGCGCGCGGCGCGCAATCTTTCAGGAGTGCCGCGCCTAGCGCAGTCCCGGCAGCAGATACTTGTCCAGCGCCTGGCGCACCGACGGCAGCAGGATATCGGAGTGCATCACCAGCTCGCGCACCAGTTCCTGCAGGCCCGGCACGCCCACCTCGGCATGCTTTCTGAGTGCCATGCGCGCGCAGGTATCCGCGCAGGCATGCTCGGAAATCTGCACGCCCAGCGCCACCAGCCGCTCACGAAAGTCTTCGTGATCAATCAGCTCCACGATCATCATCGTCATTCTCCTTGCTCGCTGACGGCGGGCATTGTCATTGGTATTGACCCACTCTGTTCTGAGCATAGCCTTTCTGAGGATAGCCGAAATGCACGACGGGCTGTCTCCGACATTCTGGTCAGACCGGGGCGCCCTCTGCGTGCCTGCCCACGCCACTGGCGTAGGCATTTGCGTCAGGCGCGTCTGGCTCGGTTGCGGTCTATTGCCTCGATCTATCCGCTCGGTCCAGCCCGCTTGCCATGTCCGCCTCACATGTCTGCTTCAGCTCTCCACACCCGCCGAGGCGGGTTCGGCTCTGGCCAGACGGCAGGCGGCGTACTTGAACTCGGGAATCTTGCCCACCGGATCGAGCGCCGGATTGGTCAACAGGTTGGCGGCGGCTTCGGCGTAGCAGAATGGCACGAAGACCATGCCGGCCGGCGTCAGCGGATCGGCGCGGGTAGCGAGGGTGATCTGGCCACGTCGCGTGGTGATCGAGAGCGGCTCGCCCGGCGTGATACTCAGGCGCTCCAGCTCCACCGGATTGAGCGTGGCCACGGCGGCCGGCTCGAGATTGTCGAGTACCGCCGCGCGGCGCGTCATCGAGCCGGTATGCCAGTGTTCGAGCTGACGGCCGGTGGTCAACACCGTCGGATAGTCGTCATCCAGCGTCTCATCCGGCGGCGTGGGCCAGGTCGGTACGAAGCGGGCACGGCCGCTGGCGCGCGGGAAGCCCTCGCCGAATACCACATCCTCGCCCTCGCCCCCCGGCGTCAGGCACGGATAGGTCACCGAGTTCTCCTCGGACAGCCGCGCCCAGTCGATGTTGTCGAGGGAATCCATGCCTTTTTGCATCTCGGCGTAGATCTCCTCCGGCCCGGCGTAATCCCAGTCAAGCCCCATGCGCCGCGCCAGCTGCTGGGTGATCCACCAGTCCGGCTTGGCCTCGCCCGGGGCGCGCAGTGCCGCCCGGCCACGCTGCACCTGCCGGTTGGTATTGGTGACGCTGCCGTCCTTCTCCGGCCAGGCGTACGAAGGCAGCACCACATCGGCGAACTGTGCCGTCTCGGTGACGAAGATGTCCTGCACCACCAGGTGCTCCAGATGCGCCAGCGCGCTGCGCGCATGCTCGAGATCCGGGTCCGACATCGCCGGATTCTCGCCGAGAATGTACATGCCGCGGATCTGATCGGCGTGGATGGCGTGCATGATCTCCACCACCGTCAGGCCCGGCGTCGCCGAGAGCGGGGTCTGCCACAGCGCTTCCAGCCGCTCGCGCGCCGCCGTGTCGCCCACCGGCTGATAGTCGGGGAACACCATCGGAATCATCCCGGCATCCGAGGCACCCTGGACATTGTTCTGACCGCGCAGCGGGTGCAGGCCGGTGCCTTCACGCCCGACATGACCACACACCAGCGCCAGCGCGATCAGGCAACGCGCGTTGTCGGTGCCGTGGGTGTGCTGCGAGATGCCCATGCCCCAGAAGATCATCGCGCGCCTGGCGGTCGCGTACTCGCGGGCCACGGCGCGAATCTCTTCTGCCGCCACGCCACACAGCGGCGACATCGCCTCCGGCGTCAGCGCCGCGACATGCTCCGCCAGCGCGGCGAAGTCCTCGGTGTGTGCCTCGATATAGGCCTGATTGGCCAGCCCCTCGCTGATGATGACGTTGAGCATGGCATTGAACAGCGCCACGTCCGCCCCCGGCGTGAACTGGATCGAGCGATGCGCCTGACGACGCAGCGCCAGCGCACGCGGGTCGATCACCACGATGCGTGTGCCACGCTTGGCGGCGCGCTTGAAGAAGGTCGCCGCCACCGGATGATTGACGCCCGGGTTGCAGCCGGTCAGCACGATCAGATCGGACTGCTCGGCCTGCATGAAGGAGGCGCTCACGCCGCCCGAGCCGACGCCTTCCATCAGCGCCGCCACCGAACTTGCATGACACAGACGCGTACAGTGATCGACATGGTTGGAGCCGAAGCCGGTGCGCACCAGCTTCTGGAACAGCCACGCCTCCTCGTTGGTGCACTTGGCGCTGCCGAAGCCCGCCAGGCTGTCGGGGCCATGCGCGCGCTTGAGGCGCATGAGCCCCTCGGCCGCGACCTCGAGGGCCTCGTCCCAGCTGGCCTCACGGAAGTGGGTCAGCGGGTGGGCGGGGTCAAAGTTCGCATCCAGCCCCTTGGCTACGCCGTCACGGCGGATCAGGGGGCGGATCAGACGCTCCGGATGGCGCGGATAATCGAAGCCGAAGCGCCCCTTCACGCACAGCCGGCCGTGGTTGGAGGGCCCGTCGCGGCCACTGACCGCGATGATGTTGTCCAGCCGCGTATCCGCGACGCGCTGTCGGCGCTTGTCAGTCTTGAGGGAGTCGCCGTCCGCCATGCCCTGCTGGGCATCCGCCAGGGTCGCGACCGGCTGGCCCTCGACACTCAACGCCTCGCCGCTGCCGCGACTGACCTGATACTCCAGCTGACAGCCCACGCCGCAGTACGGGCAGATGGAGGCGACGCGCTCATCGACGGCGGCGCTGTCGCCGAAGCCCTGCTCATCCACCTGGGCGGCAGGCATCAGGGCGCCGGTCGGGCAGGCCTGCACGCACTCGCCGCAGGCGACGCAGGTGCTGTCGCCCATCGGGTCCTCGAGATCGAACACGATGCGCGTATTGCTGCCGCGCCCCGCCAGCCCGATCACGTCATTGACCTGTACCTCGCGACAGGCGCGCACGCACAGGCCGCAGCTGATGCAGGCATCATGATTGACCGCCATCGCGGTATGGGAGTGATCGAGAGCGCTGGCCTGCGTCGGCAACCACTCCTCCACCGTATCCCCCAGCCACTCGCGGACCGTCTCGCGGGCGCCGCACAGGGTCTCGCGAGCGCGCCCGACATCCACCGCCAGCAGCTCGGCCATCGCCATGAAGTGGCTGCTGACATCGGGGTTGTGCGCCTCGGCGGGCATATCGGCGGCGAGCAGCTCCACCACCATCGCACGCGCCTCGCCGGCACGCCGTGAGCTGGCACTGCGCACCACCATGCCCGCCCGCGCCTCGCGGATACAGCTGGCGGCGAGAGTGCGCTCGCCATCGATCTCGACCATGCAGGCGCGACAGTTGCCATCGCCGCGATAATCCGGCGCTTCGCTGTAGCAGAGATGGGGAATCGTCTCACCGGCACGCTTGGCGATCTTCCATAGCGTCTCGCCGGGATAGGCCGTCACCTCCGCACCATCCAGCGTGATGGTGAAGCCATCCTCGCGCAGCGGCTGATCATCCGAGGATGAGTTGCCCAACCCTGTCAGCGCATTCATGCCTCACCTCCCGTGGCGTCAGCCGCATGGCTCGTGGCGATCAAGCGCACCCCGCTGCTGGCGAGGGTCTCCCGGAAGTCCTTGAGCAGGCCGAGCACCGGATTGGGCGCGGCCTGACCGAGCCCGCAGATCGAGGCGTCCATCATCACCTGCGACAAGCGCGTCAGCAGCGTCTCATCCCACTCATCGCCGCTGAGCGCCGCCAGCATCTGGCGCGTGCCGACGCGACACGGCGTGCACTGCCCGCAGGACTCGTCCATGAAGAAGCTCATCAGATTGCGCGCCACCGCCGCCAGGTCGTCCTTATCCGACAGCACCACCACCGCGGCCGAGCCGATGAAGCAGCCGTGGGCCTGCAGGGTGTCAAAATCCAGCGGCAGGTCCGCCTTGCTGGCCGGCAGAATGCCGCCGGAGGCCCCGCCGGGCAGATAGGCACGCAGACGATGGCCGTCGGCCATGCCGCCGCCATATTCCTCGACCAGTTCGCTGAGCGTGATGCCAGCCGGTGCCAGATACATGCCCGGGCGTCTGACACGCCCGGAGAGCGAGAAGCTGCGCAGCCCCTGACGCCCCTGACGCCCGGCCGCGACGTAGTGGTCATGGCCTTCGCGATGGAGCCGCGCGATCCAATAGACCGTCTCGACGTTGTTGACCAGGGTCGGGCGACCGAACAGCCCGCACTGGGCCACGAAGGGCGGACGCTGACGCGGCTTGCCGGGCTTGCCTTCCAGCGACTCGATCAGCGCCGATTCCTCGCCACAGATATAGGCGCCGGCGCCACGCCGCAGCTGGATGTAGCCCGGCGCGACGAGGCCTGCGGCTTCCAGCTCCGCGATGCAGTCGCGCAGCACCTCATTCAGAGTCGGGTACTCGTCGCGCAGATAGAGGTAGAGCGCCTCGGCCTCGATGGCATGCGCACTGGCCAGCGCGCCCTCGAGGAAGGTGTGCGGCTCACGCTCCAGATAGCAGCGGTCCTTGAAGGTGCCGGGTTCGCCTTCATCGGCATTGATCACGCAATAGCGCGGCCCCGCCTCGGCGCGCACGAAGCCCCACTTGCGAAACGTCGGGAAACCCGCCCCGCCCAGGCCACGCAATCCGGCCTGCTCGATCATCTGCGCCAGGTCCTCGATGCTGACCTCACCGCCATCGAGCGCGGCGAGCAGCCCATAGCCGCCACTGGCGCGATATTCCGCCAGCCGCGGATAGTCGAGACTCGCAGCCGACGCGGCATGCACATGGCCTTCGGCAATCGCCGCCGTGACGCCTTCCACGCTGGCGTGACCGAGATGGTAATGCCCGACCTCCGCCACCGGCGCACTGTCGCAGCGCCCCATGCAGGGCGCACGCAGCACGCGCACCTGTTCGGGGTCCAGCCCCGAGGCGAGACCGGCGCGCAAGGCCTCGGAGCCGGCCAGCTGACAGGACAGCGAATCACAGACGCGCACGGTCAGCGCCGCGGGCGGCGTCTCGCCATCGCGAACCACGGTGAAGTGGGCATAGAAGGTGGCCGTCTCGTAGACCTCGGCCATCGGCAGGCGCATCCACTCGGCCAGCGCACGCAGATGGGCCAGCGTCAGGTAGCCGACCTCATCATTGAGCACGTGCAGATATTCGAGCAGAAGGTCACGCTGCGCCGGGGCATCGCCCAGCAGGCGCTGTACCTCGGCCCAGGCCTCGGCATCCAGCGGACGGCCGCGCAACTGGCTGCGCGAACGGCGGCGAGCGACAGGTGTCGGCTCGGTCAGGGTCTCAGGCGTCATGGCGGCACCACGGTGTTGTTATTGGGCAGGAGCAGGCAAGTACTGGCGTATCGCGCGAGGAGTGAAGTCTCGGGCGCGAAAGTGGTGCGCGGTCAGGGAGTACGCACCACTTTCCTTCACTGTAGATCGCAATCTACAAAGCGGGCACACCTGCGACAACCGCTCTGAGCGCTGAATCGCCCCCTGTGTCAGTCACGCATATGCCGGCGTCGTATCCAGCTAACTCGCTCTCGCCCAGCCCTCACACAATCACGAGGGCCGGTGGCGACCTGCCCCGCAGTCAGACTCGCCACCGCGCTCCGGATTGCCATTCCACCCCCTTCCCACATCGCAGCCCCGGGAGACACCCACGACAACACCTCGCTTCACGCCAGCTGCCCTGCCCGGCAGGCGACACCAATAACAACATGAGGTCACCACATGTCATCGAATCCGTATGACACGGACTACGAGATCGGCCAGGACAATGTCCAGGTCATGGGTCTCGATGTTCACAACCCCGTCTTCGCGATCAGCGCCGTGCTGATCGTCAGCTTCATCCTGTTTGCCATCCTCTTCCCAGCTGGCGCGGAAAGTGCCCTGGGCGGCGCCAAGGCCTGGTCCATCGCACATGGCGACTGGCTGTTCATGCTGGCCGGCAACCTCTTCGTGCTGTTCTGCCTGCTGCTGATCGTGCATCCGGTGGGCAAGCTGCGCCTGGGCGGCCAGAAGGCAAAGCCCGAGTTCTCGACACGCTCCTGGTTCGCGATGCTGTTCGCCGCTGGCATGGGCATCGGGTTGATGTTCTGGAGCGTCGCCGAACCGGTGGCCTACTACACCGACTGGTACGGCACGCCACTGAACGCACCCGCCGGGACGCCGGAAGGAGCACGCGCCGCGCTGGGCGCCACCATGTATCACTGGGGCCTGCATCCCTGGGCCATCTACGCCGTGGTCGGGCTGTCGCTGGCCTTCTTCACCTACAACAAGGGCCTGCCGCTGACCATCCGCTCGGCGTTCTACCCGATACTCGGTGAGCGCACCTGGGGCTGGATGGGGCATATCGTCGATATCCTCGCCGTGCTGGCTACCATCTTCGGTCTGGCGACTTCGCTGGGGCTGGGCTCCGCTCAGGCAGCATCGGGGCTGGACTACCTGTTCGGCGTCGGCGATGGCCTGCCGACCCAGATCGCGATCATCATCCTGGTGACGCTGGTGGCCATCTACTCGGTCAGTCGTGGCCTGGATGGCGGCGTGAAGCTGCTTTCCAATATCAACATGATCATCGCCGCTGTCCTGATCATCTTCATCCTCATCTTCGGGCCGACACTCGCCATTCTTATGGGCCTGGGCACCACCACCCTCAGCTATGTGGAATATCTGCTGCCGCTGTCCAACTGGATCGGCCGCCCCGATGAAAGCTGGTTCCACGGCTGGACCGTCTTCTACTGGGCGTGGTGGATTTCCTGGTCACCGTTCGTCGGCATGTTCATCGCACGTGTCTCGCGCGGCCGCACCGTACGCGAATTCGTCACCGCCGTGCTGCTGGTGCCGACACTCGTCACCATCGTGTGGATGTCAGTCTTCGGCGGTACCGCACTGGAACAGGCCATCAATGGCGTCGGCGCGCTGGCCAATGGCATCGATTCCGTGTCGCTGGCCATGTTCCAGATGCTCGACAACCTGCCGCTGTCCGGCGTGGCATCCTTCATCGCCATCCTGTTGGTACTGGTGTTCTTCGTGACCTCCTCGGATTCAGGTTCGCTGGTGATCGATTCGATCACCGCCGGCGGCAAGGTGGATGCACCGATCAGCCAGCGCATGTTCTGGGCAGCGATGGAAGGCCTGATCGCCGGTGCCCTGCTCTATGGCGGCGGAAGCGCTGCGCTGGGCTCGCTGCAGGCGGGCGCCATCGCCACTGGGCTGCCGTTCACGCTGGTACTGCTGGTGATGTGCTATTCGCTGTTCCGTGGCCTGATGCAGGAAAAGAAGGCACAGGACATGCTCATTCTTCCGGTCGCCGGCGCCTGACATGCGGCGCTGACCATAGCTTTACTGACCAAAGCTTTACTGACCAAGGCGGTACTGACTGACAGGCCGCAAGACATGGGCACAAAAAAACGCCGCCCCCGGCAACCGGGGGCGGCGTTTTCATTGGATGACCCGAACGTCATCCAGGCGAGATCAGGAGTTTTCCTGAGCCAGCTTCTGCACCTTCTTCATCAGGTCCGGGTCGTTCTGGACCGCTTGACCGATGGAGTTGAAGGTGGCGACTTCCAGACCGGAGTCTTCGACAGCGCTGACCATCTCGTCGTTGGCTTCCTGACGCACGCTCTGCTTGGCAGTCTCGTCGTCGGCTTTCTGCAGCTTGCCGGCGAATTCCTGAGAGATGCGTGCGATGTCCTGAGAGGCCGCAGCGAACTGTTCCAGCTGAGCGTCAGTGAAATCGCCAGCCTGAGCCTGTGCCGCCTGGGCAGTAGACTGACCCTGGGCCGGTGCGTCAGCAGCGAACGCCGGTGCCGACATCATGCCCGCGGAAATCAGGGCAGCCGTCATGTATGCAGTCATCCGTTTCATTGCAGCCTCCAGCAGTGATCAATAAGTGTTTGCCCTAACTCAGACGGGCCTGACGACAGGATGTTCATTTTTTCATGCAACTCTTTGAAAACATTCTGTATCGCCAGAGTTACATAAGTCGCAGATCAGCAACGTGAAAACCGCGGGGCCGCGCATGGCGGGCGTCATGACGGCTGGACGCGCATACAGCTTGCACCACGATCGTGAAAATATCTGCAGCAAGCCGCGTGAAGTCTGCCCGCCACGCACTCGACCCGCCCTCGATACAGACATGCCTCTGCGCTCGCTACGCGCTCTAGACAGGCATGCCACCTGTTGCCGCCGCTATCGGCATGTCGCCATTGGCCTTTTCACAGGCTGAATGAGGGCGGCATGTCGTGAAGTACCACATAAATCGCGCGCCAACGGGCAGCAAACTCTCGGCGACTGTCTTAGTCTTGAAGGAGAGGCTGTCATCCGGGTGTGCCATTCTCCTGTGCAACCTGCTTCTGCAGCCCAGGCTGGCTAGCCCAGCTCATAACATTCGTTGCCGGAGGACTGCCATGTCCACGCAGATACCGTCCACGCAGAGACTGTCCAAGCAGAGACTGTCCTCGCAGGTACTGTCCACACAGATACCGCCCGCGCTGCCTCGACTGCTCTCGCATCACAGGCTGATGCCGAGCCTGATGAGCCTCTTGTTGCTGGCCCTGCTGTTGAGCTCGCCGGTGCATGCCATCAGCCTGCTGGATTCGGACGCCGAACTGAACGCGCCCGCCGAGACATCCACTGGCGCACCACCGCCCCCGACCTCGCCGGACACCGCGGAGACCACCATGACCGCCGCCAATGTCGACCCCGCCGCCAACCCGCTGCTGGGCGAGACCTGGAACCGACGCTCGCTGGTGCTGATCGCGCCGGATGAACAGGACAGGGATCTCGAGCGTCAGCGCGAGGAACTGCGTGCCACGCGTGGCGAGATGCAGCAACGCGACATGACGCTCTATACGCTGATGGGCACGCGCGGCATCCACGATGGCGTGCCGATGAGCTTCGAGGAGGTGCGTGCCCTGCGTGATGCCATGCAACTGCGCGAGGGCGCGCCCTTCACCGTCATTCTGATGGGCAAGGACGGCGGCAAGAAGATGCAGCAGGAAGGCTTCGTCTCCCCCGACCAGATCTATCAGGTGATCGACAACATGCCGATGCGCCAGCGCGAAGCCAGTCAGGCAGCGCGCAAGCCCCCCCAGGGCACCGACGAGCACACCTCGCCCGACCCCTTGAACGATGAGGACTGGCAGTGGGAGGAGTGACCTTTCTGTAAGGAGCGACCTTCTGTGATGCATGAAAAAGCCCCTGCCAGCCGAGCTGACAGGGGCTTTTTACCGTCTGCGTGACTTCAGCGCAGCACGCCTTCCTCACGCAGCAGCTTGAGGATTTCCGCCGCGCCCTCCTCGGCGCTCACGCCTTCCAGCCGCTTGCCACCACCCCCTTCGGCCTTGGCGGCCGCGGCCTTGAAGCGGTCCCGCGCGCTGGTCGCCTTGATGCGCTTCAAGCGCTTGGGACGCTTGCGAGCCGGGGCCACGCTGAAGGTCTCGGCCGGTGCATCATGCACAAGCTCGCCGCTGGCCAGTGAGGAAAGCTCACCGCGCCGCGCCTGCGCGAAGGCCGACTGACGTGCTGCCGGCGCCGCGGAATCGACACTGACAAGTGCCGGCAGTTTCACGCGCAACCGCCGCCGCTGGCCACGCGGCAGCGCCTGCAAGGCGGTGAGATGCGCGCCATCGCAGCTCTCGATCGCGACGATACCCTCCACCAGCGGCCAGCCGAGGCTCTCCGCCAGCAGATGCGGCAGCAGGCCACTGCCCTCGCCGGTCTCACCCTGCCCGCCACACACCACCAACTGCGGGGCCGCCTGCTTGAGGCGCGTGACCAGTAGTGGCCAGACATCGATGACCGGCTGATCAGCAGCCTTGAGCGAATCGTCAGCCATGAGCGACGAATTGTCAGCCTTGAGCGAATCAACAGCCTTGAGCGGTTCCGCTTGCAGGGAATCGGGCGTCACCAGCGTCAACGACTCCAGCCCCATGCCCAGATAGCCGCGCAGCGCTTGATCCTGCTCACTGCCGGGCGCGATCTCGCTGCCACTGGCGTGCCAGGCGCTGAGGCTTACGGCACCGGGTGCCGACTGACGCTCCAGCGCCAGACACAGTTCCAGGGCGCGGGCGTCCTGCTCGGCGCGCCGCAGACGCCCCGACACCGGGTGCTGCCCCAGCGACACCAGACTCACGACCTCAAGCGGCGCTGAGGCCTGCTGCGCAACGGACGAACGATCTGCCTTCATGTCCTTCTCCTTTCCCCTGTCGCAGGCGCGAGTTCAGGCCGCATCGGCGGCAAGCGTGGCGGATGACGTAGCGGACACGGTAGACGACTGCCCCGCCGCCGAGGCAGTACCTGCCGCCGACGAGGTATCACCGCCGGCACTGCGTTCGGCCTCGAGCTGCTGACAGAGACTGGCGAGAATCGCCCCGGCGTCACCGATCACCGAAAGATCGGCACGCTTGACCATGTCACAGCCACCATCGGTGTTGATGGCCACCACCTTGTCGCAGCGCTGGATGCCCTGCAGATGCTGGATGGCCCCCGAGATGCCCACCGCGACATAGACCCGCGCCGTCACCCAGGTACCGGTGGCGCCGACCTGGCGGGCACGCGGCATGAAGCCGTCATCCACCGCCACCCGCGAGGCGCCTTCGGTGGCCCCCAGCAGGCTGGCGGCGCGGTGGAAGCCATCCCAATCGCGGATGCCGTTGCCCGCCGAGAGAATGAATTCGGCCTCGCCCAGCGCGATCGCGGAGGGATCGACGGCCACCGGGCCAAGATCTTCGATCACGTCTGGCACGGCGTGCGCGGTGCTGGCCGCCTCCCACTCGAGCGGCAGCGCGGCGTGGCGCACATCTTCCACCGGCTCGGCGCATTCCGCCTCGCACAGCACGATACGGGTCAGCGGGCGGGTCAGGTCCTGCTGACCATTGCCGCTGCGCCCGGTGACGTTCACCTCGGCAAGCTCGCCACGCCCGATGGCGGCAAGCTCGCCGTCGAGCTGATAGGCATTGCCGCTGGGCCGCGCCAGCGCATCGCCCCGGCACAGCAGGCGCGCACCGAGACGTCGGCCGCGTTCGCCGCCGCCGGTACGGGATTCCGGCAGCAACCACAGCCGTGGTGCCAGCTTGCCATCGATGGCCTCAAGCTCCGCCAACTGGGCCAGCGGCGCGTAGCCATCGTGGAGAGTATCGGCGAAGTGCAGCCAGCGATCGGCCCCCGCCGCGCCGAGCCCGACACTGTCGGCGGCGTCACCATCCTCACGCAAGGTGCCGAAGGTGACAGCCAACACCGCGCCCTGATGGGCTGGGTCGGCATCGGCGATCTGACGCGCCAGCCCCAGCACATCGCGGTCGTGACTCGACAGTCGCCCACCGGTCATGTCCGGCACCACCGCGATCAGGAAGGCGGGTGATGCGATCTCGACCAGCGGCAGCACGCGCGCCTTGGCCACGGCCGCGGGCTGGCCAGCACCCGCCGCGGCAGGCCCGGAGCGGCCACTGCGGTCGATGCGCTTGCGGCCATTGGCGGCGATGAAGTGGCCGACGTGCGGGTCGCGACGCATTACGCCCTGCGGGCCCATCCAGCGTTCCTGAGGGGCTGCCGCGCCGCGGCCCAGCGCCTGCAGCGCGACGAGATGCTGCGGGTGCAGGCGATTGCGTGCCTGCTGCTCCAGACGCGGGTCACGGCGTGGCAACGCCTCTCGATGGGATACCGGTGGGCGCTCGGATGCGTGTGGATGCTCGGTTGCGTGTGGATCGACGGGAATCGTCATGCCGCCACCTCCGCGTCAGTGGGCTGCGTGGTCGACGCCGCCAAGCCTTGCGTGGACGCTTCCAGTACCAGCGCCCGCGCCATCAGTTCCGCCAGATCCAGCACCTGGGGTTCGGCTTCACCGGCCGGAGCCACCACGCCTTCCAGCATCGCGGTGCACTGCGGGCAGCCGACCGCCACGACCTCGGCGCCGGTCTCGCGCACATCGCCCATGCGCATGTCGGGGATACGCTGCTTGCCGGGGATGTCCGTCACCGGCGCGCCACCGCCACCGCCGCAACAGCGCGAGCGGAAACCGGAGCGCTGCATCTCGCGCACTTCCAGCCCCAGCGCCGCCAGCAAGCTACGCGGCGCCTCGAATTCACCGTTGTAGCGACCCAGATAGCAGGGGTCGTGCCAGGTGACCGCGCCGAGCGTCGCCAGTCTGGTGGCATCGAGGCTCAGACGACCGGCCGCCAGCAGCTCGTTCATGTAGCTGGTGTGGTGGTTGACGAGGTAGTCGCCACCGAAGGCGGCATATTCACGTCCCAGCACATGGAAGCTGTGCGGATCGCAGGTGATGATGCGCGCGAAGCGATACTTCGACAGAGTGGCGATATTGCGCGTGGCCAGCGACTGGAAGGTCGCCTCATCCCCCAGACGGCGCGCCACATCACCACTGTCACGTTCTTCCGCACCGAGGATGGCGAAATCGACCCTGGCGGCGCGCAGTACCTGCACGAAGGCGCGCAGCGTGCGCTGGTTGCGCATGTCGAAGGCGCCATCGCCCAGCCACAGCAGCGCTTCCACCGGACGCGGATCACGCGCCGCCTCGCGGGCGGCCTGCAGCTCGGCGATGCGCGGCAAGTCGAGATCCGCCGCCCAATGCAGACGCGCTTCGAGCGCGAAGCCGCCCGGGTTGTCGGTGGCGATCAGGTTGTCGAGCACCTCGACACCCTTGCCCGGAGTCGCGCCCTGCTCCAGCGTCATGTAACGGCGCATGTCGACGATGGCATCGACGTGCTCGATCATCATCGGGCACTCCTCGACGCAGGCGCGACAGGTGGTGCAGGCCCACAGGGTTTCCGGCTCGACCAGTACCTTGAACTCGTGGATCAGCTTGTCGCCATCTGTCGCCTCACCCGCAGCACCCGGTGCCGCCTTGATCTGGATCGGCCCAGAGGCAACGGTCTGGCTATCAGAGTCAACGGCCTGAGCTGCCGGGCGAGCATGCGGAGAGGCCCCGACGATGGTCTGCTGCGGGCCGCCGCCATGCTGGCCGGGCGCGCGCCTAGGCTCATCGCCCGGATAGGGAGAACCGGCGTAGGTGGCATCGCTGCCACCGGCCATGCCGACCACCATGTCCTGGATCAGCTTCTTGGGATTTAGCGGCTGACCGGCCGCGAACGCCGGACACACCGCTTCACAGCGCCCGCACTGCACGCAAGCATCGAAGCCCAGCAGCTGACGCCAGTTGAAATCGGACGGCTTGCCGACACCCAGCGGTGCCTCGGGGTTGGTCAGGTCCAGCGGCAGCAGCGCGCTGTCGCGGATGCCGGCACTGTCACGGGTGCTGAAACGTGCCGGACGCCGATGGAAGGCCAGATGCAGCGCACCGGCGAAGGCATGCTTCATCGGCCCGGTGATGCGCGAGCCGCCGCCAGTCATGCCGACGATCATCTCCAGCAGCCCCCAGCCGATGCCCGCTACCAGCACCAGCCCGAGAATACCGCCGGAGATCATGCCGCCGACGCCTTCCGGCAGCACCAGTGACAGACTCATCACGAACAGGCTGGCGGAGAACACCAGCAGGCTCTTGGGCAGACGCATCCACGGACCACGCGACAGGCGTGCCGGCGGGTCGAGGCGACGACGACGCACGAACAGCGCGCCACCGAACATCGCGCCACTGGCCAGCAGCAGCAAGACGCCCAGCCAGGCGGAGTCGATGCCGAAGCCGTAGACCACCACCATCAGCAGCGCCGCGGCCACGAAGCCACCCCCGGTGGCGACATGGGTGTTGGCCATGTAGCGGTCCCGCGCGACCACGTGGTGCAGGTCCACCCCGTAGCGGCGCGGCACCTTGGCAAGGCTCGCGATCAGCTCTCCCATGCTCATGGACGTGGCGTCCGCCCGCCCCTGGCGCCACAGGCCGATGCGCTTGACCGCGCCGATGGCAGCCAGCGCCAGCGCGGTGAAGATCAATACCGACAAGATCGTGTCATTCATGCTGCTCACCCTCTTTCTTCAAGCCCGCTCAGTCTCTCTTTCAGACCCGGTCAGTCTCTCTTTCAGACCCGCTCAGCCGCTTTCTTCAAGCCCGCTGTCGACCGGACGACTGCCGAGCCGGCGGCATAGGTGAGGCCGGCTAGGCAGATCACGTCATCAGAAGTCCTTGCACAGACGCAGGGCGTCATAGATGGCGGCGTGGGTGTTGCGCGGTGCGTTGCAGTCACCGAGGCGGAACAGCAGGTAATCATTGCCCTCGGTGGCCTGGCTCAGGCACGGCTGCGGCTTGATGGCGTAGAGCGACTCGACGTCGATCTGGCCCTTGTTGAGCGAGCCGTCCTTGAAGGCGTAGTAGAGCGCCTCATCCGGGCGCACGCCGTTCTCGACCACGATCTGATCGACGACGCGCTCTTCCAGCGTGCCGGTGTATTCGTTCTCGAGCACCGCCACCAGGCCCTCACCCTCGCGGTAGACCTCATGCAGCACCATGTCGGAGGTCATCACGACTTCCTTGGCATACAGGCTGCGGTAGTAGGTCGGGAAGGTGGTGCCGCCGACCGCCGCACCCGGCTTGATGTCGTCGGTGACGATCTCGACCCTGGCGCCCTTGTCGGCCAGATAGTCGGCCACCGAGACCCCGGAGAACTCGCAGATGCTGTCGTAGATCAGCACGTTGCTGCCCGGCGCGACGCGCCCGTCCAGCACGTCCCATGAAGAGACGATCAGGCTCTTGGCCGGGTCTTCGTCGTAGCCCCAGGACGCGAACTGGTCCATGAACGGACGACCGCCCACCGCGAGGATCACCACATCGCCGCGCAGGTCACGGATGGTGGCCTCATCGGCCCGCGTGCCCAGGCGCAGGTCGACCTTCAGGCGTGCCAGTTCCAGCTGATACCAGCGCGTGATGCCGGCGATCTGATCGCGCTGCGGCGCCTTGGCCGCGATGGTGATCTGACCGCCCAGCTCGTCACGGGCCTCGAACAGCGTCACGTCGTGGCCGCGTTCGGCGCACACGCGGGCTGCCTCCATGCCGGCCGGACCGCCGCCGACGATGACGACCTTGCGCACCGGGCCGCTGGTCTTCTCGATCTGATGCGGCAGGCCCATGTATTCGCGCGAGGTGGCGGCATTCTGGATGCACAGCACGTCGAGACCCTGATACTGGCGGTCGATGCAGTAGTTGGCGCCGACGCACTGCTTGATCTGGTCGAGCTGGCCCATCTTGATCTTGGCGATGATGTGCGGGTCGGCGATGTGGGCGCGAGTCATGCCGACCATGTCGACATAGCCGCCTTCCAGGATACGCTCGGCCTGGTTGGGGTCCTTGATGTTCTGGGCGTGGATCACCGGAATCGAGACGACTTCCTTGATGCCGGACGCCAGGTGCAGGAAGGGTTCCGGCGGGTAGGACATGTTGGGTATGACGTTGGCGAGGCTGTTGTGGGTATCACAGCCGGAGCCGATCACGCCGAAGAAGTCGAGCAGACCGGTGGCGTCGTAATAGGCCGCGATCTGCTTCATGTCGTCGTGGGACAGGCCATCGGGATGGAATTCATCGCCACAGATGCGCATGCCGACCACGAAGTCGTCGCCGACTTCGGCACGCACCGCCTTGAGCACTTCGAGACCGAACTTCATGCGACCCTCGAAGCTGCCGCCCCACTCATCGGTGCGCTTGTTGACGCGCGGGCTCCAGAACTGGTCGATCAGGTGCTGGTGCACGGCGGACAGCTCGACGCCGTCCAGGCCGCCTTCCTTGGCACGCCGCGCCGCCTGGGCGAAATCGGCGATGATGCGCTGGATCTCCTCCACCTCGATGGTCTTGCAGGTGGAGCGGTGTACCGGCTCGCGGATGCCGGACGGTGACATCAGCGAGGTCCAGTCGAAGCCGTCCCAGCGCGAGCGACGGCCCATGTGGGTAATCTGGATCATGATCTTGCCGCCATGCTTGTGCACGGCATCGGCCAGATTCTGGAAATGCGGAATGATGCGGTCGGTCGACAGATTGACGGAGCTCCACCAGCCCTGCGGGCTGTCGATGGAGACCACCGAGGAGCCACCACAGATGCACAGGCCACACCCGCCCTTGGCCTTCTCTTCGTAGTAGCGCACGTAGCGCTCGGTGGTCATGCCGCCATCGGTGGCATACACCTCGGCGTGGGCGGTACTGACGACGCGGTTGCGGATGGTCAGCTTGCCGATCTCGATCGGCTGGAAGAGTGCGTCGAATGCCATGGTGAGAGCTCCTCGCCGGGGAGAGCGCCGCCTCGTCACGCTGGCCTGGCCTGCCCGCCGCCACGAGTCGTTGCTGGTGGCGGCGGGGTTGGCGTCAGGCGTCTTGCATGTCAGGAAAGGCGGCGCTCAGGCGTTGCGTTGTCGTTGTTGTGGGTGGTGAGTGTCGTGACAGAGAGATGCTCGGGCAGCCGGCTTGTGCTGTTGCCTTTTGCCGGGGCCGGGCCTTGACCCGAGCCATGGAATAGAGAGTGGCGGATCCGAAAACGTCACACTGTTCCGGGAGCGACCTCGAAATACCCCACGTCACAGCCTTCCTCACCGCCGCTCTGGGTCTGGACGGCGACGGTGCGCAGCTCGCTGCCACGCGCAGCCAGAATCTGGTCCATCGCGCCGGCGAACCAGCCGGTGAACATGTACTCGAGCCTGGTGCCGGTCTTGCCCTGCTGATAGACGAAGCAGGAGTGTTCCAGGCGCACCTTGCAGGTACCGCGCTCCAGGTCGATCTCCTCGGTAATGAACAGACCCCAGCCGCGCTGCGACAGGCGCTTCATGTAGTGCTCGAAGACTTCCACGCCGACCAGGCCATGCAGCTCGGCTTCCTTCTCGCACCAGTGCCAGGCGCTCTTGTAGCCGGCGTGATAGAGAATCTCGGCGTATTTCTCCACGCCCAGCGCCTCTTCCACCGCGACATGGTTGTTGATGAAGAAGTGGCGCGGCACGTACAGCATCGGCAGCGCATCGGACGTCCAGACGCCAGTCTCGCTATCCACTTCGATCGGCAGTTCAGGGGCCATCTTGCTCATGTCGGTGTCCTCCAAAAGGGGCTTGAGGGAATTGCAAAAGAGAGCTCAGAAAAGAGAGATCAGGAAAGTGCGGTCAAGAAAGTACGATCAATAAAGGGCACGGGCAGACAGACTCAGCCGCCCCAGACATTTTCCAGCGTGCGCAGCCAGTTCTCGCCCATGATCTTGCGTACCTGATGCTCGCTCATGCCGCGACGCAGCAGCGCCTCGGTCAGATTGGGGAACTCGCCGATGGTGCGGATGCCTTCCGGATTGACGATCTTGCCGAAGTTGGTGAGACGACGGGCGTAGCCCTTGTCGTGGGTCAGCCACTCGAAGAAGTCCTGGCCGTGACCCTGGGTGAAGTCGGTGCCGATGCCGATGGCATCCTCGCCGACCAGGTTCATCACGTATTCGATGGCCTCGACGTAGTCGTCGACGGTGGCGTTGACGCCGGCCTTGAGGAAGGGGGTGAACATGGTGACGCCGACGAAGCCGCCGTGTTCGGCGATGAAGCGCAGCTCGGCATCGGACTTGTTGCGCGGGTGGTCCTTGAGACCGGCCGGCGCGCAGTGGGAATAGCAGACAGGTACCCTGGACTCGAGGATGACTTCCTCGGAGGTCTTCGAGCCGACGTGGGAGAGATCACACATCACGCCGACGCGGTTCATCTCGGCGACCATCTCGCGGCCAAAGCCGGACAGGCCGCCATCGCGCTCGTAGCAGCCGGTGCCGACCAGATTCTGGGTGTTGTAGCACATCTGTACGATGCCCACGCCGAGCTGCTTGAAGACATCGACATAGCCGATCTGGTCTTCATAGGCGTTGGCATTCTGGAAGCCGAAGATGATGCCGGTCTTGCCGGCGGCCTTGGCGGCGCGGATGTCGGCGGCCGTGCGCGCCACGCAGACCAGATCACTGCTCTCGGCGATCAGCTGGTTGCTCTTGACGATGTTGTTGACGGTCGCCTGGAAGCCTTCCCAGACCGAGACAGTGCAGTTGGCAGCGGTCAGACCGCCCTTGCGCATGTCCTCGAACAGCTCGCGCTGCCACTTGGCGATCACCAGACCATCGATGACGATGCTGTCATCGTGCAGGGCGCGGGCCGCATCGGACCCACCGAAGGAGGAGGAGAATTCGGACATCATGTCGCTCCGGCGCTGGGCAGGCGGCTCTGGAAGTCAGGTCACTGCCCGTACCCAGCGGACAGGGCCTGCCGGAACACGATCTCCAGCAGGCTGTGCCAGCATAGTCCTGCCCTCTTTCCCCTCTGACGCCAGATGCGACCCGTGGCTATCGAATCGCGTCAGGGCTGTCGTTTCTGAAACGACGACGCCCCGACTCGAGAGAGCCGGGGCGTCGTGGGACAGCCGATGGTGTACCGTCAGGCCGGTCAATGCGCGGGGGACAGCTCCTTCAGCGAAGGCAGCAGGTCCCAGCTCAACCAGCCACGCGGCTGTTCCAGACGCTTCAAGTAGCCCATGCCGAGATTGTTCATCTGACGGCGCGTCCAACTGGCGCGGCGCTGGATATAGGCCGAGGGCTTGCCGGCATTGAAGCGGATCGGGTTGGGCAATACCGCCGCCAGCAGACTGGCCTGGTAGGCGGAAAGGCTGGCGGCATCGGTATTGAAGTGATGCTCGGCCGCGGCCTCGACGCCGAAGACCCCCGGCCCCCATTCGGCGACATTCAGGTAGACCTCGAGAATGCGCTCCTTGGGCCAGATCATCTCGATCAGGATGGTGAACCAGACCTCCAGCCCCTTGCGCACCCAGCTGCGACCGTTCCACAGGAAGACATTCTTGGCGGTCTGCTGGCTGATGGTACTGGCGCCACGCAGACGCTCACCGGCCAGCCGCGCATCGATGGCCTTGACGATCTGATCGACATCGAAGCCGTAGTGATCGGGGAATTTCTGGTCTTCCGAGGCGATCACCGCCAGACGGGCATTGTTGGAAATCTGCTCCATCGGCACCCAGTCATGCTGCAGCGCCATCGGCTCACCGGTGACCAGGCCATAGCCCCACTTCTCGAGCATCACCATCGACACCGGCAGCGGCACGAAGCGCAGCAATACCACCAGGCCGATGCAGGCCACCATCCAGCAGGCGACGACCTTGAATGCCCACACCGCCAGCCAGCGCAGACGCTCCATCGGGCGCATGCCGGCACGCGGCGCCGGACGGCGTGTCGCCCCGCGCCGCACACCCGCCACACGCTCCGTGCCTTCCTGCCTGCGTTGCTGTCCTCGTGCCATCCCTTGCCGTCCCGTGTCGTGCGTGTCGTGGCTCGCCGCCGAGCCATTGTCGTGTCAGCCACTGCTTCCTGGTGCCTTCGAGTGTACCAGAGCGTGCCGGTGGCTCCTGTGAAAACGACAACGCCCCTGCCGGAGCGGCAGAGGCGTTGGACGTTGCGGGAGGCTGCTGTCAGTCGGCAGGCGTCAGCCTTGCAGACGCACGCTGGCGTAGGTCGGCTCACCGCGCGCATTGGCCAGTGCCAGAATCGCCGAGGAGACGGGGGACTCGCTGGCCGGTTGCAAGGGCGCATTGCCGACCATGCTCTGGCCGATCGACTGGTGCAGCAGCCCTTCCAGACTGGCGACACCGGTCAGCTGATGATCGCCATCGGCGCGACACGGCACCTCCAGCACGCTGACACTGCGCTCGCCACCGATGCGCTCATCACGCGGCGGCATGCCGAAGTACTCGCGGTAGCACTTGGAGAAGTGCGGCGTGGACACGAAGCCACAGGCCGAGGCCACCTCGATGATCGACAGCGCCGTCTGCTTGAGCAGCTGACGCGCGCGGGTCAGGCGCAGCTTGAGGTAGTAGCGCGACGGCGAGCAGTGCAGATAGCGCTGGAACAGCCGCTCCAGCTGACGGCGCGAGACATCGACATAGTGCGCCAGCTCGTCCAGGCCGATGGGCTCTTCCAGATTGGCCTCCATCAGCGCGACGATTTCCAGAAGCTTCGGCTGGGTGGTGCCCAGCACATGCTTGAGCGGCACGCGCTGCTGGTCCTGCTCGCCACGTACGCGATCGCAGATGAACATCTCGGAGATGCCCGCCGCCAGCTCGCGGCCATGCTCGCGACCGATCATGGTCAGCATCATGTCCATCGGCGCGGTACCGCCGGAGGCCGTGGCGCGGTCCTGATCGATGGAGAACAGTCGTGTGGTCAACGGCACGCGCGGGAAGGCTTCCTGCATCGCGGCCAGGCACTCCCAGTGGATGCTGGTCTCATGGCCTTCGAGCAGCCCCGCCTGGGCCAGCGCCCAGCTGCCGGTACAGACGGCGCCCAGCTTGCGACCGGCACGCGCCTGCGCCTGCAGCCAGCTGACATGCGGACGATGCACGGAGCGCTGGATGCCGACGCCACCGCACACGATGACGATATCCAGCGGCGGGCAGGCCTCGGTGGAGGTATCGGGCGTGACCTGCAGGCCATCGCTGGCGCGCACGGGGGCGCCTTCCAGCGTCACGGTATACCAGCGGTACAGCTCGCGTCCGGCCAGCTGATTGGCCATGCGCAGCGGTTCCACCGCCGAGGCCAGCGAGATGAGCGTGAAGCTGTCGAGCAGCAGGAAGCCGATGGTCTGCGGCTGGCGCGTCTCGCCGGCCATTCCTGCAGCGGAAGAGTGAGCTTCGTACGGGCGGGCGAAACGGCCACTGGTCAATGCCATGAGGGAGTCCTTCTCTATATCTGCTTGAGTGGCAGACCGGGGCCTCGTGGTGCCCTCTCCCGTAGCCTGATGAGGCCGGCGGGGGTCCGCAGTATTATCGTTATTGGGTCTCAGCAGGGAGCGAACCCGGAGGGGTCGGCTCCAGCAGCGACGACATCGGCGATCGGCCCCATCAGGGGAAGGTCAATAAGCGACCTCTGCAATTCCGATAGCGTCAGGGATGTCGTGATTCACTGCCTGGACGTCGTGCGTTGTCCACCTCTCGACAGTAAACCATCGCGCCTGCCTGGCGCAGTGACTTTATCGCCGCTGTGCAGCAAATCATCGTTGCCGTACGGCACAGAATAACGCCTGAGTTGGCTACCACTGACGCAGCATAAGCAAACGCCACCAAAACGGGCTTTCATGCCTTGAGGTTCTGAAAAACTCTGCTTTTCATGACGAAAAAACGACAGTCCCGCTATCCATCAATCGATAGCGGGACTGTCGTTTCTGTCTTTCACGCAGTGTCTCTGCTCGGCGAGCGATCAGCTGCGATTGGCACTTTCATACCTCAACGCCTGAGGCTCACCTCAAAGCAGGTGTTTCGCGTGGTAGGCAAGATGCTCATCGATGAAGCTGGCCATGAAGAAGTAGCTGTGGTCGTAACCGGGATGACGACGCAGGACCAGCGGGTGATCCAGCTCGGCGCAGACCGCCTCCAGACGCTCCGGCTTGAGCTGCTCCTCGAGGAACTGATCACTCTCGCCCTGCTCGACGAACAGCTCCTGACGCGCGGCGCCGCTCTTGCTCGCCTGCTTGACCAGCTCGCAGGTATCCCACTGCGCCCACTGGGTGCGGTCATCGCCGAGATAGCCGCTGAAGGCTTTCTCGCCCCACGGGCAGGCCATCGGATTGACGATCGGCGCGAAGGCCGAGACCGAACGATAGCGGCCCGGATTCTTCAGCGCGCAGATCAGCGCGCCGTGGCCACCCATGGAGTGACCGGAGATCGACTCACGCTCGCCGTCCACCGGGAAGTGCCGCTTGACGAGCGCCGGCAGCTCCTCGGTGACGTAGTCATACATGCGGTAATGACGCGCCCACGGCTCGCGGGTGGCATTGACGTAGAAGCCCGCGCCACTGCCGAAGTCGTAGCTGTCGTCTTCGCCGTCCAGATTGACGCCGCGCGGACTGGTGTCCGGGCAGATCAGGGCGATGCCCAGCTCCGCCGCCTTCTTCTGCGCGCCGGCCTTCTGCATGAAGTTCTCGTCGGTGCAGGTCAGCCCCGACAGCCACCACAGCATCGGCACCGGGCCCTGTTCGGCCTGGGGCGGCAGATAGATGGCGAACACCATGTCGCAATCCAGGCTGCCGCTGCGGTGACGGTAACGCTTGAGCCAGCCGCCATGCACCTTGTTGGCGCTGACCAGCTCGAGTTGTTCGGTCGCGGTCATCATGCTCTCCCTTGTGATATCGCCCATGAAAACGGCGTCGGCAAGCCGACGCCGTTTCGCGTTCCAGACCTCACCGGGCAACAGGTGTTTCCCTGTTGCCCAGCGGCAATTCAGCCTCGGATCAGAAGCTCAGCACGGTACGGATCGACTTGCCTTCGTGCAGCAGATCGAAGGATTCGTTGATCTTCTCGAACGGCATCTGGTGAGTGATGAAGTCGTCCAGATTGATCGCGCCGTCCATGTAACGCTCGACGTAGCCCGGCAGTTCGGTACGGCCCTTGACGCCACCGAAGGCGGAGCCTTTCCAGACGCGCCCGGTCACCAGCTGGAACGGACGGGTGGAGATCTCTTCACCGGCACCGGCGACGCCGATGACGATGGATTCGCCCCAGCCCTTGTGCGCGCACTCAAGCGCCGCACGCATGACATTGACGTTGCCGATGCACTCGAAGGAGTAGTCGACGCCGCCGTCGGTCATGTCGACGATGGCTTCCTGGACCGGCACGGACAGCTTGCTCGGGTTGACGAAGTCGGTGGCGCCGAACTTGCGGGCCAGATCGAACTTGTCTTCATTGATGTCGATGGCGATGATGCGCGACGCCTTGGCCATCACCGCGCCCTGGATGGCGGCCAGACCGATGGCACCGAGGCCGAAGATGGCGACGGTAGAGCCCGGCTCGACCTTGGCGGTGTTCATCACCGCGCCGATACCGGTGGTGACGCCACAGCCCAGCAGGCAGATCTTGTCCAGCGGCGCTTCCTTGGACACCTTGGCCAGCGAGACTTCCGGCACCACGGTGTATTCGGAGAAGGTGGAGGTGCCCATGTAGTGGTGCAGCATCTTGCCATCGAGGGAGAAGCGCGAGGTGCCGTCCGGCATCAGGCCGCGACCCTGGGTGGCACGCACGGCGCTGCACAGGTTGGTCTTGCCGGAGAGGCAGAACTTGCACTTGCCGCATTCCGCGGTGTAGAGCGGAATGACGTGGTCGCCCGGCACCAGGCCAGTCACGCCTTCGCCCACTTCCTCGACGATACCGGCGCCTTCGTGGCCCAGCACGGACGGGAACAGGCCTTCCGGGTCTGCGCCGGACAGGGTGAACGCATCGGTGTGACAGACGGCGGTATTGACGATGCGTACCAGCACCTCACCGGCCTTCGGCCCTTCGACATCGATCTCGACCAGTTCCAGCGGCTTGCCGGCTTCCAGCGCAATCGCAGCACGTGATTTCATGAATCTCTCCTAGTGAGCATCAATAGCGGTAAACTGGCTGCCAACCTCATGCCCTCTGGTGTGGTGATGATCACCACGGAGGCCACCCTGAAAGGTAGCAGCACCTGACAGGTTGCATAGATGAGTCGCCCGAGGGACTCCCCACGCGACAGGCACTGGGCTCGTCCTTGCGGTTCATCCTTGCGGGCTTGGCATGGAGCACAGTCTACGCAGTCATGCGGGTGGGATTAAGCCGTCGGCACTCAGATGATTATTGCCACTCAACAACAATGAAAGAGGAGCCAGCATGCAGCGCTGGGACCGTATCGAAGCCTTCGTGGAAGTCGTCAGAATCGGCTCATTTTCCGGTGCCGCCCGTCATCTTGGGGTGTCCAGCTCACATGTCAGTCGTCTGATCAGCCAGCTGGAAGCCCAGCTCGATACCCAATTGCTCTACCGCACCACCCGTCAGACGCGTCTCACCGATGCCGGACAGGTGTATTTCGAGCACTGCCATCACCTCTTCGATGGCTTCCGCGCCGCCGAACAGGCCATCGGCGACTTCCATGCCCGTCCCAGCGGCGTGCTCAAGCTGACCAGCGCCACCACCTTCGGCGAGCGCTACGTCGCGCCGCTGGTCAACGACTTCCAGCTGCTGCACCCGCAACTGGAAGTGCAGATGCACTTCACCAACCGTCCGGTGGAACTGATCGACGAGGGCTTCGACGTCGCCATCCGCATGGGCGTGCTCAAGGACTCCTCGCTGATCGCAAGGCGGCTGGTGGATCGCCGCGAATTCGTCGTCGCCTCGCATGACTACTTCCAGCAGGCGCCGCGCCCGCACACCCTGGCTGAGCTCTCCAGTCATCGCTGTCTGGCCGGCTCCAAGCGCGAGTGGCTGTTCGAGGTCGAGGGCCAGCGCCGCGAGGTGCGCATCACCGGCAGCTGGCAGGCCAACTCCGGCCCCGCGCTGTTGGACGCCACGCTCAAGGGCCTCGGCCTTGCCCAGATTCCCGACTATTACGTCGCGCCCCATCTGGACAGCGGCAAGCTGATCTCGGTGCTGGATGAGTACCAGGTGCGCGATACCGGGGTGTGGATCGTCTATCCCCGCCACCGCCACCTCTCGCCCAAGGTGCGCCAGTTCGTCGACTTCATGGTCGAGCGCTTCGAGCACGGCATTCCCGGACTCGCGGGCTGACACCCCCGACAGACGATAGACGACAAACGATAGACGGGCTGCCGATGGGCAGCCCGTCTGTCATTGCACTCACCGTGTTCACCAGCGGCGTCAGGCGCGTTGCGCTCCGCTGCCCGGCACCGCCTCCGGCAGGTGCACCGGCGGCGCCTTGACCAGCAGCTTGCTGGAAACGAAGTAGACCAGTGCGCCCAGCAGCGAGCCGGTGAACCAGCCGTAGTCGTAGAACCAGGACAGTCCGGGCTGCGAGAAGCTGATCACCGTCAGCCCCACTGGCACGAAGAAGGCGATGAAGCCCGCCGGATTGAAGGCCGGATAGGTGCTGCCATCCAGATAGAGTGCCGGCAGATCAAAGGACTGACGACGGATCACGAAGTAGTCGACGATCATGATCCCCGCGATCGGCCCCAGCAGACTCGAATAGCCCAGCAACCAGTTGGAATAGAGGCTCTCGAGACTGACATCCGAGACGATCCAGCCCATCTTCTTGATCAGCTCGAAGCCCATCAGCAGCACCCCGACCAGCCCGGTCAGCAGCACGCCGCGCGTCTGGTTGATCAACTTCGGCGCGATGTTCTGGAAGTCATTGGTCGGCGAGACGATGTTGGCCGCGGTATTGGTGGAGAGCGTCGCGATGATGATCAGCACCATGGCGATGGCGACCCAGCCGGGGCTGTCGATACGACCGATCAGGTTGACCGGGTCGGAGATGGTCTCGCCCACCAGCGAGCTGGACGCCGCGGTCAGCACCACGCCGAGCGCCGCGAAGAAGAACATCGTCAGCGGCAGGCCGATGATCTGACCGACGATCTGGTCCTTCTGGCTCTTCGCGTAACGGCTGAAGTCAGGAATGTTCAGCGACAGCGTCGCCCAGAAGCCGACCATCGCGGTCAGGCCCGCCATGAAGTAGCTGGCCACGCCATCGCCTTCGGGACGATTCGGCGGCTGGGCCAACAGCTCGCTGATCGAGGTATGCGGCAGCGCCCACACCATCAGGCCGACACCCACCGCCAGCAGCAAGGGCGCGGACAGCGTCTCCAGCCACTTGATGGATTCCGCGCCGCGAATCACCACGAACAGGTTGAGCGCCCAGAACACGAAGAAGCCGATGACCTCGCCTACCCCGCCCAGCGCCTTCCAGTCTGCCGAGAGGCTCGACAGCAGCAGGTGGATCGCCAGCCCGCCGAACATCGTCTGGATACCGAACCAGCCACAGGCGACCACCGCGCGAATCATGCATGGCACGTTGGAGCCGATGATGCCGAAGGAGGAGCGCAGCACCACCGGGAAGGGAATCCCGAAGCGCGTGCCGGGGAAGGCGTTGAGGGTCAGCGGAATCAGTACCACCAGGTTGGCGACCAGAATCGTGAACAGCGCCTCGCCGACGCTCAGGCCGAAGTAAGCGGTCAGGACGCCACCCAGGGTGTAGGTCGGCACGCAGATCGACATGCCGACCCACAGTGCGGCGATGTTCCAGCGCGACCAGGTGCGCTCGGCACTCTTGGTCGGCGCGATATCCTCGTTGTAACGCGGGCTGCGGGCGACATCCTGTGCCACCACCAGCTCGATCATTTCCTCATTGCTGCGCACCATGTGCGAGCGCGTCTGTGTCGGGGCCATGAGTCCTCACCTGTTCAGCTGTTGTTATTGTTGAGGGTGATGCACTGCGCTTGCCTTGTGTCACTTGTCGTTTCTTGTCTTCCTCACCTTCTCCGTCGCTTTTCTGACTCCTCTCCGCTCCTCCCCGTTCGGCACACTTCTTCAGGCACACTTCATTCGGCACTGCATGCAGAAGATTCTGATGCAGAAGATTCTGCGGCAGACGAATCTGTGGCAGGCCGTGTAGAAGAAACACCTTGCGCAGTTCGTGTGCAAAATCCTGTGGCAAATCGCATGCCGCCGGCCGGATTATTGCCGACAAATCAAACCTGTCTTGCAAGACAACTTGAGATGCAATGGCGCGTATTTTCATGCATGACGCCTGTCAGGTGGCGACAAGCCGTGTTCGCGCCAACTGTCAGTATGGTCAGGTTCCAAGCTGGTGCAAGGCGGTCTTGCACAATGTCCACGCAAACGATCACAAGCCACTGTTGTGCATCACCTTTTCCCTTGAAGATCACGTGAACCACGCTGATTCTCCAGGCACCACAATGGTGAAATATGGTCTTTTCTGGGATAAAAACTCTTTGATAACAACAAGATAAATCCACAAGACTTTATTTGACACTTCATCTTGCCGAACGCGGGAACACTGTCTAATGTTCATTAAGCTGACTGGTGAGACAGGATTTAAATCGGACCTTTCCTGATCCACGATGCCGGCCAGCGGCATGCAGACTTGCCAGGCAGGCGGCGTGTTTTTCCTGGGGCCATTTCGCGCTATCCCTGCTCACCCGTTCAGCCCACCAGCACTCATTGAAGACAACAACAACCGGCGCCAAGCGCCCGATGAGGAAGACATGTCGAACGATTCCCGCATCTCCTATACCGAGGATGCCGGCAAGCTGCGCTGCGCCGTCATCCAGATGGGACTCAACGTCTCCACCGACCTCGAGCCCGCGCAGATCCGTGATGCCATGAACGAGGCCCACCTGCCGCTGATCGACCAGGCCGGTGAGGCAGGCGTCAAGATCCTGTGCTTCCAGGAAGTCTTCAATCAGCCCTATTTCTGCCCGAGCCAGGATGCCAAGTGGTATGCCGCCGCCGAGCGCGTGCCCGACGGCCCCACCGTCACCCTGATGCAGCAATACGCGAAGAAGCATCGGATGGTGATCATCGTGCCCATCTACGAGGAAGTGCAGCCGGGGGTGTACTACAACACCGCCGCCGTCATCGATGCCGACGGCAGCTATCTGGGCAAGTATCACAAGACCCACATCCCGCAGGTGGCGGGCTTCTGGGAGAAATTCTTCTTCAAGCCGGGCAAGTCCGACTGGCCGGTCTTCGACACCGCCTACGGGCGCATCGGCGTCTACATCTGCTACGACCGCCACTTCCCGGAAGGCTGGCGCGCACTGGCGCTCAACGGCGCCGAGATCATCTTCAATCCCTCCGCCACCGTCGCGGGCCTCTCCCAATATCTGTGGGAGCTGGAACAGCCCGCCTCCGCCGCCGCCAATGGCTGCTACATCGCCGCCATCAACCGCGTCGGCCATGAACAGCCCTGGGATATCGGCGAGTTCTACGGCTCCTCCTACTTCGTGAATCCGCGCGGCCAGATCGAAGCCCAGGCCAGCGCCACCGAGGATGAGCTGCTGATCCACGACCTCGACATGGCGATGGTGCGCGAGGTGCGCAACAACTGGCAGTTCTTCCGCGACCGTCGCCCGGACGCCTATACCCGCCTCACCGACGGCGAGTGACGGACTGATGACCCGCACGACAACAACAAGACGACCTGACACTCAATGCCGGACAAGGCCGCGCGATGCGGCCGGGAGAGACTCATGGCAATCCTGATCAAGGGCGGCAGCATCCAGACCCACGAAGAGCGCTACACCGCCGATGTGCTGTGTGACGGCGAGACCATCACCGCCATCGGCACCGACCTGGACGTACCGGACGACTGCGAAGTGATCGACGCCAGCGGCTGTCTGGTGATGCCCGGCGGCATCGACCCGCACACCCACATGCAGCTGCCCTTCATGGGCACCGTGGCCAGCGAGGACTTCCAGACCGGCACCGCCGCGGCGCTGGCCGGCGGCACCACCATGATCATCGATTTCGTGATCCCCTCCCCGCAGCAACCGCTGATGGAGGCCTATCACACCTGGCGCGAATGGGCCGAGAAGTCGTGCTGCGACTACAGCTTCCACGTCGCCGTCACTTGGTGGGACGAGAGCGTCAGCCAGGACATGGCGACGCTGGTTGCCGATTACGGCGTCAACAGCTTCAAGCACTTCATGGCCTACAAGAACGCCATCATGGCGCCGGACGACACCCTCGTCTCGAGCTTCGCGCGCTGCCTGGAGCTGGGCGCGATTCCCACCGTGCATGCCGAGAACGGCGAGCTGGTCTACCACCTGCAGCAGAAGCTGCTGGCCGACGGCATCACCGGCCCGGAGGCGCATCCGCTGTCACGCCCGCCGCAGGTCGAGGGCGAGGCCGCCAGCCGCGCCATCCGCATCGCCGGCACCCTGGGCACGCCGGTGTATCTGGTCCACGTCTCCACCGCCGATGCACTGGAGGAGATCCGCTACGCCCGCGAGCACGGTCAGCCGGTCTACGGCGAGGTGCTGGCAGGCCATCTGCTGATCGATGAAGAGGTCTATCAGAACAAGAGCTGGGAATTCGCGGCCGGCCACGTGATGAGCCCGCCGTTCCGCTCGCTGGAGCACCGTCAGGCACTGTGGGGCGGCATCCAGTCCGGAGACCTGCAGACCACCGCCACCGATCACTGCTGCTTCTGCGCCGAGCAGAAGGAGATGGGCAAGGACGACTTCTCGAAGATTCCCAACGGCACCGCCGGGGTCGAGGACCGCATGGCGATGCTGTGGCACGAAGGTGTCAACACCGGGCGCTTCTCCGCCGAGGACTTCGTCGGCCTGACCTCCACCAATGCGGCCAAGATCTTCAATCTCTATCCGCGCAAGGGCGCGATCCGCGTCGGCAGCGACGCCGACATCGTGGTCTGGGACCCCAACGCCGAGCGCACCATCTCGGCCAAGACCCACCACCAGAACATCGACTTCAACATCTTCGAAGGCCGCACCGTCAAGGGCATTCCGCGCCACACCATCAGCCGCGGCGACTGGGCATGGCGCGATGGTGAACTGCATGCCAAGCGCGGCCACGGCCAGTATGTCGAGCGTCCGGCCTACCCCAGCGTGTTCGACCAGCTCAAGGCCCGCGCCGAGAGCAACGTCGTCAGCGCCGTGGATCGCAGCTGACGGTCGGCGAACGGTCCACCTGAGACCAGTACGAACGGCTGAGACCAGTACGACACGGCTGAGACCAGTACGGCACGACTGAACGACGGCCTGGCGGCGCACCTGACGCGCTGCCAGTCCCTTAGCACTTCCAAACAAGCCGCTGCCAGCCAAGAAGCGCAACCCGACTCGCCTGCAAGACCAACAACAACGACCCCGCGCCTGAGCGCGGGCAGGAGCCACACCGTGACCACATCCTCCACTCCTTCCCACTGGGCCCCGAGCGGGCTCGCGGAAGAGGCGCTGAGTGCGCGTTTCACAGACCTGCATCCGGCGCTCAGCAAGCGCCAGGCCTTCATCGAGAGCTCGCGCTGTCTGTACTGCTACGATGCCCCCTGCATCAAGGCCTGCCCGACCAGCATCGACATCCCGACCTTCATTCGCCGTATCCACGATGACAATCTCGAAGGCGCCGCCAGCGAGATTCTCGATGCCAATATCCTCGGTGGCAGCTGCGCCCGCGTCTGCCCCACCGAGATCCTCTGCGAGCAGTCCTGCGTGCGTAATCAGGGTGATGAGTGCCAGCCGGTGCTGATCGGCCTGCTGCAACGTCATGCGCTGGACAACGCTCAGTTCGAAGCCCATCCGTTCACGCGTGGCACCAGCACCGGCCGGCGTATCGCGGTGGTCGGCGCCGGGCCTGCCGGGCTTTCCTGCGCCCATCGTCTGGCGCGTTTCGGCCACGACGTGGTGATCTTCGAGGCCGAGGACAAGGCCGGCGGCCTCAACGAATACGGCATCGCCCGCTACAAACTGACCGATGACTTCGCCGCCCGCGAAGTCGAATTCCTGCTCGAGATCGGCGGCATCGAGATCCGCCACGGTCAGCGCCTCGGCGACAACCTGGCGCTGGCCTCCCTGACACGCGAATTCGACAGCGTCTTCCTGGGCCTCGGCCTTGGCACCAGCCATGCCCTCGGCCTGACCGGCGAGGATGCCAGCGGCCTGATGGCGGCCACCGACTTCATCAAGGTGCTGCGTCAGAGTGGCGAGCTGAACGCCCTGGCGGTGCCCAGACACGCCGTGGTGATCGGCGCCGGCAACACCGCCATCGATATCGCGGTGCAGGCCAGGCGCCTCGGCGCGCAGACGGTGGACCTGGTCTACCGGCGTGGCGAGGAGCAGATGTCCGCCACCCATCACGAGCAGGAAATCGCGCGCGCCAATGGCGTGATGATCCACACCTGGGCGCGCCCGCTGGCGATCGATGTGGCAAACGATAGTGATAGAAGCGAAGAAGGTGATGACGCCGCGCTCAGCGCGATGCAGTTCGCGCGCACGCGGGTCGAGGATGGCCGCCTCGTCGATACCGGCGAGACCTTCACGCTGGCCTGCGACGGGGTCTTCACCGCCATCGGCCAGGGCTTCGATGACGCGAGCCTGAGCGATACGCATGCCGCAGGGCTGGCCCGCGAGGGGGCCAGGATAGAGGTGGATGAGATGCTGCGCACCAGTCTGCCCGGCGTCTATGCCGGCGGTGACTGCATCGCCCGCGGGCAGGACCTCACCGTTCAAGCCGTCGCCCACGGCAAGCTGGCCGCCGAGGCCATCCATCACGATCTGATGCTCAAGGTGGAGGCCGCCTGATGACCATTCATACCCCGCTCAATGATGACAACGCCCGCCCGGCAGGTGCTGGAGCAAGTGCTGAAGCAAGTGGCGATCACGTCGCCAGCTACAAGGCCGATCTGTCGGTCAACTTCGCCGGCATCCGTGCCCCCAACCC
>Ga0114912_1000151_pt1 | contig 42530 bp, 29 predicted proteins | sample MalvirDeepMed_51_FD_89713 | JGI IMG/M metagenome (GOLD analysis project Ga0114912, IMG submission 89713) | Marine viral communities from the Global Malaspina Expedition - Malaspina viral metaG DeepMed_51 | ecosystem: Environmental > Aquatic > Marine > Oceanic | place: Mediterranean Sea...
GGTGGTTCAGCACCGGTTTGTCGCAGCGTAACTTCAGATACACCGGCTCATCGGATTTCAGAATGCCCATGGCGCCGGAGTGGATGTACAAATCCAGATCAAAATCTTCCGGGCGCTCGATTCGCTCTTCCACTACTTCACCGGCCGTCGCCCTGTGCAGCACCAGCTGACGAACCCCTTCCCTGCCTTCGATGGTACCAATCAGGTACACGTTCGGGTCCCGGAAGATGAGCCCGAATGGATGCACCACAATCTCTTCCGGCTCTGGCCAGCTGCGAGCCTGGTAGGTGAGTTTGCACTGGTACTCCCGGAGCAAGGCTTCGGTGACCACTTCCAGAACATCGGCATCAACGGGCGGGCGCGCACCTCCTAATCCCCGATTGATCACCCTGACCCGGTCTGGCCATTGGCCCAGGGGGTTCTTTTCACGCAACAGCGTGCGGTGGGCTTCATCGAAGTGGGGCTTTAAGTGGGACAGTGCCCTTGGGGGCAGCATTGGTGAGAGGTAGGCCTTCGCCAGCTCAAACGTTAGTGCTGCCGGCAAATCCAGCGCCGGTATGATGTCCATGGTGGCATTGCGGTCGAACGACCAGCGGTAAGGCCGGGAGTTTTCATCAACCAACAAAGGGAAGTCCGCACTCAGCTTTTCCAGATCCCGCTGGATCGAGCGCATGGTGACCGAAAAGCCCTGCTCTTCCAGGCGGCTCGCCAGTTCGGTGGTGGTGATGGATCTTGGGTACCGGGGCACCATCCGGAGCATGGTGAGGTAGCGAACGGCCGTGTTGGACATAACTGGATCCTTGTCTTTTCTCGAAGTCGACAACTTAAGCGACACAATCTGACGCTATATCATGCTAGATTCTTGTACTGGCCAAGTAAAGCCGCTGGCCAATTTTGCCAACGACACAAGGAGCCCTGCCCTGAACAAACACAATTTTGCCTCCCTCCTGCTAGAACATGGGTTTACCCCAAAGACCTACGATTTCGACGCCACCATGCTGGGGTTCCAGCACGACATCTTTAATGCCCTGATCCATAACGACCCGGTATTCAGCGAGCAATCGTTCATTTGCGAGCAGCCCGATTGCCCCGACGCTCTATTGTGCTGTGAGCTCGTCACCAAGTCAGACAATCTTTCCGCAGCCGTTCAGCATTTCTATGCCCGATGGTTTGAGGAGCTTCGGTATGAGAATCCGGTGTTGGAGTTGCTCAATCTGGAGATGCACGAAGATGCCGCCAGCATTCACGTGCTGACCATCAGCAAAGCCAATGCGATGACGTTTGTCTTTAACATCCAGCGAGGTGCGTGATGATTCTGATTTTCGCTGCGCTGGGTGTGGTGCTCTGGGTTGTAGTGTCGATGCTGTGCATCAGCTATTTCAATGACCACGGAGTCGGCTGGGAGGAATGGGAAGCCTTCCCGGTGTGGTTAAAGATTCCGATTCTGGTGGTTGCTCCGGTGTTTTTTATTTCCTGGTGGGTTCGTTAACACCAGCTAGCTATCAGCGGAGATAATCGACACATCGCCTACCGGCTCGCAAACCAACGATGCATAGCTGCATCCTTGGCCGTTCGTTCTGAGGCAGTGTAGTCAAACTTTTACGGCTCAGGCGACCCATACTGTCGTATCGCTGGATTATCCTGCCTGAAGATCGTCGAAGAGCTTAATTGTATGACCAGCACCACCACCGTTTACGACCTGAGCCAGATACTCAATTACCCGATCCGGGTTGAGGTTAATCGATGGGATTCAGAGCATCCCCTGCGTTGGGCCAGCTATAACGATGAGGGTCAGATTGCCTCTGGCCAGTTCCTGGAGCCGCCCGGGTTACCGCTGTTTACGCTGGAAGATGATGAAGGAAGGCGCCTGTGTGATGCCCTGCCGAAAGCAGTATCAGCCATCACTGCGTTGATGCCCGCCATGGACTTTGTGCTCGCACAGGCCTGTGCGGCTTCGGCAGCGGCTCGGGAATTGGCCGGGGACGCTCCTCTACTGTTTATCCTGGCGGTGGATCATGCGCGTGAACAGTCCTGGTCGCTCGAACGGTTTAACGCGTTTCTGGCCGGTAAGCGCTCCGATATTCTTAAAGCAGTTGGGCTTCGGGGCAGCAGATCCCTCGTTCGATTAGTCCGTCGCCTGGCCTTGTCGCCTTTATTACCTTGGGAGCTGGAAGATATTCGCGCCGCACTTCAGAACCCCGAGTACTTAGCCTTGATGCGGCACCACCCTCACCTCCATGTGAACCACCTTCGTTTGCTGAATCGCGTTCGGCAACCGTTGTGGCCCGGATTGCTGAATCTGGTTGATGAACACACCTCGGCAGTGGAGTTGTCCTGGCTATGCCGGGTGATTCGGGATTCGCTCGCCATGGCCGGCGGTAACGAACAGGCCCTTGCAGCAATCCATTCCAGAGAAACCCTTCAGGCCCAGCATGACCGCCTGGTTGAACGTTTTAACCGGGCAAACAGCCGAAACTCCGAAGAGAAGCGGCAAGACCTGGCGAAGGAGCTTTCTGAGGAGCACGGCGACTATCCGAAACCGCCTCTCGCCCCAATCGACGGTATAGAGCCGTTGGGTTCCTGGCTGGAGCTTCTGGAAGAAGGGGCAACCATGCGCCATTGCGTCGGCAGCTATGACGTGCCGGTCGCCCTCGGGGAAGTCTTCATTTACCGGATGGTCCACCCGGCGCGTTTAACCATATCGCTTGAGTATCAGAATAAAACGTGGGTGATCGGCGAGGTTCGCGGGGTGTGTAATTCAAGCCCGTCAGAGGGGGCTTTGGATTGGATTCGGCGGTGGGTGAATACTGGTCGAAGAAGTTAGGAAACACAGACCAGGTCTGCTGTGTGCAGACTGAGCGATGCGAAGAAATTCAATGTTCAGCGTGGTCGCAAAGCGAACGTTCAAATTTTGGACAGTGCTCGCGTTGACCAGAGCCGGAGCGATTAACCGGCACAGCAGGACAACTGCTTTACATCCTTGGTGAACGTTTGCGCACAGAGTTTGAGTCCTTCAACCATGGTCAGATAAGGGAACAAGTCATCGCCGATTTCCTGAACGGTCAAACCTGCTCGTAACGCCATCACTGCCGTTTGGATAATTTCACCGCCTTCCGCTGCGACAACCTGCACCCCGAGCAAACGGCCTGTGCTGCGCTCTGCTACCATTTTAATAAATCCATGGGTGTCAAAGTTTACTAGCGCACGCGGCACGTTTTCCAAGTCGAGCAGCCTGGTGTCCACGCTATAACCCCGAGCAACTGCTTCGGCTTCAGTGAGGCCAACGGTGGCGACTTGAGGATCGGTGAACATGACCCCGGGCATGGCACTGAGGTCGAGTTTGGCCTCGCCTCCCGTCATGTTGACGGCGGCTCGGCTGCCTGCGGCAGCTGCGACATAGACAAACTGCGGTTGATTGGTGCAGTCACCAGCAGCGTATATTCCGGTGACCGTGGTTTGCAGATGCTCATCCACCTGAATTGCGCCGCGTGAAGTTTCCACGCCAATGCTCGCCAGGTTCAGGGCCTCGGTATTGGGCGTTCGACCGGTCGCCACCAGTAGTTGGTCGGCTCGCAAGGTGCCGGCAGGCGTCTCGACGATAAACTCGTTGTCGCTATAGTCCACGTTGCTGGGCGTGGTCTGGCGAAGCACCTCAATCCCTTCCCGTTTAAAAGCCGCCTCTATGGCCTCTCCGATCGTAGGATCTTCGCTGGACAACACACGGCTCCGGGCTAAAACGGTAACCTTGCTGCCGAGTCTGTCGAATGCCTGAGCCAATTCCAAGGAAACGAAACCGGCACCAATCACGATCAGCCGTTTGGGAACGGTATCCAGCGCCAAGGCACTGGTTGATGTCAGGTAAGGAGTGTCTGCCAGCCCCGTTATTGGCGGCTCTGCCGGTCTGGCTCCGGTTCCAATAAAGGCGCGATCAAAATGAACCGGTTTTTCACCACCCTCAGCCAGCGTGACTACCAGGCTATTGGTATCGACAAACCGGGCCTCACCGTTCAGGACTGTGATGTCCTTGTGTTCTCGAAGTATCTTTTCGTACTTGGTGTCACGCAGCTCCTCCACTCGTGCCTGCTGTTGCTGAAGCAGTTTTGCTCGGTCTACCTGAGGAGCCTCAGCACTGATGCCCGCGTCAAACGGGCTTTCTTTTCGCAGGTGCGCGATATGTGCTGCACGAATCATAATCTTCGAGGGCACGCAGCCAACATTTACGCAGGTGCCGCCGACAGTCCCACGTTCAATCAGGGTGACGCGGGCACCGCGCTCTGTTGCCTTCAGGGCAGCCGCCATGGCGGCACCACCACTGCCGATTACCGCAATATGCAGTTTGTTGTCATTTTTCACTCGGGAAACTCCTTGGAGCTTTGAAGTTGCTCTCGTAGCTGGCGTCATAGTGCTTTTTCCGCCAGAACGCATAAACCGTCAGGCCGATGAATACCGCCAGTGCCGGAAGAAGCACATAGTCGAGATAGCCCGTCAGGGCGGCCAGTCCCACGGTGGCCATCAAAATGACCAGAATCGGTGTGAAGCAGCATAGTGCAACCAGAATAGTCCCTACTATGCCGACCCTGAGCAGGTTCTTCGGATTCTTCATTGCCCCTCCGGAGTCGCCTCTGAGGCCGTGGGAGTGGAGGGGTAACCAGCGTCGCTCGTGGCCTCGGTGAGCGCCTCTATGGAAGTGAGCGCATCGTTAAAGGTGACGACGGCTTCTCGATCAGGGTAGCTCACGGAAACTTGCGACACCCCTTCCACCTTACTTAAGGCCAACTTGACGGTGATCGGACACGCGGCACAGGTCATGTCAGGCACCGAGAGAGTTACTGTTTGAGACGCAGCCCAGGAGGACATGCTGAGCAAAGTGAGGAACATGGCAAGTACAAACTGTTTACGCATGAGAAAAATCTCCGTTTAGTAGAATAGAGGCAAAATGTAAGGGAACACTAATGCGACCAGTACCAGAGCCGTAACTACCCAAAAGATCACCTTATAGGTCTTTCGGACTTGAGGGATCGCACACGTTTCACCGGGTGAGCATTGCTCTACAGGGCGATAGATTCGTCGCCAGGCAAAGAACATGGCGACGGTGGCCGCGCCAATGAACAGCGGTCGATAGGGCTCCAAAGCTGTCAGGTTGCCGATCCAGGCACCGGAAACGCCCAGAGTGATAAGTACCAATGGCCCGAGACAGCACGCCGAGGCGAGAAGTCCAGCCATGCCCCCGACAGCGAGAGAAGCACCTCCGGATTTAGATTTGAATTTCGACATGACGCTGACACCTGTTGCCCATGGACTCGATGCGATAAGGTTACTTCCGTAGTCAAGTACGGAGTCAAGCAGTATGTCGGTTAAAGCCAGTTCACTGACTATTGGCGGCTTGGCCAAGGCGGCCAATGTAAATGTCGAGACGATCCGCTATTACCAGCGGCGAGGTCTGTTGTCGGAACCCAAACGACCTCTAGGTGGTATTCGACGCTACGGTTCCGCCGATATTGATCGGCTGACATTTGTTAAAACGGCGCAGCAGCTGGGTTTCAGTCTCGACGAGGTCGGCGACCTTTTAAGGTTGGAAGATGGCACTCACTGTCAGGAAGCCAGTGCGCTCGCCGAGCACAAGCTGAAGGATGTGCGTGAAAAGATCGAAAGGCTGGTCAAAATTGAGAAGGCTCTGAGCGACATGGTCAGTCAATGCCACGCACGGCCGGACAGCATCGCGTGCCCGCTCATTGCATCTCTACATGAGGGAGACATTGGAACAAAAAGCCAAAGGGATTAGCTTCTGAACCAATCGACCTCTTGAGGCTCTACCCCGTCACTGCGGACACTACGAAAAGATAGGCAGATTTATCGAACCGAGGTGCGCGAACGTTCGCTTTTGTTTAAGCGGGAACAAGCGCCACCACATCCCGTAAGCAACGGTCAAAACCGACCTCTCTATATTGCCCAAGAAACTGACAACGTTCCAAAGCTGAAGTTGTCTTTATGGCGCTCGTCTTCGCTGGTCGAGGCACGCAATGTGACCGCGGCCAGAAGGTGATCCCACTGCCAGGTAGCGCCCAGACCGAGCTGGCCGATCAGCGGCCCTTCGTCGAAACGGTAAGCCCCGGCATTGTCATCGATGTAAGAATAACCTACATATTCCACGCCCAGTCCCACATACACGGACCAGCTACTGCCTGAATCCTTGAACGAGCCCGGCAAAGCGATGGTTGAGGAGGTACCAGCGTAGTCCGGCACAAAATTTGTTGGAAGGTGTCTGCCGAGCTGCCAGACCAACCCGGTTTTAGCGGAGGTTCGAAAACTCGACAGTAGTCCGGATCCGATCACCGACAGACGCTGCTCAATGTTGCCGCCCTGCCCGGCTTGCAACAGTTTTCGGCCATGCGCAGCCTGTATGCCACCCACCACATCGGTTCCAAGCTGATTCCCCCACCCTTGTGGCTTGTCGCTTCCCGTGGCTTTGTGCACCCATTTCTGAACCGACTCGGCACCGCTTTCGGGTCCAATAACACCAATGTGAGCACCAAGGCCAGTAATCGTATCGGCGTTCCAACTCCAGAGAGAGCCGCTGAGCGAAAGGTGGCCAGCATAGGGAATGTCGTCGAACTGCGGACCTTCAACCGTAATATCTTCAGGCGTAACCATGAATTGCCGCAAACTCAGGCTTACCGCCTGCTTTGAATCGGCAGCTCCAATACCTGGCAAAAAGCGCAGCTCATCACGCAGAACCCGGGCAAATCTTGCCGACTTTCCATCATTCTCGTCAGCGGTGTCTGTCAGATACGAAAAGCGTACCCCGTTTGTATAGCCGCGATCGGTTCCGGTAAGCAGGTCGTTATCCCAGGACAGGTTCACGACTTCTGCCTTCAGGATGGTTGGGAAAACACTAATAACGAAAATCAGCAGGAAGGCACATTCGCAGCGACGACTCAAATCCAGTCTCTCCGGTTGAAACTAAAAGTAACGAGCATGGCCTAATGTCGGGTCAGACCTGTTACAACGGCCACTCAATCCAGATGTGCAGACTAAGTCGCTTTCCCCCGCTTTTCTAGTTCCGTCCCATCAATGCCATCAGGTTTCCTAGCACCCCTCGAAGCGTGGCCGAAACAGCTTCAGATCCAACGCATTATCAGAGGGGGCTTCGGTGGCCAGCCATTTCTCGACAATCTCTTGAAACTCCCCACTGGCCCACAAAGCGCGAAGCCCTTCATTCAATCGGTAGCGGAGGATGTTTGATCGAGGATTCTTGTGGCCAAAGAGTACGTGGTAATAGCTGCTTTTAAAGGGCTTGGGGGCAAACGTAAGTTCCTTCGCTTCCTCTGGCGTCATCCACTGATCAATCATCGCCATGCCAACCAGGGGATCCATCGGAAACAAATCAATGCGTCCGGCTAACAGTTTCCGGAAATTGGCCTCGTCCGATGTGGTCACATCCACGCTCACAGTGCCTCGGCCCACAAGGCTCGCGAGCTTTTTGTTGTAGCTATAGTCCTGGGTAGCGCCTACAGACATCCCCTCCAGATCTTCAACCGACGCCCAGTCAAACTGCATAGCACGCCGATGGTAGAACACATATTGATACGGAAGAACTCCGGCTGAATACAGGAAGTTGTGTGCCCGTTGTTCCACACACGACCAGGCCGCCGTTCCGTCGAACTGCCCGGCCTTCGCCAACATCAAAGCCCGAGACCAGGGATAGAAAGTGAATTCGGTCTTGAGCCCCTGAGTTGCATAGGCCTGAGTGATCAGCTCGGCGAGCAGCCCATTATCATCGGCGGATTCATCAAAGTACGGTGGCCAGTGCCCGGTGGTAAGCCGAACCGTATCGGAGGCTTGAGCAGGCGGGGCAAGAAAAACTGAAAAGGTGAAAAGTAAGCATGCGACCGTTCCTGGAAAACGTAGCAATCTATTAGGTTCCCTTATTGATCAATTAGTGTCAAAACGACTAGCTCTCTAAAATAGTACAGACTTAAACCTGACGCCACATGTTGAGCCGAACCACTCGTGAAGTCTCTACCTCACCCAAACCGCGGTTACCCGATTCCGACCCAGCGCTTTGCTTTGGTACATCACCCTATCGGCCCGGCTAACGGCTGTGACAGCGTCATCTCCTTGGCGCAGATCCGTCACACCAATACTCACCGTAGCTTCAAAATCCGCGCCACCGGTGCTCTTCCCCCGATAGGTTTCCAGGGCAACCCTCAAGCGTTCAGCCGTTTTAAGGGCATCACTGACGGTGCACTGCGGCATGATCACCAGAAATTCCTCACCACCCCAGCGCGCGACCAAGTCCTGGGCTCTGAGCTCCTGGCGGAGAATGTCGGCAAAAGCCTGCAACACCTTGTCGCCGGCGTTGTGTCCTCGGCTGTCGTTGAGCTGCTTAAAGTGATCAAGGTCCATCAGCATCAAGCTCACTGGCTCGCCGGAACGTTTGAATCGCTCAATCTCCTGATCGAGCAGGTATTGCATCTGTCGACGATTGAGCAGGCCGGTCAGTGAATCGGTGATGGCCACTTTCTGCAACCGCTTCTGGGCCGCGATGACAACGCCCAGGTAAAATACCGACAGGTAACTGAACATGGCGAAAACAGCGGTGAGGTTGAACAGGTGCACTAAGTTGAGGGCCATTTCTGGAATAGGCTGTAGGGGGGCTACAAACCACATCACCACACTCAGGGCCACGTAATAGGCCCATAGCACACACAACCCGGGCACTATCCACTTCCGGGGTGCGGAAAGGCAGATCGCCGGGATAAACATCAGCAAGTAATAGTGAAAGCCGCTGCCCCAGCCGATCATCACGATTCCAAGGGCGGCATGCACAACCACTTCTGTCCAGATCAACCAGACCGCCAGTCGGTTACGCCGCTGCTTCAGGGCGTAATAGGCTCCGATGTACATGGCCACGCTAACCACGTTCACCCAGGCCAGGACCGGAGAATCCAGAATCAGGAAAAGAAAGAAGAAGGCGACATCTACCGAACCGGCGATCTGGGCACAGCGCATCGCCAGCTGCCAGAAGGCAGGCCTTCCGATTCGCGCCGGCGCACTTCCATTTTCAAAGGCGGGTGAGTTATCCACGATGCTCCTGAGCCATACATTTTTATCGCAAAAGCAGAATAGTTGTCCTATGCACCCATAGTGGTTCAAACACTGCCAAGGAGGAACGGCTATCACAACTTTTAACATTCACGGTTGGAGTCACCAGGTATCGGCGGTGGATTCCGAGTGGATTTGTTCAAGAATTTGCCGTTTGGCACCAGACTGATCCAACCGCCTCAAAATGCGAGCCAGTGGCTGTATAAGGTCTTTGTGGCGTTCGTGCAGGTAATGGTACAGCGTAAACGTAGTGACCGGTTCAGCATGTTGATGAAACTTGCTCCAGCTGGCGTGCTGCATTGGAGAAAAGCCCTCAATCTCGGAGACCAGGGCCACGCTGACTCTTCCCCGCTCCAGTAATTCATTCACCTGGGCATAACTTGCAGTAGGCACCGGTTCCAAGCCTGAACTCGCGGCCGTCATTTCCTCGACAATCACTCCCCGGCGTATGGCGACTAACTGGGGAGATTCCTGCGCCGATGCCTTCCAGTCAGCAACCGGTTCTCGGGTTACCGCAAAGAGCTGTCCCTCCAGTAGCGGATACGGAACCTTAACCAGGCTTTCAGTGTCATTGCCGACGGCCTCAACCCGGAAAAGATCACCGTCCATAACACCTTGCTCAGCCATCAACAGCGCCCGGCGGGAAGGAAAGCTATGAATCACCAGCTCAATATTCAGCTCTTTATAGGCAGCACGAAGCAACCGAATGCCTAACGCCACGCTGGGCACATCCTCGATCACTGCGATGTTGAGCGCTTGCTCCGCCCTACCGGTTGTCACGTCGGCACTGGCACAGGAGGCGCCGACGGCGAATAGGAGCAACAACAGCATTCTACCCATATCGCGACCACTCAGTTTTAGACGTTCTCATAGGAGGATAGTTGAGAACCCCGTAGTCATCCGCTGCAGATGTGAACCCGTTAATATGGAAAGCCCGCGGAACTTCAGGCCCAAACTCCCAGAAGGCTCTGAACCAAAGAACCAGCGCCGAAGGCAAGACCCGCTGCGCCGCCCGGTCTTGATTTCGACCGTGGCGGTCATGCCCGGCAGGATCTCCAGTTGACGATCCGGGAGCCCGGTAAACTGCCGCCCGGTGCGAATGCGCACGCGGTAATAAGGCTCTTCATCCCGATTGCCCTCCTGTTCGATCATGGTATCGGCGCTGATAAAAACCAGCTCCCCCGGCAAATGCCCGTAGATACTGAAATCGTACGCATCCACTTTCACTGACGCCGCCTGTCCCAGGTGCAGGAATGCGATATCGCTGGGTTTGACTTTGCCTTCGATCAGCAGATCGTCTCCGATGGGGACGATCTCCATAACCGTGCCGCCGGGACGAACGAGCCGATGGTGGTTACTTCCAGGTTCTTCACGATGCCGCGCAGGGGCGCATAAAGTATCGTTTGTTCAAGCACGTTGTTTCGTTGGCGCATCTGCTGCATGACGCTGCTCAGCTCCGATTGCACCTCGCTCAGCTCACCTTGCACTTCCCGGAAAAAGGCGGTTCGGGCGTTGGTAATCTCGGCGGTGATTTCGGCAACCTGGCGCTCCAATCGGATCAACTCCGTGCGGCTGACGTCACCTGAAGCCAGCAGCGGCCGGTTAAGGTCCAGCTCTTCCTGCATCAATGCGCGCACACGCCCCAGAGCGGCGACTTCCTCGTTCAGTGCTTCGCGGCGGCGAAAGGGCCATTCAAGGCCCTTCTTGCGGTTTAACCGGCCGCTAATACGACCGTTTGGCTTGGCCCGTCCCGAGGATCAGGGGTTGTAATGCCATTCGTTGGCATTGTCGGGGTCCTGCTGGAAGCCCGTCGAGGACGGTGTGCTCAGGCTTTTGTAAAAGACTGTGGGCAGGGCACCCGGCGGAGATAGCAAGTCCGCGACATACTGGGAGTCCTCGGTGATCTTGCCGCCCTGGGTGCGTCCGTTTACCCAGACTCGCGACTTGCCGATGGTGGTATTCACGAGCTGCTCGACATACAGGCCCCCGGTGTTGGTCAGGTTGAACTGTATCGCGCCACCGCTTAAGGAGCCACTGTCGTCAGCATTGCTCTTGAACGTCCTGCCTTCTAGCCTGATGCGCCCACCGCTTAGCCCGCCGGTGGTAGCGATCTCGTTCACTGTCAGCTCATCGCCGGCGTGGTAGGTCACGTCGGTGGTAGCAGTCGTTTGTGCATAGGGCATCATCGTCACGTCACCCTGGCCGTAGACGTTGGCGTAGCTGGCGCTGGAGATGTTGCCGCCTTGTACCACATCGCCGCCGGCGTGCAGTGATACCCCCGTGCCGCTGACCGTGCCCGCCAGATCCAGGTCGCCATCGGTGGTGAGACCGATGCTACCCTTGCCGGTCAGGCCAATCACCGAGAGCGGATCGCTGCTGCCGTTGTTGATGTAGACCCCACCGCTGCCGCCGTCAGCCGCCAGGGAGGCGACACGCACGTCCAGCGGGTCGCTGGCGCGGGCGATGCCCTGGGCAGCGACGATTCTTAGCAGGCTGGCGACGATATTGTTGGCATCCCCGTTGCCGTCGAGAATCGAGCCGCCCTCGGCGAGCAGCATCACCGCGTTACCCGGGCTCAGTGCTTTCACCTGGTCCACGGTCAGGTTGCCGGTGGCGGTGCTCACCTTAACGTTACCGTTGGCAGCGCTGGCATTGAGACCGGCCAGGCCGTCGCGCTCAGCGATATTGATGTTGCCATTATCGCTGACACCGGCATCGATACGGTTGGCACGGGTGTCGATGGCACCATTCACGCCGATGCCGTCGGCTGAAGCCAGGGTGACGCGGTCACCGCCCACATAGGTGGTGGTGTCGTTGTCGTTGGCTAGGCTGCCATCGGCGGCGCTCAGGCTGACATCACCGTCTGCTCGGATATCGCCAAGAATAGCGTCTCCATCATGCACTGCCATCGCGATCTCGCCGTCACCGGTGCGCACTGTGTTCAGCGCCACGGTGCCGGTCTGGTCGAGACGGATATCGCCGTTGTCTGTGATCGCCGTCAAGTCAGCGGCGTTCAGGCTCAGCGCACCTGCGGCACCTATGCCCTCTGAGGCATTCAGGGTAACGTCGCGGCTATCGATGCGGCCTTCACCATCGGCCTCGATGGCGCCGCTGGACGCCAACTTCACGCTGTGCTCACCCGACGCGGCCACCTGGCCGACGCCCAGATCGCCGCCGGCGGCGATGTTAATGTAGCCGTCCTCAGTGCTCGCTTGGTCTAGCGTCAGGGCCTCCTGGTTGGTCAGGTCGATATCGCCGCTGCCGGTTACGCTAAGGTTGGCGCTGGTCAGATCCGTGTTTAGATCGATGCCCGTGACCGCCTTGGCGTCCAGGTTATCGGCGCTCACCAGACTATCGCGACCTTTGTGAATGTTGCCGGCGCTGTCCAGGGTGACGTTGCCATTCGCCGCCAGGCTATCAATAGTCAGATTACCGCCGGTGGTCAGGTACGCGTCACCATCGGCCAGTTCGACCTCCTTCACGGTCAAGGCGTCGGCCTCATCCATATAAAGGCTGCCGCTGCCGGTAATGGTGGCGTACAGGTTGCCCACCTTGGTCTTCAGGCCCGAGAGCGCCGAACCGATGCTCTGGGCGGTGCTGAGGAACACATTTTGTCCGGTAACGTTCTCGCTGATCGCATCGCTGGCGTTGATGCCGCCCTTGTTGCTGGTCAGGATGGCGTCACCGCCGGCTTGCACCCGGGTCAGGTCGATGTCGCCATCGGTGGTCATCGTCACATCGCCATTGGCGGAAGCCAGGCTGCCGGCCGCCATGTCAATACCGCCCTGGCCCCCTTTCACGGTCAGATCCGTGCCGCTGGCCAGACGGGTGATGGTAACCCCATGAGCGGCATCGAGATCAAGATTGCCAGCGGATGTGGCGGTACTGGTGCCGGACTGGGTAATGGCGCCGTTCAGAGCATCGATGAGCAGGGTGCCGGTGGTGGCAGTCAGGCTGTGGTCCGTTTGGCTCACCGCGTTGCCGGCGCTCAGGCTCACGTTGCCGTGGGCGCTGGCGCTGCCGCGCGTCAGCGTCACATCGCCGTCCGCTACCAGGGCCAGATCGTTGCCGGCCGTGGCAGTGCTGTCGGTCAGTTGAACGTCGCCGGCCATGCCGGTCAGCGATAGGTTGGCATCAGTCGCTTCGGCACTGGAGTCGGTCAGCGCGATATCCGTACCGGCGGTGCCGGTCAATTCGCCCTTGGCCTTGACATGGCTGTGGTTGACCGTGATGTCGCCATCAGTGGCGGCGAGATCCATGTCGCCAGCGGTAGCGGTGACGCTGGAACCATCCAGAATGATGTCGGTTCTTGCGGTCATTGCCAGGTCGGTGCCGACGGTAGCGGTAGCGTTGTCCAGCGCGATGTCGGCAGCGGCCGCGTCCACGGTCATATCAGTGCCGGCGCTCAGGGTGCTGTCGGTGACGCCGACCCGGCTGCCGGCGTTCAGATCCATTTTGCCGGTCTGGGCGGTCAGCGAGCTCTGTTCGATCACCGTCAGGTCACCGGCTTCGGCGTTGGCGGTGACGTCGCCGTGGGCAACGCCACTAGAGGCGCTATCCAGAGCGATGTCGTTACCGGCCTTCAGGCTCAGGTCACCGGCTTGCGCGAGCAGCGTGCTGCCGGTGGTGTCGGTCGCTTCGCTGTCGGTCAGGGTGATGTCGGTGCTGGCATCCAGGGACAGATCGGTACCGGCGGTGGCCTGGCTATTGTTCAGCGCGATGCCCGCGTTGGCGGCATCCACGGTCATCGATGTGGCGGCGGTGGCGCTGGAGTCGGTGAACGACACGGCGTTGCCAGCGTCCAGATCCATGCTGCCGGTCTCGGCGTACAGCAGGCTGCTGTCGATCACGGTCAGGGCGCCCTGCTCCGCGTTGGCGGTGACGTCGCCGTAGCCGATGCCGTGGGAGGCGCTGTCCAGGGCGATGCTGTCGCCGGCGGTGAGGCTCAGGTCGCCGGCTTGCGCGGTGATGGTGCTGCCCACCGTGTCGCCGTCGCCGCTGGTGTCGGTGAGCGTAATGCTGCCACCGGCGCCCAAGGTCAGGTCGCTTGATGCGTCGGCGACGCTGTCGTCCAGGTTGATGTCCTGGCCGGCGTTGCCGATCAGATCACCGCCAGATTGCGTCTGGCTGCGGGTCAGGGTGATGTCACCCCGGTCGGCGGTCAGGATCATGTCGTCGCCGGATGTGCCGCTGGAGCGGGTCAGCCCAACGTTGGTGCCAGCGATCAGATCCAGGGTGCCGTACGCGCTGGTGACGCTGTCGGTAAGGCGAACGTCTCCCCCGCTGCCGGTCATCGAGAGGTTACCGCCGTTAGCGTCGGCGTGGGAGTCGTTCACCAGCGTGACGTCAGTGCCGGCGGTCAGGGCCAGATCGTTCCCGGCGGTGGCGTGGCTGTTGCCCAGCGCGATGTCGGCAGCGGCCGCGTCCACGGTCATGTCGATACCGGCGCTAAGGATGCTGTCGGTGACGCCGACCCGGCTGCCGGCGTCCAGATCCATGCTGCCGTTCTGCGCGGCCAAGGAGCTGTTCTCGATCAACGTTACGTCGCCGGTTTGCGCGTCGACGCTCAGATCATCGTGCGCGACGACCGTGGAGGCCCGCTGCAGACTGATACTATCGGCGGCGGTCAGCGCTGCGTAGCCACCGTTGGCGGCGACGTGGCTGTTGTCCAGAGTGAGGTCCGCGTCGGTGCCGTTGTGTTCGTCGGTACCGGCGGTCAGCACTGCCGCGCCGACCGCCGTGGCGTTGGCGTCGGTCAGGCCGATGTTCTGGCCGGCGGTGCCGGTGAGATCGCCGCCGGATTGCGTTTGGCTGCGGGTCAGGGTGATGTCACCCCGGTCGGCGGTCAGCGTCATGCCGCTGTCTTCCTGGGCCGGTGCGGGTTCGCCCACGTCGTGGGTGCCGCTGACGGCCAGCGCGTCGGTCAACGTAATGCTGTCGCCGGCGTCCGCCGCGAGCGTGCCGCCTGCCGTAGCCTGGGCGGCGTTCGACAAGGTTATGTCACCGTCGGTGGCGCTGATGGACAGATCCCCGCCGTGGGCTTCGGCGACGGCACCGTTGTCCAGGAGAACGCTACCTTTGGCTTTAAGCGCGGTATCAATGGCCGCGATGGCGGTGCTCGAGTTGTTCAGCGTCAGGTCCGCGCCCTGTGCATCCAGGGTCATCCCGATACCAGCCTGGGCGTGACTGCCGTTGGTCAGGGTAATGCCCTGGCCGGCGGTGCCGGTCAGTTCTCCACCGGCGCTGACCCTGGCAACCCGCAGATCAATATCGCCCTCGCTGGCAGCCATCGCCAGGTCACCGGTGCTGGCCTGCAGGCTGACACCGCTGTTCAGACCGATATCGTTGCTGGCTTTGAGGGTCAGATCGGTGGCCGCGGTGATGCTGCTGCCGTTGTTCGCCTCTATGCTGGCAGCCTGGGCGTCCAGCGTCGTTTCGCCGCTGGACTGCAGCTGGGTACCGTTGGTCAAGACGATATCACCGCTGTTCGCGGTGAGCGTCATGTCGCCGATTCGCGGCATCGGGGCCGGAGCGAAGGTGATCAGCGGCGCCACGCCGCTGATCAGGGTGGCGGTGTTCAATTGGATCAGGCCGCCGGCCAGCAGGTCCAGATCGCCGTCGGCGGTCAGGGCGCTGTTAGTGATGGTGATGTCACCGGCGCCAGCGGTCACGACCATGTCGTCACCGGCATCAACTCTGGAACCATTGATCGCGCTGACGTCGGTGCCGGCGGTCAGGGACAGATCGGTGCCGGCGGTGACGTTGCCGTTGTCGATCGCAATGTCGGCCTGGTCGGCGTCGAAGCTGACGCTGGTGCCGGCATGGGCCGCGCTGTCGGCGATCGCGATGCGGTTGCCCGCCTCAGCGTCGATGGCGCCAGCGGTGGCGGTCAGGCCACTGCCCTGCGCCAGGGCGATATTACCGCCGGCGCTGGCGCTGAGGTTCTCGGTCGCGGTGGCTTGGGATGCCGGTGTCAGCGTGATGTCCCCAGTGGCACGCAGAGCCAGGTCGTCGCCCAGAGCCTCCAGCGTGCTGTTGGCGAGCGTGACGCTGGCAACGGGCGGCGCCGACGGAATCCTGCCCATCGGTTGAATAGCCGCGAACCCGGTGCCGGCACCCACCTGGATGCCGCCAGCGGCGGTGCCGGTGGTGCGGGTCAGCGTGATGTCGCCGCTTTGCGTCAACAGCAGCAGGTCGTTAATGTCCTCCTCGCCGAGATCGCCGGCGGTACCACTTGTAAGGGTGCTGTCGGTAGCGGTGATCGCGCCACCTGCGAGGAAGCCCAGGCCATGGCCGGCGTCGAGCAGGCTGTTGGCGGCCAGAGTCATGTCGCCCTCGGCCAAGCCCATTAGGTTGCCGTCGGCAGTGAGCGTCTGGCCGTTGATGGTGAGGTTCCCGCCGCTTTGCATATCCAGATCGCCGGCGGCCTGCATGCCGGCGTTGACGGTCATGTCGTCGCCGCTGGTCAGCCAGGTGTCGCCTTCGCCGGTCTGGGTCACGTTCTCGTTCACGGTGACGGCGCCGTCGGCCACGGCCAGGTGCAGATCGCCGTTGGCATCCAGGCCGGTAAGGCCGGGCAGTCCGAGGTTCGGGGTCACGCCGCCGACGGTCAGGTCGCGGTTCTGATTGAGCAGGTAGAGACCGCCGTTTCCGGCGTCCGCTTCCAGAGCGCCGGTTTCGATCAGCAGGGGCTGGTCGGCGCGACCGATGCCGGCGCCGGCGCGCAGGGCCAGTTGGTCTGCATACAGTTCCGGGGTGTCGTCCGCTGCGTTGAGCGCATCGATGGCGCCAGCGGCCACCAGGGTAATGTTGGCGTCCTCGCCATCGGTGCGCACTTCGCCCAGACGCAGGTCGCCGGCGCCGCTGGTGAGGGTGACGTTACCGGTGGTGGTGGTGACCTTCTCCACGTCCAGGCCGTCCTGGTCGTGTAGGTTGATTTCGCCCTTGGCGCTGGCGGTCACCACGTCCACGGCGGTGTCCAGGCCGCGCACTTCGTTGGCGCCGGTGGCACCGATGCCGCCGCCGGCGGTGAGCTCCAGGCGTCTGCCGCTGATGCCGGTGCTGTTGTCCTGGTCGTCGTCGATGCGGCCGTCCGCGCCGAGACGAATGATGGCGCTGTCGCCGCCGGCGGCCAGTTCGTGGAGGATCAAGTCGCCGGCGGCGGTCACGTCGATGTCGCCGTTGAGGGCTTCCAGGGCGATCAGCGTCAGGTCGTCGCGCTCGCGCAGCAGGACATCTCCGTCACTGGTGCCGCTGTCAACAACGCGGTCCACCTGGATGTCCAGTTCCACCCGGCCATCGGCCCGGAAGTGGAGGTCGCCGCCGATGACATTCAGTGTGTCGCCGTTGTCGTCGATGATGGCGCCGCCTTCGGCATACAGATAGGTGTCGCTGTCCGCGTCCACGACGGTGTCGACGATCTGCGTTTTCAGACGCAGGTCGCCCCGGTTCCGGAGCCCCATGTCGCCGGCAGCGGTGAGGCCGTTGAGGCCATCCACGGTGCCCAGCACCAGCTCGTCGCCGCCATTGTCATTAATCACGAAGGCGTCGCCGGTGCCGGCGTCGATGGCGATTTCGCCCGTGTCGGTGTGGAGGGAATCCACGTCGTTGGCGACGCCGTGCGCGGCGCGCAAGGCAATGGCCGACGCGTGCAGCACGCCCGCTTGGGGTACCCAGTCGCCGTTGACCCAGGTGCCACCGACGCCGCGCACGGCGCCGCCGGCGTCCAGGCTGATCAGCGACGGGCTGACCACGTCGCCCACCACGCTGATGTCGCCGACCACATCGGCCACGCGAATCTCGCCATCGGCCTTGATGTCACCCAGGCCGATATCACCGGTGGAGTCCAGGTAGACGCCGCTGTTCAGGGCGCGGCCGCTGCTGGTACCCATGTCCAGGCGGTTGGCCTGGATGCCCAGCGGCGTGGCGGCGGACATGTCGATGTCCTGAGCCTGATCGTAGGCGGCGATGGACTGGTGCCGCAGCGCCTGGCTGGCGTCGCGGGCGGCGGTGGCCTTGAACACGGATTGGTCGGCCATATCCCGGGATACGCGGGTGGTATCGCGCATGGTGGTCCAGCTTTCCACGTTTGTGAGCGCGTCACGGTGGTAACTCTTGGCCACGTCCAGGTCATTCATCGCTTCGTTCACTTCGTCCGCCAGCGGCGAGAAGGTGTTGCGGTCGTATTCGTCCACCGCGTACTGGGCGGCGGACAGAGCCAGAGCCAGGCCTTCGAGGATGCCGCTGGCGCCGCCATCACCAGTCATCGGGATGGCCTGGGCGGCGCCGGACGCGATGGACGCGGCTTCAATGCCGAGGGAGAGCCGGGTCACCGTGCGATTGAGCGAATTCAATTTACCCTCGGCCGCGCTCAACTGGCTGCTGAGCTGGTCCACGGTGCGCTGGGCGCTTCTCAAATTCTGCTGGGAAATATTCTTGCCGACGATCGCTGAATTGACGGCGTTGATGTAGGCCTCGAACTGCTGCTGCAGGGTCTGCAGTTGCAGAATTTTCGCGTTCAGCTCCGCCACCCGGCCGGCGTAATCGGCGATGGCGGTGTCGCGGACGATTTCCGCGTCGCGCTCGGTGGGGGTATTGCCGATCAGGGTCACGTAGTCGCCGCGCACGTTCTGGTCAGCGCCGTTGCCGTCCAGGATCACTCCGTCCCGGGCGATCACGTACACGTCACCGGTGCCGCCCGTATCCAACATGCCCAGGGTGACGTTGCGGTCGGCGTCCAGAGTAATGTCGCCACCTTCGGTCACCAGGTTGCCGGTGATGATATTGCCGTTGTAGCCCTCATTGGTTGTGTCGGTGCGGGCGGTCAGGGTGATACTGCCTCCGCCGGGCAGGCGGATGGTGTCGTCCTGGTTGAGGAACACGATATTGCCGTTGGTGGCGGTGAGCACCAGTTTGCCGCCGTCCATGATCAAGGTGCCGCCATTGTTATCCAGCACAGTGATCGAGGCGGCGACGATGGTGACGCCGCTGACGCCCTTGCCCACCAGGCTGTCGGCGTCCACTTCCACGGCACCGGGGCTGGCGGCGTTGACGTCGCCGTTGCCGCCGCTCACGGACATCTGGTCCACGTCCAATATCATCGGACCGGTGTTGCCGATACCCTGCTGGGCGCGCATGTCCACCTTGCGAGCCACCACGTTGGCTTCGCTGGCGCCGTCCGGACGGGCGTCGTTGATGGCGCCGCCGCTGGTCAGGGTGACGTTACCGCCAGAAGCGGTGACGGTGCCCAGGTTCATGTTGCCGACGGTGTCGATATCCATGCCGCCCCCTGCGGCCCGGGCGCTGATCAGGCTCAGCGGGCCGTTGTCACGGTTGCGCAGATAGATGCCGCCGTTGCTGGCGTTGATCACCAATTCGTCGACGCGGATTTCCAGGGCATCCACGATGCCATCGGCGGCGCCCACCTGCTGGGCGTCCAGGTTCAGGTCGTTGGCGATGATGTTGTCGTCGTTGCCGTTGCCGTCACTGACCCGGCCGGTGGCGTAGAAGGTGACGCTGCCGCCACTGGCGAGACGGCCGAGCACAGTGTCGCCGGCTTGACTGAAATCGATGTCGCCCCCGGCGTCGCCTTCCAGCATGCTCAGGGCGCCCACGTTGGTCACATAGATGTCGCCGTCGGACAGCATCGACAGCTTGCCGGTGATGGCGGTGGACAGGGCTTCGCCGTCGCTGCCGATACGAGCGGCGTCCAGCGCCACGTCCTTGCCCGTGATGGCGGTGCTGTCGCCGTCGCCGTTCAACGCGCCGGCGGCGGTGAGGCGGATCGGCCCGTCCGCGGAGACCTGCCCCAAGGACAGATCGCCCTGGTGGCTCACGGTGATGCCATGGCCGGCGCCACCGGCTTTGGCGTTCAGGGTCAGCGTGCCGGGGCCTTGATTTTCGAGGGCGATGTCGCCGGCGGCCGTGGTGGCGCCTATGGTGTTGGCGTCGGTGGTCAGCTCGATGTCGTCGCCGGCGTTCAGGGTCAGAGCGTCGGCGGCGAACACGCCGCCGCCGTCGTCGATGCGACCGCTGGCGGTCAGATTCACGTCATGGCCGGACAGGTCGGCACCCTCCACGACCAGGTTGCCGGCGCTGTTATTGAAGGCCAGATCCAGACCTTCGCCGCCATCGCGTTGCACGGCCAGGCGCTCGTCGGCGCGGTTGAAGGTAACGCCGCCATCGTCGTCGGTGACCGCCACATTGCCGCCTAGGGTGGTGACGTCCAAGCTCGACAACAGGCCGGTATTGGCCACGTAGGTGCCCGCCAGACTGGTGCCGGTGGCGGTGGTGAGGCTGCCGACCTCGGTATTCAGCGCACGCGCCGCGGTGCCAATGGCGCCGTCGGCGTCCAGAGTCACGTTATCGCCCCGGACATTGAGCGGCGCGCCGCCGTCGGCGAGGATATCGCCGCGCTGGCTGACCACGGATACGCCCGCGTCAACGGCGTCCACCAGGCCCAGCACCACGTCACCCAGGTTGGCCTGCAATTCGACCGCGGCGTTCTCGCCGGAAGATAGAATCTCGGCCGCCGTCAGACCGTTGTCCTCGGTGAGATAAATCCCGTTGCGGCCGGACCGGGCGTGGAGGGCGTTGCTCTGGGTTTTCACCGCGCTCTCGCTATGCCCGATGCGGTCGGCGGCCTCCAGGTAAATGAAGCGCCCGGTAATGATGGCGGAGTTGCCGGTCATTTCAATGCCACCGTTGCGAGAACGAAGGCTCAGCTCGTCGGTGGCGCTGATCTGTTCACCGATGGCGATGTCACCGTCGGCATCGATCAACACGTCGTGGCTGCCCGTGGCGCCACTACTCAGGGTAACGCTGCCGTCGGCGGCACCGACGCCAGTGGATGAGACAATCTCCCCGCCCAGGTTGATCCGTTCACCAGCGGAGACCTTGCCAAGCAGCACCGCACCGTCCTGCTCGTCAACATAGATGCCGCCATCCTGGGTGGATGCCGATAACACCCCCACGGCGGTGGTCACTGCCTGACCATCATCGCCAATGGCGCCATCCGCTTTCAGATTGGTGGCCCAGGCTTCCACGTTGGCCTCGGCGCCGTTGCTGCCGCGCAGGTCGCCGTCCTCGGCGGTCAGCAGCGCCCGCAGGGCGGCTTCACCACTGTTGTCGCCGGTGCTGACGCGCTCAAGGGTCAGGTCGCCGCCGGTGTCGGTGATGATCACATGGCCTTTTTGCGCTTCGGCGCGCAGGATCTCCGCGTCGATGCGCAGCGCGTTGTTCTCCGCGCCGATGGTGGCGCCGTCCACGGTGGTGGCCAGCGTCACGCGCTCGCCACGGGCGGCGGTGTCCAGGTTGCCGCCGCCGATGATGTTACCGGCGGCAGTTACCGAAAGATCTCCATTCACCTCGACCTTGTCCAGAGTTACACCGCCGGTGGAATTGGTCACCTTGATCGTGCCGCCCACGTCCACTTCACCACTGGTGCTCAGGCTGTTGTTCTTGAAGTCGACGGTGCCAGAACTGGAGTCGCTTTGCAGGACAATCTGGTCATGGCTATCGCCGGATTTGACGTCCAGCTCCAGGGTGCCGGCGCGGTTGTCCACGCTGGAACCGCTCAGAGTCAGGCTGGTGGCAGCCTTGATATTGCCAGTGTTGACCACCGAGGATATTACGGCGCTGGTCTGGCTGCCGGAGAGCAGCACGTGGCCGGCCTCTATGGTGCCGCTGTTGGCGACACTGCTGGTGGCCGAGGTCAGGGTTTCTTCGGACACCGAAAACTTGATCAGGCCGTCACCTTGCAGGCCGATGAGATAGTTGCCGTCCGCGCCCAGTGTCACGGTGCCCACGTTGGCGATAATGTGGCCGGTGTTTTCCACGTTCGGCGCGATCAAATACACGAACCCGCCTTCGCCGACCTTCAGCTCGCCCTCGTTGCGGATGCTGGCATTGCTCATCATGTCGCCGGTGAAGTTGAACTTCCCGTCCATGAAGTCCTGGTCGGCGATGTCAAAGGTGGTGGCGACCAATCCTGCCACATCGACCTGGGCGGTGGCGCCAAACACAATGCCGTTGGGATTGATCAGGAAGATGTTACCGTTGGCGGTGAGCGCGCCCTTGATCTGCGACACCGTATCGCCGGTGACCCGGTTGAGGGTGACGTCGCTACTGCTTTGATGGATGAACTTGACCAGTTCATCGGCGTTGATGCTGAAATCGTCCCAGTTGATCACCGCCTTCCCGGTGGTCTGGGTAATTAGCGTCTGCAGGCCATTCTGATCGATCGAGGCAGCGCCCTTGGCCACCGCGCCACCGGTCGGCGCCGCAAGTGCGCCGCCGCTAAATGCGAATAAGGAGACCGAAACGACGGCCGCTACTGAAGCGTTATGTTTTTTCTTCCCAGACATGATGTGCTGCCCCGTAAAATCGTCGTGGCGAGCCCGCGGCCCGCGCCCCAATCAGAAGTTGTATTGCACCTGCGCGTAGACGTAGCTACTGTCCTCGGTCTTGGCGCCTAGCGGAACGCCCCAATCCAGACGCAACTGCACCGGTTTGATCGGATTGGCGAACACACCCAGACTGACCCCGGAAATGTCCTGCTCGTCGTCCTGGTCCAGGAATGCCTTTTTGATGTAAGTACGGCCGTGGCTGACCGAGCCGATCAGCTGATAGCGCTGATCTGCGGCGAACAGGTCGTAACGACCTTCCAGGCTGGCGGTAAAACCATTATCACCGGAATACACTGAAGGAGCGTGCCCCTTCACGGAGTTCACACCACCTACGGCGAACTGTTCACTGGAGACTAACGGATCGAGCGCGTACTGGCCGTACAGGCGCGGTATCGCCAACAGTCGCGGCGTCACGCGTTGAATGCGCATCAGGTCAAAGGTGACTTTGGTGAACTGATTATCGGCGCCGGCATAGGAACGACTCGATTCCACAGAATCGTTCTCCATGCCTCCCAGCATTTTGCCTAACCCCTGATGAAGGTCCATGGACGCCAGCGTGCGCCCGGAGAGGTCGGAATGATCCAGCGCTACGCCGAAACGTACTTTGCGTACCTTGTCGTGGACCACGATAGTATCGAGCATCGACTGTTTGAGATCGGTGCTTTCGAGCCACGCGCTGTAGGTCAGCACGTTGCGTGCGGAGAGCACTTGGTCCTGATGCAACCCCATGCCCAGGCTGGTGCTGTCCCCTTCGATTTCGAGCACCTTGAAGTCTCGACCGACACTGACGTTGCCAGTAGAACCGTAGAATTCTACGCTTGTACCATAGGCGTTGAGCGGCGTTGTGTAATTGGTGTAACCGAACCAGGCATCGCCATCACCCAGAGACTGCATCCCGATCAAATTCAGTTCATCGCCACGGCCAGAGAGGTTCTGCAACTTCAGGCGCGGTAACAAGCGATACTCACCGGTGTCTTTACTGCCGTAGTTGTTCACTTCTATGGAACCGGTCACCCGCGGCGCTTCCTTCACGTCGACCAACAGGTTGGTATGACCTTGATCAGACCCAGGCCGCAGAGTGGCGCTGGTGGTGATACCAGATTGGCGGTTAAGCTTGGTAAGCGCGCGCTCCACCTCGTGCAGCTTGATCGGCTCGCTAGCCTTCGTGCCTGCAGCGTCCAGCGCCGCACGCACTCGATTGCTGGAGTACCGCTGATTGCCACGCACATCAATGTCACCGAGCAGACCTTCGAACACCGCCAATTTCACCGGCCGGTCGTTCCCAAACGTCTGCTGTGGTACCACTACCTTCACTAACGGGTAACCGTTGCGGTGATAATAATCAGCGATACGTGCGGCCGTTTCGCGGATCTGTTCTAGCGTCATCGGCTTGCCGACTTCCGACGCGATGAGCCCCAACAGCGTTGCACTGTCGTAGGTGTGGTTGCCCTGGAAGGTGAAGCCGCTGACCACCACTTGAGGGGAAGCCTGCTGTGGACTCTGCTGAGCCTGCGCTACCGTAGCCACGCCCAGCGCCAGTGGCCCGACGCTGCACCATAGCGCCATAGCCAGCGCTGTTTTACATGTAAAACTTGACTTGCTCTTCATGCTACTCCCCAAGTAATACTCCCAGAACAAACTTTTATGCTCGGCAATATGCGGAGAAGTAGTGACGTATGTCAGTCTCAGTTCTCTCAAATCTCTCAGGTTTGCGTTATTTATTTAATGGCGCACCGACAAAGACCATACCTTCACCGAAAATTGAACGGATGAGCAGATCAATATTCGAGCCTTTTTTGCGAAGCCGGCTAAGGAAACGCTGATCAATTCAGCTTGCCCTCGTCTTTCGATATAATTATGACCCCGTTGCGCACTGACCAGTATCCACCATGAAGCAGACCAGTTTCGCCCAGGCAGAGTTCGCCGCCAAGAAAAAGACCACCCGGCGGGAGCGGTTTTTGGCTGAAATGGAGCAAGTGGTTCCCTGGTCGCGACTCCTTGACGTGCTGCAGCCGCATTACTATCCCGACTCCCGACTCCCGACTCCCGACTCCAGAGGTAAACGCGGCCGTCCGCCGACACCCTTGAACCGCATGCTGCGCATGTACTTTGTCCAACAGTGGTACGCCTTGGCAGACGAGGCGCTTGAAGACGCTATTTATGACAGTCAGGCCCTTCGCAACTTTGTCGGCGTTGATCTGGCGGTAGAGTCCGTGCCAGACGCGACCACACTGTTGAAATTCCGGCACCTGCTGGAAGAGCGATCCTTGACGAAGGTGATCTTCGAGGAAATCAATAGTTACCTGGGCGAGAAGGGCATGTTGATGCGCGAAGGCACCATCGTGGACGCTACGATCATTGCCGCCCCACCGTCGACCAAAAATCGAGCAAAGGCGCGTGATCCCGAAATGCACCAAACCAAGAAAGGTAACCAGTGGCACTTCGGCATGAAGATGCACATCGGCGTCGACGACACGCTGGGCCTGATTCACAGTATCGATACCACCGCTGCCAACGTTCACGACATCGTGCCCACCGGTAAACTGCTGCATGGTGAAGAGCAACGAGTCTTTGGTGACGCCGGTTACCTTGGCATTCAAAAGCGGGACGAACATAAGCACCGTAAGAATGTGTCCTGATTCATCGCCAGGCGCCCCGGCACCCGGAAGAAGCTGGATGCCGACAAACTGAAAGCCGAGGAAATCAAAGCCAGTGTTCGTGCCAAAGTGGAGCATCCCTTCCGGTACATCAAACAAGTCTTTGGTTACGGCAAAGTCCGCTATCGCGGCCTCGCCAAGAACAACAACCGGCTGCATTTGCTGGCGGCGTTCAGCAACCTGTTGATGGGCGAAAAATACCTGCTGGCGTAGGGCCAGTGCGCCTGTTTTCCGCCAAAATGGCTGGAAACGGGCAAATAACACACAAATAACTGGAGAATAGTGTCTGAATTTTCGAATTTTTGCCGGCTCAGATCGATACTGGCGAAAATCGGCGGTTACTCAGACCTTCCCTAGATGAGTTTATTAGTTGCAACCACTAACAATTATCTCAAAACTCTCAATATCACCCCGGTTAGGTGGTTTATTTTGTTAAACAACGTGAAACCTTTGTGAGGGTGCTATTTTTGGTGGAAATGCGCACCGATTCTCGTTTTCAATACGAAGCACTGGCGATTTCCACCGATTAGCGACCAACAGAACATCGGCTAACCTCTCGCTATCACACGGAAGTCCATGCTGAAAAAAGGTTCTGGTATGGCCTTTTTCCCCATTTTTTGGAATGCGTTGAAAATCAAGAAAACTACATTCACTCGTGGTGGAACAACATCACCGCAGGAATAGGAAAAGAGAATGTCACTGCTGACAAGCCAACATCCTGGAGCGAAACACCATCGCTATTCCCGGTATTACTGGCAATTAACTGCTGTCGTCATTGCAGCACTTTTTTCGCTTCCAGCGTTGGCAGATCAAATTCGGCTTGGTGCTGACTTTCCGTATAGTGTTCTGGACGATAGAGACGGGCAACTGGCATTCGAGGATGCAGAGCGGAAGCTCCGGGATGCTCCCTTGACAGAACGTGGGACTTTCTCAAGAGGCTACGTACGTAACACCTACTGGCTCCGATTCGAAATACCAGCCTCTGTATTTCATGACGAAGAGCGCTGGCTGACCCTTGGCCCGAATTTTGTCGATGACATTCGAATTTTCTATCGGCCAAAAGACAGTAACGGAGACTGGTCATCCCTACTCGCTGGGGATTTGATAGCGAGAGAGTCTGCATTCGACTACAGGCAGTCAACGTTTCGTTTACCCCCGCCCGCATCGGGGTTCGCTGGCTACGAAGTCATTGCGCGAGTTCAAAGTAGCAGCACAACCATTCTCCAGGCGGGCCTCTGGAAGCCTACCGATCTTTTCAACCATGCGACCAAAAGCACTTCGTTCTGGAGCTTCTATCTTGGGCTTTCAACTGCATCCACTCTGTTGGTGATCGTTCTTGTTACTATGCTAGGGGGGCGCCTGCTTTGGGCAGCGTTGGCGTTCTCTAGCAGCTACCTGTTTGTTGCAGCTGTTCAAGGGTATATCAGTTGGTTTTCTCCATTTTCCACGATTCCACTTCAGCATTATCTAACTAGCATTCTCACACTCACTTCCTATGCGTCCCTGCTATGGCTGTGTGCCGAGGCAGTAAATCTGCGAGATTGCTTGCCTCGGATTTACAGAGTTTTGACTGCAGCGAGTGCCTTAATTTTATCGCTGACGCTCTTGATCCCTATGGATCAGTACGGCACTGCGATCAAGATTCAAACCGTAATTTACGGGTTTGCTGCTGTGACGTTCATTTATGCTGTCGTTGTTCTATCTTGGAGATCACTCTTCAAGGCTAAAACTGTCCTTTTAGCGCTCTGCCCCCTCATATGCATTATCGGAAGCATGTTCGGCATGTTCTCTGCCCTGGGCCTTGTACCGTTTCGATCCGAAATCTACGTCATCTGGCAATACGCCCTGATCACCATCATGTTCTTAGTGATGGGACTGGCGGTTTACCGAATACGTGAGAAAAAACTCGAGGAATATGAGAAGAAGCAACTCGCAAATGAACTGAAAGCTGAACGGGATGCCAGCTTCCATCAACGTCAGTTTATGGGGATGGTGGCTCATGAGTTCAGAACCCCCTTGGCAGTTATTGCTGGCAGCCTTCAGAATCTGAAAGCTTTGGAAACCGACGAAAATACCCAAAGGCTACAACGCTTTGAACGAATCCAACGTGCAAACGAAAGACTGGTACAACTCACGGATAACTGTTTAGCCGATGCCCGAGTTGCTGCAAGCGACCTGTACCTGGAACCAAGCCCAGCTGACCTGCTTGATACGATCAGATATGCTGCAACACTGGTACAACTGTCGGATAGTCACGAGCTTGTTCTGACTTTTTCTGGCAAGTCACCCAAATGCCAAAATGACAAGACCTGCATCCTGAACTTTGACTCCGCCATGATTCGGATCGCACTCTCTAATGTCATCGACAATGCCGTGAAACATTCCAAGAAAGGCCGGATTCAAGTTGATCTGAGCTTTCGCGATGAACAGCCAGTCATACGGGTAAGTGATGAAGGCCCAGGAATCGAGACTGAAGATCAAAACATGATTTTCGAACGATACCGCCGGGGCACGCACTCGAGATCCGGTACTGGGCTCGGACTGTATATTGCTCGTCAGATTTGCCGGAGTCATGGGGGGGGGCTGGTTCTTGTTGGTTCAAGCAACCAGGGCAGCTGTTTTGAACTTACATTTAAGCCAAGCTAAGGGAGGTATAGCCAATGACAAAAGACCACCCGACCATCGCCGTCATCGAAGACAATACAGATCTCAGGGAGGAACTGGTGTTTTTCCTCCAACACAAAGGTTACAGCGCTTGGAGCGCATCGAGTGCTGAGCACTTCTGGAAAAAACTCCATTCCAGCCCTGCAGACATCGTCCTCGTTGATCTCGGTCTCCCAGGCGAAGACGGCTATAGTGTCGTTGATTACTTGAGAAATCTTGGCAAATTCGGCTTGATTATCATAACGGCACGCGGGCATCACAGGGATAAGCTCCAGGGTCTTAACCTGGGCGCCGATTTTTATATGGTTAAGCCGGTTAACTTCTCGGAACTCGCTTCCTCTATAAACGCCCTTTGGGCCCGAATGGTGCAGGATCGTGAAGCCCAATCCAATTCAGGGCATAGTGAACGAGAGGATGCTCCTCGAGGTCAGTGGCAACTATTCAACGCAGAGCAGTGTTTAGAAACTCCGGGTGGCGCGCGTCTCCGGTTAACCTCTCAGGAACACCATATGATCAGTATTCTCGGTCGTTCACAGAATGAGGTGTTTGCCAAAGAGGCGCTCGCCCAACATATGTTTCAGTACTCGGATCCCTCTGATACTCATCGGATCGACGTAATACTCAGTCGACTACGCAAGAAGGCCAAACAAAAGGGAATCGACCTCCCAGTTCGATCGATCTTTGGTAAAGGCCTCGTATTTGTAGGCGAAGTTAAAACCGCATCTGAAAAGTGATAGAAATGAGAGGAATGAGACTGACACCCTGCGTACAAAATCCCCACAATGCGGTTGTTGAATAGTCGGTCCTGCTTTAAAGGCCCCCCGAGCTCAAAACCAGTTATGAAACTGCGGTCCGGTTTGATCATTATGGGCTGGCAAAACTTGGCTTGTGAGTTAATTACGACTTGCCCATAGCAAACATGACCAGAACTCTATCGGACATTACTTGGATATGATTAAAATGAATAAATATATATGCCCTCGTTGTTTTAACGAACATGGAATTCGGAGACGGCAACGATCCCTTTGGCAAAAGGTGCTATTGACTGGAAAACTCTATCGTTGCATTGATTGCGGTTCAGATCTAAAACGCCGTGAACTCATTATTAAGGCACACCACGATCATGTTCACTGACTAGGAGCAGCGGGATTAATTAAATACCCATATAATCGATTTATGGCATCCGCCCATTGAATATAATCAAGAATATTTCATGAGGCAGGATCGCCCCCACTTATACCAATCAACCGTTCTGATGTTCCCTGCATGGATAACAAGTTAAATACAGTCTCACATCGCTTTAGAACAAACGTCAGATTCGTCAAGGATGAAAGCGGAACACTAGGTTCGACGCAGATGCCCCACCTGGAAACACCCCATCCAGATCAGTTTCCCGAATTGGCACTAAAATATTTCGATAAGCTTCAGCCTGCTTGCCCGAAACTACTAAAAACGGGCTGGAAAGCTTGGTTATTCCCTGCCCTTCGGCGGGCCATCCAAGAGGCTAATCAGCAGCGCCATACGGTATATCTTCGTGAACTCCTAAACTGGAGGCACGAGAAGGACGCACACGAACGCAAAGAAAACCTCAGAGCAATCGCCTATCTCAGAGCACAACAAGGGGTTGTTCCGGCCATGGAGCAAGTTCTGAAGGACCGTTTGGCGGAAATTATTTGTCCCAGTGCCGCCAGTGCGTCATTTGAAATCAGTAGTGATGGAAGCTGTCTAGTACTCGATGTCGTCCTTGCGAGGCTTGAAGCCTATGTACGAAATCATTCGCGCTGCTCACAACCAGTTGAGGAAAGATCAAGTAACGACTGCTCAAAACACATGCTGGGCCAGTATGATGCCTCAATTCACAGCATTGCCGTACGATTAATCGGTGAGGCCTTTGCCAGCGCTCCCTCCATAGAAACCGTCGTCGTCTCAGGGTTGGTTTATTCTGAGAATCAGTTTCCTGGGCGGGAAGCAGAGCGTTATCTTTTTAGCGTTAGAGTCAATCGCTGTGAATGGCGGCGAGTCAACTTTGCCATCCTAGATGCAGCCGTTCCGGTACATCTGTTAGCCGAATTTAATCTACGCCGAGACTATACTGAAGAAGGAAATTTAAAGTCGATAGTTCCATGGTCTATCGACTTTGCAGCAGCGCTTTCGTGAAATTCGACTCTGCCCGTGACTCTCTACCAATAAAATTATGATTTCACGTTTGCCAGAACGTTCAAATCTCTCATCAAGATTTACTCTTTTCAGAGGGGTGCGGAGCTACTGAGTCGCTTAACTCACAGTGGCGCTCATTCACGTCACATCATGGTGAGGAAAAATACGAAATCGACGCAAAGCCTAGCCAGACTATCATCCAAGGCAACCTCATCATTCTATAGAATATCCTAGAAACTAAAGAATATATGCGTTTTGCAGGATTTTACAGGAAGTGCGCCTACCCCCTATTGATACACGTCACTCAACATAACAAACTGCGAACATCGTCACAAATGTGCCACATTTTCTTCATTGAAAGGATTTAGGGGCCTCAAGGACATCTATGGCTGCCCCAATACCGCTCAAAGAAGCCTTTGATCTCTATCGCGAAATTCAGCATCAAGTCACTCATCGAGCAAATCTCGACTGGATTCCGGACGAACTTCGGCAAACGACGGTTGTTGCCATGCAAGCCTGGCTCAAGCACCACAATGACTCCACGGAGGTCTGCTATGGTCCGATGGATACAGTCCGCAGATTCTCCGATGTAGCTCCGCCATTTATCCAGCGTCGACTATCTGGTTGCTACCACGAAGCGTTGGAGCTTTCGCTAGCTCGCTATGACGGCAACGACCTCCCAGATCGTTGCACATTAGAGGCTCGAATCAAGGGATGCACCCTCAGACTCGGTACCGCGCTTGAAATTATGGCCAACAAGCTCGTCGCAAGCACCCCAATCTAATTCCAACGCATCTGACTATTGCTGAGAACACCAGTATGCCGAGCAATGATTTCACCCTGCTGGAAGTGCAGCAAAATATCCATGAAATGATCGCCCAGCAGCAACCGCTTAGGGCGACGCTGGTTGCTATCACTGACTGGATCTCGTTGATAATGCCAGGTGCCCTGGTTTCGATTATGCGGTTCGATCCTGGGACTAACACTCTGAGCATGGTCCCGAGTACTCAGTTCTCTCAGGGCTATGTGGATCAAATGCAGAACATTCCCATCGGCCCAGATCAGGGCACCTGCGGCACGGCGGCCTATTCCCGAGAACTCGTAATTACTGACAATATTCAGAGTGATTCTAAATGGGAGGGGTACCACCACCTGGCAGAGACAGAGCGGGTTCGCGCCTGTTGGTCTATGCCCATTTTGACTGCAGATGGCGAGCTACTCGGCACCTTTGCCACATACTATCGTTCGGCGGCCTCCCCTACCGATGGCGCACAAAAAAACCTAAGCCGCGGTGCAGCACTGGTTGCACTGGCCATTCTTCGCCACCGGGATAACGAAGACCATATTGCACTCTCCGAATGGTATCGGACTCTGTTCGAAAATCACCCCGACGGGGTTTATACCTTTGATTTGGAGGGCCGTTTCGTTAGCGGAAATGCTGCACTCGAGCGAATCACCGGTTACTCGGTTGCTGAATTAATTGGCGTGCATTTTAACGAATTCATTCAACCAAGTGCACAGGAGCTGACCCAAACCAATTTCGATAGAGCACTGCGAGGGGAGCCGGTCACCTATGAAACGGCGGGCATTCACGCGGATGGCCGACCGTACTATCTCGAGATCATCAACTTCCCTGTGAGCATCAAGGGGGAAATTGTTGGTGCCTATGGCATTTGCCGGGACATAACAGAACGCAAGGCGCAAGAAGCCGAACTGCACCAGTTGCAGCGGGGCATTGAGGCCAGTCCCCATGGGGTTTTGATGGCGGATGCCCAACAACCAGATCATCCTGTGGTTTACGTGAATCCAGCGTTCTGTGAGATCACCGGTTACCCCCGGGAAGAAGTTCTGGGCCAGAACTGCCGCTTTCTTCAAGGCTCAGACACTGATCCGGAGGCCATCAAGGCTGTTCGCCGCGGGCTGGAGCAGAGGGCGGATGTTGATGTCACCCTGCTCAACTATCGAAAGGATGGAACCCCATTCTGGAACCACCTGATCATCCGGCCAGTCCTGAATACATATGGAGAGTGCACACATTTTATAGGCATTCAGCAGGACATCACGCCGCAAAAAGAGCAGGAAGCCAAGATACGGTTCCAGGCCACCCACGACCTTCTAACCGGCCTGCCCAATCAGGCGGCCTTTACCAAGACCCTCGAGGGGCTTATCCAGCACTCCGCACAGACCGATGCACTTGCGGTTCTCTATCTGGACCTGGACGGATTCAAGCCGATCAATGAGGGGCTGGGACACCGGGTCGGCAACCGGATACTTCAAGTTGTCGCCCAGCGCCTCCAGGCTGTAATGCCCGAACAGGCCACCATTGCCCGGCTGGTAGGTGACGAGTTCGGCATCGCCCTTCCAGACCGCCCGGACCGCTCGGCCATCATTGAGCTGGCACAGAGGATCCTGCTGTCTCTTGGCGAACCTATTGAAGTGGATCAGCAGTTGGTTCACATCAGTGCCAGTATCGGCATTGCCACCAACGGAGATGAGGTTGTGCAGCCCCACCAGTTGCTGCAGTTTGCCGATGTGGCTTTAGGCCGGGCCAAGCGGCAAGGGCGTAATACCTGGCAATGGTACGGCGCGGGTAAGGCAGAACGGTTAAGACACAACGTTTCGCTGCGTCATGATATGCACACGGCCCTGAAGGAGAACCAGTTCGAACTGTATTACCAGCCACTGGTAGATGCCGTGACCGGCCGTATGCGCAGCGTTGAGGCATTGGTGCGCTGGCACCATCCGAGCCGCGGTTTGATATCTCCCGCGGATTTTATCCCATTGGCTGAGCAGACCGGACAAATCGTACCGCTGGGCCTCTGGATTCTCCGGCAGGCCTGCCAGGAAATGGCTGCATTCAATGCCGAGCGAGAGCGTGGCCTGCGGGTGGCCGTCAACATTTCATCGTTGCAGTTTATTCGCGATGGATTTCTGGATGACGTTTTCAGGGTTCTGGACGATACCGGCCTATCTCCCCAGCTACTGGAGCTGGAAGTCACCGAAAGTGTCTTGATCGACGGTGCTGAGCATGTCATCGAGCTTATGGAGACTCTCAAAGACCATGGTATCCGGGTGGCTTTGGACGACTTCGGAACCGGCTTCTCCAGCCTGAGCTATTTGCGGGACCTGCCGACACACAAGGTGAAGCTGGATCGGAGCTTCGTCCAGAACACCGCAACAGACCGGCGTATTGCTGCAATTGTTCAAGGTGTGATTACCATGGCACATCACATGGATATGATGGTTGTGGCAGAAGGCATCGAAACCCGGGAGCAGCAGGAAGACCTGGCCCGACGGCACTGTGACATTCTGCAGGGGTACCTGTTCGCCCGACCCATGCCGCTAGCTGAATTACGCTTACTTCCTGAAATTTTACCGGCTGATTCGAACGAATGAAGGCACGCACACCTCTAACTCGTCGCCTTATGGTGGCGGGGCTTTTAGCCGTTGCTTTAATTACACTGATTTTGGTCCCCATTGCGTGGCTAAACAAGGAGGCTCGATTTGAGCAGTCTCGCCTGACGGCTCAAGCCTTGTTGGATGCGGAACACGAGGCGTTGATGCAAGGTCTGAACGAAAGCCTTAATCATGCCCTAGCGATTTCTCAGTTCCCGACAGTACGACAGCACCTTTCGCGTGCACATCAAACTCAATCACCTTATCAAGACGACTGGTCCAAGCGAAATGCCGACAATCTAAAGAGTACCTTCGGGATCCTTCTGACTCACTTTAACCGTTACACACGAGTAGCACTTCTCGATTCTGAAGGGCAGCTACAGCTATCGACCGAAAGCTCCTTATCATACGGCGAGCAGCTAGCGAATGAGCCCTACTTCCAACGGGCGAAGACATTAGATGTCGGCAGTCTCTATATCTCAGCCCCCTATCTTGGTCAGTCCGACCTCGACACTGGAGAAACGCTCTATCAACTCGACATCGCAACCCCTGTCATCAATGCGGAAGGTCAGCGACTTGGCATCCTAGTACTGACGTTGAACTGGAACTACCTGCTCAGCACCCTGCCTCACGCGATGGGCACCCATGAGTACGCCTCAGCCTGGCTGGTCGACGGTCAGGGCCGCTGGTTGGTGCCTTCGAGCCTAGGAGCCCTTGCGTTCGGTGATTCGTTGCAACAAAAGCACATGGAGGTTTGGAGCACCGTGGAGGCCAAACCAGAGGGTGAGGTTTTGACGGACGACCAGCTTATCGTCTTCAGAACTCATGATATCGGGATGCAGCACTTTAGCAGTGCCGCCAATCAGGTTATCAGTGAATCTGGGAACGAACGTTGGCGCATCGGTATTGGTGTCACTCGGCCAGATGTTTCAATGTTGGTAGCAGAAGGCCGTAGAAAACTGAGCCTCGTCGTCATAATGTACGGACTGGCCATCGGGTTCAGTGTTTTTTGGGTGTTAAGCAATCACCGACAACGATCTTTGAAGGAAAAGGCTCAGCGTCTGACTCAGAGTGCTCGCGACTACACCCAAGAGCTAACCGACCTCTATGAGAACGCCCCCTGTGGCTACCACTCCCTGGATGAACTGGGCGTCATACATAAGATCAACCGCACGGAACTACAGTGGCTGGGGTATTCCCGGGACGAGTTGGTGGGCAAACGCTGCTACCGGGACCTGGTTACCCCGGAAACCCGAGACGCCTTCGACGAAGCCTTCAAGGCGGTATTGGGAGACGGTCACGAAGGCTCAGCCGAGGTCGAGCTGATGCGTAAGAATGGCGAGAGGCTCCCGGTTGCCATCGAAGCTACCGCCCAGACCAACGCCAACGGTTTCCAGTACAGCCGGGCCATGGTGTTCGATCTTACCGAGCGCAAACAGCTGGAAGATCTTCTGACCAGACAGGCCATGACAGATCCCTTGACCGGGTTGGGCAACCGGCGATTCCTGGAAACCCAGGCAGAACTGGAAATTCCCAGAGCCCGCCGGAGCGCAGAGCTTCTGACGCTGATTGCCGTAGATCTTGACCGGTTCAAGCGAATCAATGACGAGTACGGCCACGATGTGGGTGACCGGGTGCTCCAGGAGTTCGCAAAGACGGCCCAGGCTGAGTTACGCGATGGCGACATCCTTTGCCGAATGGGCGGTGAGGAATTCACTGTTTTACTGCCCAACACCAGCAAAGAAGATGCTTTGATGGTGGCAGAGAGGCTTCGGACAGCCGTCGAGGCTAACCCGGCAGAGGTTGGTACTAACGCGACGGAGGGTGGCTATCTGCCCTATACCGTTTCGTTGGGGGTTACATTGGTTCTTCCTGATGAGAGCTCACTGAAGCCGGCCATCAAGCGAGCTGACCAGGCTCTATATGCGGCTAAAGAGACCGGACGAAATCGTGTGTCCTGGCAATCTCCTTAGGAGCTTTAATAACAATCGCCCTATTGCTCACTTACTTGGCTGGCTTGAATCGGATCTCTATTACTCATGAAATTAACCTCCCAGGATCTTAGGCTTCAGGCTTGGCTACTCATTCTGTTTCTTTGCGGCATGTTCGTCGGCGGCTTGGAACTGCTCACCAATATTTTTCCCATTATGCGCCTGCCGGAAAGCATCCGGCTCTCTGCAGAGGGTGCAATAGCTGTTCTCGCAGGATCGGGTGCAATGACAGCTATATTCTTCAAAAAGCCACAATGGCGGCTTATTTTCGGCTTGACCTTGCTGGGACTTGCGGGCTACACCCTCGGGCATAATTGGTTAGCGGGCAACGAAGACAGCGGCTTATCGCTGTTAACAGGCCAACTCCGCCTAGAGAATCCGCCGGCCATCATCGTCCTTATTTTGTCCGGTGTCGCACTGCTGGGATTAACAAGCCCCCTTGGACGTCTCTTTGCTTTCCTCTCCGGCAGCACTGGAATCGCTGTGGGCGGCTACACTGTGTCGGCACATCTTCACCAGGGAGTCGCTGGCGAACTGGGTGGATTGGTGGGAGGCTTTTCTCTGCTTGCGGGATTATTCTGTTTTGCGTTCGGTATTGCACTACTAATTTTGTCCCAACGAGACCAGGAAAAACCCTTCCTCCTCAAGCGAGACAGTCTGTTGGTCGGCGCCATAGGAATTCTGGGCACATTTATACTGTCCCTGATAGCCAGCTGGGGGGCGCATGAAGAACGGCACCAGGCAGCCGCAACCGCGCTGCAATATCATTCACACAAACTTGAATATGAGCTGAACGATTCTGTCGCAGTTATCAACAGACTTGCAAACCGGTGGGCTGCGCTCAACTTCAATATTCCTGTGATTCTTGAGCAAACAGAGACCCGTTTGTATTTCAAAGACATTCCGGCACTTGAATCTCTCATGCTGTTCCGAGAAGGGAGTTCTTTGCAATGGCGCCGGAGCCGCGGATCGGAATCCTTGTTGTGGGTGATGGATCAAACCGTCACTCCCAATGTACTTCGGTGGATTCGAGAGGCCCGGGAGAATCGGCAAGTCAGCTCATGGATATTCCCGGACCCAACCCGTCCATTTACGGGAGTGGCCTTCATACGCCCTTCAGTGGATGACAGTGCCTATTTTCTGGCAGTCTTTAACGTCGCATCTTTGCTCGATCTCGCGAAAAACGTGAACTATCAGGATTTCAAGATTGGGCTGTACCACACTGATAACCCGATGGTGGAAAGGGCTATTGCCAATCATCATGCAGAGTTTGATGTATTTGAGCACTTGCGTATTAACGTTCCAAATGGGCCTGAGATGGTCCTGACGGCGACCGCTGGAGCGGAATCTTTCTTGACGTTGCGCGGTATCCTCCCCTCCGCCCTGTTCAGTTTTGGCGTTTTTATTAGCTATTTGCTTATCATAGGACGAAGTCTGCTAACGATTCAAAAAGAACAGGCACGTGAAATCACAACGGCGGAACAGCGCTTCAGATCTCTGTTTACCCAGTCTCCGAATGCAGTCTTTGCCTTTGATCGTCATGGCATTTATCAAGCTGTAAATCCCGTTGCTCAGCGAATCGTCGGGGTTACCAACGCAGATATCGGCGTCACACATTACCGGGACGTTATAACTCCGGAAACCACGAACGACGAAGATGTTTCACTCTTTAATAACGCATTTCTTAATGCAGTTGCTGGCCACCCGCAACACCTGGAAATAACGTTCCAAACTGCCTCCACTGGTACGCGGATCTTTGATATGTCCTTCGTGCCCACAGTGGTGGATGCGCAAATTGTCGGTGTCTTCGCCCTGGCAAAAGATGTAACTGAGCAATATCAGGCTTTAGAAAAGCAGAGAATATTGCAGCGCAGCCTCGAATCCAGCGATAACGCTGTCATCGTGGTGGATACCCGTGAAGAGTCTCTGCCTGTCGTTTTTGCAAACCCAGCCTTTACCAGCATGACAGGGTACACCCGAGAGGAAGTTATTGGCTCACCAGTGAAATTACTGGTAGGGCCCGAGACCAACCCGACAGACATAGAAAGCATCCGCGACACGGTCAAAGCCGGCCAAACATCGACCACTACTTTGAAAAGCTACTGTAAAGATGGAACCCCGTTCTGGAACCATGTCTCGCTGGCGCCGGTAAGAGACGATAAGCAACGTGTTACTCACTACGCTGCCATCATGACGGATATCTCCGAAAAGAAAGAACAGGACAACCGGCTCGCATATCAGGCCACCCACGATGTACTAACCGGCCTGGCGAACCGAAGCTTGATGGAAGATCGGTTAAAACACGACTTCGCACTGGCCAGACGAAATAATCAGCATCTCGCTGTTTTGTTTATCGATCTCGATGAGTTCAAGCCCATTAACGATACGCTTGGCCATAAGATCGGCGACGCGCTCTTGATCAGCGTTGCTCGAAAACTCGAAAGCATCACCCGTCCTGAGGACACCCTGGCCCGCTTTGGTGGTGACGAATTCGTACTGCTTTTACCGGACTTAGGCTCTCCCTGCCACGCAAATGACGTGGCAGAACGCATTCTCAATGTGATTGCTGCGCCTCATCAAGTGGGGGCTCATGAGTTATACATCTCGGCCAGCATCGGAATAAGCCTGCTCCATGAATATGTTGAGGAACCTGAGAAACTGATCCAGCAGGCTGACATGGCCATGTACAAAGCAAAACAACAAGGTCGAGACACCTACGAGGTCTATTCGGAAGACCTGGATAGCAAACTGTCCAAACGGGTAGCCTTGCGCAACGAGCTGCAGGAAGCCATTAAATCCAATCAGCTCTTCCTGTGCTACCAACCCCAGGTTGATCAAAACGGTGACATCTGTGGCTTGGAAGCATTGGTACGCTGGAAACACCCAGCGAAAGGTTTTATCTCACCGGCAGATTTTATACCGATCGCTGAAGAAACTGGCCAGATTGCCCATCTTGGTAAATGGGTAACCACGCAGGCCTGCAAAGACGCGAAGCGCCTCTTGGAAATGGGAATGCTGACGGGTCGAATGGCCGTAAACCTCTCACCGTTGCAGTTTCACCGTCCTGGCTTTCTCACCACTCTCAGAGGGATTCTCGACGAAACCCAGCTGGCGCCGGAGCACTTGGAGCTAGAGCTCACCGAAGGCATTCTGATGAAAGACAGCGAAGGTGCAATCGATATTCTGGATGCCTTGAACGGCATGGGCATTGCCACTGCCATCGATGACTTTGGTACTGGCTACTCCAGTTTTAGTTACCTGAAAGACCTGCCAGTCGACAATATCAAGATTGATCGGAGTTTTGTGGACAACGTGACCACTAATGAAAAGGATGCCGCTGTATGTAAGGGGGTAATTACCCTGGCCCGGGAAATGGGGCTTCATGTAGTAGCCGAGGGTGTTGAGACCGAGGAGCAGTTCTCTTACCTGAAGAGTCACGGTTGCGAGGCGTTCCAAGGATATTATTTTGCCAAGCCTATGGAGTTTGACAATCTCGTGCACTGGATTCGGTCAGTGAAATGAGTTGGATTGGGGGGGGCTATAAGCAGCAAATTGCCGGCAGATCTCGTCAATGCGGATCATCCCAACAGATCCCGAAGCAAAGCCGCACACTGATGGGCTTGCTCCGCAGGCCACTCCACCACAACCGCGCTGCCGGCGCGGGGGATTCCGATGCGGATGGTGCTACATTGACTCGAGACTGACGGAGTGTCCGGCACAGGCGCTGCGGCTGGCAGACGGGGACCGGAACGAATCCAGGTGTTTCCGGTGCTTTACCCGCACTCTTCGCGCTTCGCTCATCCAACGCCGGACCATGTTGGCGTTGAGGCCATTTCCAGCGAAATCCGGGAAACAGACGCCCAGGGCTTCAGACATTCGGCGACGTTTTTGGTAGGGCCTGGTTACGCTTATGTTGGTCATATTAAGTGTCCACTTAAAAATAAGTGGACACTATCCTGGCCGCCGCAGCGCTTGGCTCAAGATGGGTTTACCGGACGGTTACGAATGAAATGGCTGCGATTAGTTTAGAGGCTCTGGCAGGAAGCCCTGACTCGAATGTTCGCTTGTGTTTAGTGAGCCTGGGATACGGGACGGTCGCAAAGCGAACATTCAGACTTGGGGGTAACGTGCTTGTTTATCGGCGCCCATGCGAGCAGCGAAATGGGCGTCCGTTGGAAGGCCGGAGGCCTGGAACGTATTACAACTATTTGTTAAGTGCTTTACTCCAAGTCCTTGACTTGGTGACCTCCCACTCTGTTTTCAGAATTTTCTGCAGCTCCTCGACAATGACCTCAATTTTTTCATCTTTAAGGGTCATCGTATTGAAGTCGTATACGTCCTTTTTCACGCCATCAAGGACTTCAAAGAGTCGCTTCGTTTCAGGCTCATTCTGCTTGAAGAGCATTTTCAGCTTTGATGCCAACCGATAATACTGAGAGCGCTTCTCGGTCAGAGGCCCGAAGACGTTTTCAATTTCCTGCTCAAACCTTTCGAAGGCCGGATCATCACCGTGATTGGCTGCGTCACGCTTGTTCTCAACAGCCATGTTGCGCCTTACCGATAGGAAATGGAGCTCATGTACCACTTGGCAAAGTTGAGAACCGGTTTCTCGAACTTCTTGAAGCCATTGATGCCGAAATTCAGAAACTTTGTTCTCGTGTTCATCCTTCCTTGATTTTTCAGCTAACGAATTCTGAGACGTCACGGCCGACCTATTCGAAAAATACGTTACAGTCGCTGCAGCAACGACTATGAGAATAGTTATTAAAAATGGCAGGTTTTGAAGCAGGATATCCCACCAAGAACTTGGAGATTCGGCTAACTCCAGCGGAATCTTGCCATCAAAGACTATTACATAGCTTGTCTGCGTCTGACTCATAAACGCCCTGTACAATTAACGGCGCGCTCTGCGGAAAATTTTTTCGACAGCAGCGCTTTGTTAAGTGATTTCAATCCAATGCTATCCATCTAGTGACGCCAATTAAGACACCAAGAGAAATGTAAAACCCCCAAACTGAAAAGGATTTGGCGGCTTCAAACTGTAGTTTCGACATATTACCAACGGGCATGACGGAATAAAGGTCTTGCTCGGTAAGGCTTCCAGCTCGTAGCTTGGAAACAAACTGGTTATACGAATTGCGAAAGCCCTTTTCTAGGGCTAAGTAGTAGGCGTCAAGAGCCAAAAATACCACTGTGGGTAAAAGTGCAATCCAAGCATAATCTGGTTTACCTTTATCAGCTATTATCACAAGGACAGCAGCTACTAAGGTCACGCACCATGCTTTGCAATTGGTGCTATTTGCTGACATTCGCTGAATGACATTTTGGATTATTCCAAGGTGCGTCTGAATCGAGGCTGCTTCGGGGTCGATTTGGAGCGGATCTTCATTCATATTTAGTTCCGTTTGTTCTTGATAGCGTGGTCAATCCAGCCAGAAATATTTGCAGCGATATCCCGATAGGCTTGTGATGGATCAGGATCGTAACACGGCACCACAGATGACAGCTTTCGGCCGTCATTAAAAGTGAATTCATCAAAGGGGTTGGCGCCCTTTCGGCACGTGCCATTTCTTGCGCATCTAATATTATGTATGTGGATTCCGATAATGGCTTTACCTTGGTTCCAAGCCCTCTCTATCTCGTATCTCACCCAAGGACGTGAGGCAGTCTCTGAACCAATAAGAACAATCACACACCTTTTATACTTCATGTTTTGATCGATCCAGTTTTGTACAGCTGCCTTACCACTCCTTTTGAGCCGCTCCCACTCATTTGCATTTACTGCAGAGTTCCCTTCAATTGCTCCAATGTTTCGTATTTGCTGAACACGCATAACATCATTAGCGAAATGAAAGCTGTAGAAAACGGGAATTTTCGCCACTTTTTTCTCCTTACTATTCAGCGTCAATGCACCGCCAATTACACCACCGGCCAGTAAACCACCTATGCCGGGTACCAACACATTGCCCAGAAGTGCGCCGGCTGCTGGCCAGAAAACTTGCTCCACTCTGAATTGGCTAACTCGTTTTTTTGGCGCCTTCAATGTTATTGGGCGTGGGCTCCTGCTATGTGCCATCAAAAACCTATTGAAAATCCAGATATTGTCACTAGAGATTGCTAATCCAAGCTCCTGAGTTTGATCCAGCATCAAAAGCTGCGTAGCCAGACCTTCCGGTTTGTCTATCAGTTCCTTCATCAATCTTCTTGTACAACTGAAGATATTCGTTCCCGTACCAATTCCCAGAGTCATCTTCGGTAGGAATAATTAGCATTTTTCCATACCCCTTTTGGGAATCGGCATACCCAATCTCCCACGGACACCAACGTGATTGAGTGGAGTTGCTCGTGGCCAAAAACAGAAACCAATCTGTTGTCGTTATTTTTGACTTAATCTTACTTGCGGTCTCCTTGTTGGGCGAACTTGGCATTTCATTGTCTTCCCAGTCTATGTATACATCCCACCCGTTCTCTTTCAGCAGGACTTGAAGCCCTTTCGCCAGCTCTTGATCCTTATGGCTATGACAAAGAAATGCTGTTTGTTTATTCTTAGACAGTGCTTCATTCAAAGACTTAGCAACGACAACACTTCCTGATCTTCCCGCTGCGGACCTTAGATGTTTTGTTTTAATCGCCAATTTTTACTCCAGTTCCAATTTTCAAGCCAAGCACTGAACGCCAGCCAGCATGCGCTGGTACGGAATGTAGGCTAAGCCGCAATGTAGTAGCCGTCGCCGTGACCGGCCTTGTATCGCCTATATCGGCTGACACACAGCCAAGTGCATCTTAACTCTCGTCTGCTTTCTCTAGCGCTGTATTATTTTGAATTGTATCCGAATCAGATTGCTGGATGGTTAATCCCACCACAGAACCAATTAGCACGACAAGCAGAACAAGGAAACCGTTCCGAAGTGACTGATATGCGGCTTCGTTCCTAAGATGCCTAACGACATTCATCTTTTCTTGTGCATATAGAGCTTGACTCAAGTACAACAAGCCGCCACTTTTCTGCCTGAGCGCATGTTGAGTCCCGTACCTGCGTATTCCAGACCAAGGTTGCCACTGATTCCAGACGAAGCCTGCCACCCATTCCACGCGAAAGCTGCCACTGATTCCACGGCAAAGCTGCCACCTTGGCAGGCTGCCTGATTTCCCCA
>Ga0114912_1000174_pt1 | contig 37712 bp, 27 predicted proteins | sample MalvirDeepMed_51_FD_89713 | JGI IMG/M metagenome (GOLD analysis project Ga0114912, IMG submission 89713) | Marine viral communities from the Global Malaspina Expedition - Malaspina viral metaG DeepMed_51 | ecosystem: Environmental > Aquatic > Marine > Oceanic | place: Mediterranean Sea...
ATCACGCATAGCTTCATACTTATCAGGATCTACAGCGCCCCCCTCATCTTCATAGGAGTCCGCCCGTGCTTGTTCACGGGGAGTAGGCTTCTTTTTAAGCTTCTTTACTCCAGCCTTTTTAAGAAGCTTAGCCATATGCTGTGTATCCACTGTACCCTTAGCCCTGGTTGGTTTTAAAGAAACTCTTTCCTTCTTTTCATCAACTTCATCTTCTCTTTTCTTGCCAGTCGCCGCTCGTCTTTCCCCTTGAGCTTTTCGTCTACCAATTCTTACAGAAAGCTCCCTAGCCCTGGTAGATAGCCTTGGCCCTGGACCAGCAGCCTTGTCTATAGCATCTCGCTTTCGCTTTAACTTTTGCAGCCCACCACTACCCTCGGTAAGCTTGTTCTTTAGAAGGGTAATAAAAACTCGTTCTTTTAATGTCTTAGATACATTCTCTATAACACATTCTGCCCCTTCACACATCTCTCTTTGTATAGATTCTGATAGCCCTGGGTACGCGCCTCTAGTCGAAGGATCGGCAACCAAGTCGAATGTTACCAAGTTAAAATCTTCGTTAACCTTCTTTACGCCTTCACCCTCTTCAGAAAGAGTCCCCATTCCCCTACTGGAAATACCTACCTTTACCCCACCCTTTATAAGTGCTTGTGCTGTTAGCCCAGCAGGAGTGTTTAAGATTTCTGCCTCCCCAATAACTTCATTCTTATTCATTTGAAGTTTTGTTATCAGGTGAGATGCGTTAGATAGTTTAACAGTATCATTCGATGGATGATCTAGCTCTCCACACAGCCGTCTCTCCTCTATCATGGGCTGTAGTTTGGTAATTTGTCCATCTAAAACTTCTTGTGGATAAATTCTGTTATTGTTGTTAGCTTCTTCCGCTCTTTGAAAAACACCTGCAATCTTTAGAGTTCCCTTATTTTTGGACTCTTCAATAATTGTTAAATTTTCAAGAATAAAAACATCTTGTAGTAACATTATTTACGCTCCTTATACTTTTCAAACTTTTTAGTTTTTTGCTTGCCGTGCTTTTTCATTGTGCGTACAGCATACGCTTTAATGCTAGGCCACTTAGCGGAAGGTGTGGCTGAGCCAGGAGTAAACCCCTTTGCAATTTTCGTATTTCCACCAGCCTTGCTTTTTGACCCCCAAGTGGGTTTCGTGATAACATATAGCCTATCAGCTCCCTGAGTAGAAAAAATTGTCCCGTAAGAGGCACCAGATTTTAAAGCAGCATCAATAGTATCATAAACTTTTACTTTTGATTTTTGTGCTTTAGTTTTAACCTCTCCTTTAGCTTTGGCAGAACCTTTGTCCTTGGCCTCAGTTAATTCTTTTAAAAGGGATACAAAAATCATTATTTAATACCGTGCTTCTTCTTAACTTGTTTTACGCACCTTTCGAACTTTTCTGTTTTCTTAGATCCTGTAGAGCTGTGACATACCGCCCAAGGGTTTGGTTTGCTACTTTTTTTTTAGCTTTAGGATCGGCTGAGGTTGTACCCAACATACCAACACTAGTTAGTTCATCTATGACACTTCTAGCTTCTTTGATTAAAGAATCAAACTTGTCCAAGAGAACTTTAGTCTTTTTCCTTCCAAGAATATCGTATTCTTGAATATCTTGTTGAGTAGTTTTGGGTTCTTTTAGAGAATCCTCAACAACTTCTTTCTTAGATTCTCCCAAAATACTGCTCATAAAATCAGACGGGACATCTATATTTGAGATGTCCCTCTGTTCTTCAAGAGCTTGAGGAAGTTCCATATCTGGTACGGAAATTTTCCCCTCCTGTATCTGAGCAAAATCTTGATTAAGAATTTCCTCTGCTAAAGTGCCAACAGACTTAGGCATCGACTTCAGAATCAGCATCTTCTGCTTCTTCTTCGGAAAGCTCTTCCGCATCTTCGTCCGCGTCTTCTTCTAGAAGACTAAAGACCATATCGAGATGCTCAGAAATACGCTCTTCTGAAAGTTCTTCTTCTAATTCTGACTCACACAGAGGGCAAACATGCTCAGTAGCTTCTTCTTCAACCACTTCGGTCTCAACTTCAGCTTCTTCTGTAGCTTCTTCAACAGCTTCTGCTGCTGCTTCTACGGCTACTGCCTCTGCTGCTTCTTCGATAACCTCAGGCTTAAGACCTACTTTGGTCCACTCAGCACCCTCTAAAAGGGAAGCTCTCTCTGCGTCACTAATTGTAAATTTTTCCATTATTTATCTCCTATGGATAGAAAAGATTGTACTATCTTCTATAATTAGATAGCCCTATTGTATAAAAACAATATATTATTTTTAGAAAATGTTAACCACAAAATACATTGGGGACTGACGATATAGTTACAGCCCCACATCCCCTAGAGTCTCCCCCTCTGTGCACAGGAAGTCCTCCAGCAAAAACTGTGGCACTACCTCCTGCTGGACCAGGAACAATAATCCCCTCTGGGTGAACTGGTGACGGGGGAGGCTGATACAACCCACAAGGGGGTATAGCTCCCGCAACAGGACCCCCAGGCCCAAAAGTAGCAATTGTTTTTCCAGCGACAATCACCGTAGGAGCGGTATCAACTAATGCCGCTAAACCATGAGAACCCATGTCTCCAACTACTGCTACAGGTTGTGCCATTATTTATATAACTCCGATACTAAGGATATATTATCTATATCTAAAGAGGTTTTCATAGCATATTCTTCTATCACATTATCAACCCCTACTTCTGGCCAAGCGCCATCAGAAATAGTAAACTTACTATCCAAACCATTGGTGGATAAAGTTTCATCAAAAGATAATGTAAAGTCTATTTGTCTTTTAAATCCACCTGAATCATGTTGAGTTAACTTAGATTGTCCTCCTGCTGGATTGTACTTGGTACTATTAGTGGTCATCCAATATAGAACTTTAGGTATTCCAGTAGCCACGATAGGGATATTTTTATTTGTTTTATCCTCGTAAGTGTTAGTTCCTATTGTGGTAAAAGTTAGTATAATTTTTCCATCTTCAATTAAGTATCTTGTTATAGGATCAGCCCCTAAACCTTTGCTTCCTCCGTCTACAGCCAATCCTAAATAATTTATTGCATATTTAAATTCTTCATTAAACAAAGATTCAATCTCAGCATTGGTAGTTCCTTCGATTATATCGTATTGAACTTTATGAGTTTCTATAAAATCAGAATCTAATGTAGTGTCTATGCTGGAAAGATTTGCGGAAAGAAAATATATTGAAGATAATACAGAATCTTGAAGATTTACAAATTCTAAAGTTCCGTCTGCCGAAGAAGCCTCTGCTTTAATTGTTGTAAGTTTGGCTGGCACTCCGACAGGTGTAAGGTAATCTTCTATATTTTGTTTGGTTACATTATCCAAAATATAAGTATGATCTAATTCAGTAGTAAAGGGAAGAGTAGTGTCACCACTATCGGAAGTTGTAACTGCTAACCTATACCCACTCTTAACTCTAGGCCCAGCTAGTGTCCCATCCCCTAAAGTTGTACTAATAGTTCCATCATTGGAAACAAGTAAATCATATTCAGTCCCATCACTACTAGTTACGACAACTTTTGCTCCCACCTCCTCATATGGGATAAAGTACATATCTAATTTTGCTTTATTAATTGGATTTTTTAATGTTGCACCATTTGCTAATATTGAATATTTTTTTATATAATCAAAAGTAAAATCTAAACCCGTAATTTTATCTGTAGGAGGAATAATTGTTAGGGGGTCAATTGATTGAGATGTCTGCATTAGTGTTACTGATTTTAGATAAGGAATATCAATAGCACTCGCCTGTCCCTTCAATATTTTTGAAAGCATACCTTGATAAATATCAAGCGTATTGGGCGTTCCATTTACTTTCATGAGAGAGCTAAGAACTGCTAAATCCTTTGGATCTAAACTGGCTGCTACTGCTGCTGGAGTAATACTAGCAAAGGGAGATAGATCTAAAGATGATGCTACAGAAATAAACTGAGGAACATCAACCCCACCGCTCTTCAAAGACTTTATACCAGTACGCTTAGAAATAGAGGTAACATTAGGAACATCCTTAATAAGAATATCTAGATGATTATTTTTACTTATTTCTTGAAGAAGAGTATTTCCAGTAAACTGCTGTAAACTAGCAACGACACCTTCAGGGAGTCTACTAAGTATATCAAACCAAGTTAGCCAGTAAGTTCCTTTATCTATTTTTAGATCATAATTGGCTTTAATAGAGCTTACTGCTGAGGCAAATAATCCTATCTCAGGTAAATGTGGACCTACTTTTGTTTTTGTTTGAGCAATAGTCTTTAAGTCTTGGGTAACGAAATCACTTTGTAAACTAGACAGAGTAGAATTATTATAAACTAAATTATTCTTTGGATTATTAGCAAATATAAGAGTTGTTTGTTCATCAAATAATGGGTTAACAAGTTTATAGCCAGAATTATACTCTTCCCATGTTTTTTCTGATTTATATTGAGATACATCCAAGGTCAAAGGAGAGTAAGCCACACCCCTGCCACCATGACCTCCTATAATTCCAACATCTGTTGTACCCCCTGCATCCCCCGCATCCTCAACAAGAGTGCCATTAAAGGAAATAACTGCTTTACAGCATGCTGGGGGCAAATCGAATACTAGACCATTACACCAAGATTCTGGCAGGGTTCCAGCCTTATCATCGTGACAGTTACCATAACTATCAACACAAAAACATCCAGCACCTCCGCCTCCTATGGGAGGACCCCCTGGGCCTGGGGTTGTTGGTCCAGTCGGGCCGTCTGCTGGCGGCGTGTCGGGCGGGGCTGGTGGTGGGATTGTTGGTGTAGGATGCCCAGGTGCATCAGGATCATCTACTCGGCCTTCCCACTTGCCTACAACCTCATCATCTAAGTAATTATTCCCAACCTTAGTAACACCTATAGTGTTGTCTGGCTCGTTATCCTCATCTTGACCAAAACCCCCCTTTGGTGCATCAGGAAAGCAGAAGTTAGGCTGGAAGGGCATCTTACTTCAATTCAATGACAGGATTCTGTGCGTTTAGATTTCCTCTGTAGGTTCCTACAGGGTGACCAATAATTTGGAATGCAACTGTGGGGTAATATGCAGCCCCAGCAAGAGGCTCTCCCTCGTATAGGAGATTAGCTGGCTGATTAGCACCAGTAAGTCCAGCAGCAATTGGGTGATGAATAGTACCTGCGTTGCATACCCAGAATCCTGCGACCTCCTGCTTATCTCTGTTAGCATCAGTTGTTGGGTCCCCACTCCACCATCCGTGGCTAGTCTTCTTTTCATCACCAGATTCCCCAGGTCCTCCAGCGGCTTCCCATGCAACATAAATTGTGAAATTAGTTTTTTTTCTGTCTATCCAAATTCCACAAGCCCCAGATCTCTCATTTACTCCCTCATGTACATATCCTCTATCAGATTGATGAATACAATTATGTAGTTGTACACTTACATCATAATGAGACATCCACGGAACTAAATCTCTACTAAACGCAATTGTTTTTTGAACAAAGAATAACTGGTTACCTAAAGTTTTATTTTGGTGATTAGAGTTCCCTAACACTCTAAGTCTACCATTGTTATTTAATTCATTTTGCTTTACAAACCCTAGCCCACCAGCCGCACCAACATCAGCTTGATACTTACTTCCATAACAACCAAGTTCAAATCCCCGCTGGCTCCCTGCGCCATAATTAGCGGAAGTTGCTGGAGTATCATTTGTGACTCCATCATTCCAAATAAAACTTATATGGTCTAGGGCATGGAGACCCTTTTCAGGTAAGGAATTAGCATGAGTTGCTAAATCCCAATCAGGAGCCATAGGAACAGGTGTATCAGGATACTGATTTTTGTCTGAAATATTTGCCCAGGCCTCTTCAACATTATCAGCATTACCCATATAATATTCGAATTGAGCCAAAGTACCTTCAACACCAAAATTCATTCCTCCAAACACCATTCCTGCGCCAACTACCCTAGAAAGATCGGTAGGGAATGGGGCCGCTTCAGCACCAGCGACACCTGTATCAACATAACCCTTTAACGCACTTTCAACTTTATCTAATTGAGCTTTTCCAACAACTGGATTAGCAAAAGATATTTGTGGGTTAGCAGCAGCAATACCCGCTCTCTCATTGTACGCTAATTCTGTAGTTCTAAAGAAAGGTCTTATATCAATTACATTTGCTTTTGCTATAACAGTTTCATCATTTTTAACAAGAATATATGCTACAGGCAAGATTGTTTGACCTACCAATGGGTATGCTCCAGTCTCTAATTCTTCACTAAGCAGAGGTGCTTGGTTTAACAGATCATCTGGGGCTGGAAAAGATCCATGAATGTTAAGAGCAGAAAACCCGTTGTCTAGATTAACTTCATCTCCTACATGAGGAAGAATCATTGGATTTCCATCTGAGTCTGCTGCATTCAGGGGGCTGAGGGTTTCATGGTAGGGAGAGGAGTTTGGTACAAATAAATCAACACCAATGCCAGCACCCTTAACAATACCTAATTCAGGCTTATTAATTTTTGTAGGTGCTCCTACACTATATCTTCCCGTAGTTACAGCACTAGTATCAACAGGCTTAGAATAGATAAATACTAAATCAATTCTCTGTGTGGCTGGCACTGCGACCTTTGTCCCTGTGTCATCGAGATAGAAAAAATCATTTTCATCAAAGTTAGGAATATCAATACTTATTTCTTCAGCAACATCCACAATGGCAGTTCTAACTACACCCTTCCATCGCTTAATAAAAGCGCTCTCTAAGAAGCTCAATTTTGCAAAACCTTGGTGGTAAGAATCATAAGTAGGAGCTTCCACTGTGTTGGCTTCGCCTAGTGCAAGAGGTTTTTGTACCCACAACATTACCTCACTAAGAGGAAAGGGGCCATCTCCAATAACAAAATCAAGTGAAGGTAAGTCGGTCCCAGTAAAATTTCCAGCCGAATCCTCAGTTAACATAGGATAAGTGAAGGCTCTTTCAACCAGTCCGTTCATATTCTTAGCAGTAGTAGATAACTTAGTTTTAAAAGAATTTAATATGGTATTAAGTAATGTATTCTTTGTTACATCTCCAGTACCTTGCCCAGCTTGAGCAGTTATTATATTAAATTTATCAATTTCTCCTAAGCCAGAAGCAATAAGACTTAGATATGTCATAGGCTCTGGGTCGTAAGCATCATTAATTCTTGCCGTATATCTTCCTGGGAGAACTCTGATAGTCCTATCATTACCTAAGGCGTAAGGGCGAAGTTCATCAATGTCACCTCGTTTTACTGATGTGATTCCTACACCTTCAGCATCTCCAGCACTCTCACTTACTTGATCCTTCAACCACTTACAGTTTTCTTGCAACTGTTGCAGTGGGATATTATCAACTTCCCAATAGTAGGGATCATTAGCCTTAAAATACCGAATAGGATCGGTAAATTTAAAGGGACTATCAGTAAACTTAAAATCAGCCATCTGTTAATTTTCTCCTACAGTTAAATCAAAACCGTTAGAACTTTTAAATCCTATCCCAAAGCCCGTCGCATCTCCTGAGCCAGCAAAGTCTCTTCCTCCAACCCCAGTGTCAGTACTATAAATTGTAACAAGCTTAGGTCGCCTGGAAGTTCCCAAACTTCCGTTCCAAGCGTTCGCAAAAGTGGATGCAGCAGACTCATCTAGAAAGACTCTATTAAATGCATCTTCTACAAACTCATCACAGTTATACCATCGGAAGGCACTAGAAGTGTTATACAGAGTAGATCCTGTAGATTGCCCAGCCCTAAATCGTTTTACAAGTTGTGGTCTCCAATATAGAGGGTTTAATGACGAATTAGAATAACCATCTGTCCCGGCGTGTCCCCCTGTCCCAGATACCATAGAAGATACTTCAGAGGATAAGTTATATCCTTGAGCAAAGATTTGTTCTACAGGCCCGCGAACAGAGGAACAAAGATAAGCTGAGGATAGAGAACCAATGGCTGTCCAATAAGGACCGCTGGGAGATGTCATAAGCTGCCTAGCCAGGGGATCTACACTAAAGTATAGTCTGAATGGGCCTTGATTCCTGAACTCACCATCTTCGGTTCCTAGAGGAACTGTATAGGCGGCGTGGATGCCACAAACTCCCATATCTGTCAAGGAGGTATTAGTTATCAAAGGGTTTCCTAGAGAGTCGGCATATTGAAGAGTTATATTAGGAGTGGAATAATGCATTCCATTTGTTGATGACAGCCATAAATTACCTTGTGGAGCTGTTCCAATTCCCCCAGCATAACTATCCAAAATGCATACCTCATGGGTATCAGGGGTGGCTGAGGGTGCCCCAGAGCATATAGCCTGGAATTTCATAGCAGCAGGAGTCATAGGAACCGCAGGATCATTTGAAGATACCCATGCAGCCCCAGGACCATGATATTGAGTCATCCTTGGGTGGCAACCACTTACAGAAATATAGGACATATCCAAACGAGAAGTATCAGCAATATTCCAAATTCGTAGCTGGTTACAGAGAGCACTAGCATCATAAATTATACCAGACACTTCCTTAGCATCCCAGCCAGCAGGGAAGTGAACATTCTTTACATTAACTTGGCTATCATTTACTGCTCGTAAACACATTCCTCCGTGGCTTATTTTTGCTATTTCCGCAGAATTTTGAGGGTCTTCCAAATACCAATTAACCTTTCCTTTCCCTACTTGTTTCTCAGTATTTAACGCACCATAGGTAACTGTAGTGGGTGTTAATCTAGCAGCATTTAAGGTAGCCTCACTCCCTTTTTGTGTATCACACCTCCTTTGGGTTCCATGAAGCTCATTATTACAAGCAGCAAGTTCTGGAAGAGGATAGAACTGCATTGATCCTCCTGAGACAAAGGTGCTGAGATCAAAGGACTCACTTTGCCGCCAGTCTACAGCAGAAGTAGCACTGGCTCCCCAGTTGGCGTGGAAGTCTCCCAAGTTTTCCATGTTGATTGTTGATTTCTTATTAGCAACCAAGCAAGCTCTTGATGCGTGTAATTCAACAGCCGTATGATTTTGCATATCATACAGATTCCAACTACTAACATCTACTTCACCGTTGACTGTGGGAGGCTTAAAGGACATAGTGCTATGATCTTCAGCAAGAACATCAACACCATACCTAGCAATAATGGTTGGTCCATTAAATTCTACCAAAGAGTTTCTACCAGCGTACACACCAGTAGTCTTCTTTTGATTAGCGTGAGTATTCGGACCCCAGATTGTAGTAGCTCCCCCTAATGATCCTTGGAACAAAGCTTGGGAATTATCCGTTACCGCTATTGCAGCACCGAAGATTCCATGACCCTGTTCTAAACCACCATCACCTCCTATGCTGTCAACAGCTGTATCATTTAGTGTATTAATTAAAGCATGAACAAAGGTTGCTTTAGAACCATTCTTAACTTCAATTGAGGGTTTTGTGGAACGAGGTTGGTTTATTAAACTACTTAGGCTTGTTCTGCCATGAGAGAAATTAAAACCCATTCTCCCGCAATTTGTTGGCATAGAGCTAACTTGGGCTGGTTCCATAACAGAATTGTCGAGAACTATATGCTGCCCGTTTGCGGAGCAAGAAAACTGATCTATAACACCCGCAATAACAGTCTCCCCATCTCCAGTATCAAACTTCCTCTTGTTATAAGTTATATGGGATCCTTTAGCAAGTAATCCTTCATACATATTGTTGTCCAAAGAAACCTCGTCAAAGAAAATCTGTGAGTTTGTAGCATCAATTCCCCTGCTGTTGCTCCAACACTCCACTCTACCATCCAGATCTAAGGTAGAGTTAAACATTCTAATACCAGCTCCGAAAGGAGCAACCTTTTCTAGAACAAGACTCTTATCAGATCTGCCATTATGGGAAGCTTGGAAATAAGTTGAAGATACACTAGCAGTTTCCCCAGTAATAGCTCTCCCAGCGCCGCCCGTAATAATTGAATTTACTAAGTCTACGCCAATATCATTCTTTGTAAAGTGTAATAAGAAATCTACATGAGCACCTATTCCTGGGTAATCCGATCCCTTAGGTGGAGTAGCATTAGCACTTAGAGTAATCTCACTATTTACTGCCCGTAATCCAGCAGCCATAGAAGAGGTGTCTCTACCAGTAGTAGAAACCAATTCATAATTTCTATAACCGACAAGACCCCTAGTTACAACAACTTTAGAATTATTAAATTGAATACCTGCTTTAGCACAGCGCTCTGCGGCACAATTCTCAACTACAATATAATTTGAGTTATTAATTTCAATGCCAATATCCGTAGCTTGGTTTGCTCGACTAGCGGTGTCTGCCCAGTTGCCATCAACGATACAATTCCTTAGAAAAATAGGTCCATCACAGTTTTCAATTTTAATTTTTCTAAAGTAATTTCCATATATCATTCCTGTGGCACTAGGAGTAATGTCCTTTGTAGGAATAGTTTTTCTACGAAGAAGATTATGAGTTCCTTGATTAACAGCACTAATATCTAAGACAGCAATAGTCGCATCATTAGCACCATCATCGTAAACCACTGCACTTGTCGAAAACACATTAGGAGTCTCCTCGGCTGCCGCCACCAAAGCTCTACTTATAGGTTCACAAGTTAATTTACTAGTTCTAGTATCTGTTGTTGGATCAGCGCCAACTACTTGCCAAATCAAACGATTATTTGCTATAAATCTAGAATCTATAACAGTAGTAGTAGCACAGGGTGTGAGAACTGTAGCCTGAAGACTTACACAAGAAGCATCTCTAAAGGTAGTACTTAAATCTAGAGAACAAACTGAAACAACATTGTCACTATTCTCCCCTCCTGTAAGAATACCCACTGAAGATGCTGCGTGTATCTTTCCAAAGTTTCTATTAATGATTTCTAAGGAGCCTGTACCTTCGCACTTCAAGTTATTGATCTCTATACGACCAAGATCCCCGAACGATCCAATCTCCAAAATAACGGGGAACCTCAGTATGTCTGGGAGAGCGTTTAGTGCTCCACTAACCGTAGTGAACAAGTTGGGATTGCATTGCAGTGCCGAGGCTGTAGCGTCCCCAGAAACGGCTAGAATCATGCCAGGAACAGAGGAGGTTGGATACCCCGCTCTCTCCCACATATGGTAAGTCCGCTCTTCTAGGTCGTAGAGGGGGAGGTTATCCTGCTCCCAGTTATAGAAGGAGCTTGTATCAAACTTGGCAACTGTATCCGTCCAACTGTTAAGAAGCTTAACATTGGAACTGGCTGTATAATGATCTGTGGCAAGAAAAGGCATTTTAAAAATTAATTGTCCATCTGAATACTAACGAAAAATCATCCGTCTTTGTTATATCGCTAAAAGTTCTGTATGCAACCAAAAGAGAAGTATCAGTAGCAAGTCCCCTTGGGTTTCCCATAAATAAACCAATCTCATTTATAGGTTTTGATGAAAATTGACTTACTCCACCAATAGATTCAATATTTCCACTTATACAAGCTTGCTCATCCAAAACAATAGTCCAACGAACAGATCTGTCTCCTATTCTAGTTACATGACTAAAGGGAATATAAGCAAAAACTTTACCCGTCTGTATCGTTGCAGCAGGGGTTCCTGCAAATTTACTGTTGGTACTTAAGACCAGTTTTGACGCGGCTCCACCATAATCGGTGGTTCTTTCCAAGGGACCACTAAGCTGAAAAACAGCACTTAGTGGAATTCCCGCTTGCCCAGCATCCACTGCCGCTTGAACTATAGCCCCAGAGACCCCTACCTGAAACCTGTCAAAGTGGTAATCGGTAATCTTTCCAGAACCAGATCCAGTGAAAAAGTAGCTAAGACCTACACCCATACCTGATGTAATCACATTGTGATCATCAAAAACAATTTCTTCTGCACCATCTTTATGGTGTTTAGCTATCTGGAGATGTCCAGTTATTTCTCTATCTTCTGTAAAATTCATTTAAAACTTCAGTCTCCATATTATAGTTAGGTCTTTATAGTTCAAAGCTCCAGCTTTTCCTCCCAAACCTGTCCAGGGACTTGCCTCTAGATCGTCCTGAATATGAGCTAAATTCTTACTCAGTGTTTTTTTAGCAAATAGTTTATATTTCCTAGGATTATTTAGGGCATTAAATGAATAAGGCGGTGTATAACCTTCAGCAAGCGTAGCTTTATTATCTATACCCCAGAGTCCCATAGTATATATCCCTCCATACAAATTACTATATCCCAAATCTCCTGAACCTATTGTTACCATATAAGTTATCCCCGTACCTCCGTTAGCCACTGCTGTTCTAGTGTCATGAGCGTAGATAGTATCAGAAGAAACAACTAACCCTTTATAAGTATATTCGTGCCACGCTTGGCCTGTGCCTGGGGCTAAATGAGTATTACTCGTAGTTTTACCTCCTACAGCATATACCTGTCCAACAAAGCCACTTGTGTCCATAGAGCTAGCTGAATTGAATACACTTATATAATGACCACTTACAATTTGATTGGCCGAGACATTAGCTCCCTTGAGAACATCTGGATTCTCTGAAGTAGAACTAACAAAACTTGCATCAAAACTAGTAACAATACTCCACTTACTACCAGAAACAGTGTGCTCCATATTTGCTGTGCCTGATCCTGCTGGATAACACCCCATAAAATAGGCCAAAGAGGATACTGGGGTGCTCTCCCGTACAACTGATCCAGTAGATTTATTATAAGAACTAACTGATACATAATTTGATCTAATTAAGTCTCTCCAAGGAATCATATTTAGATTATGTCCTACAGCATGATACAACCCTGCCTCAATCTCCGCAGCAGTTCTAGTATCTTCTTCCAACATACGATCCTCAGGACTTGGGAAGGAGGGAAGAGATCCTGATGGGATATAGCTAGATAAGGCCAAACTTCCCTTAGCACGGATAATAGAATTAGAATCAGATAGACCACTAGCAGCAAGAATAGCGTTATTATTAGAATTATAGGATCTACCAGGGGTCCGTTGATAAGAGGTCATATGTACCCCATATTCCAATTGTGCTCCCCATAGGTACACTGAACCTATATTATTCAAATTAGGCTGCGAGTCAGTACCTACAAACCCAGCAGGGTAAATATTAACAGATACATTTCCTACCCCATCCATTGCTGGCCCAGGCCAAGTCTTTGTTACGCCAACTCTCCACCAACCATTTTTTAGGTCCTCTAAATGAACATTGTCCCCCTTTGTCGCTGTAGTAGCAGTGTAATTTGTTGGAACAGCAAATCCATTATTAGTCCACTTAAATTGGTGCGAAGTAGAACTATGATTACCTCCAGCAGTAGTTTTATACTTTAATGCTAGAATAAAAAATTGATCATCTAAAGTAAGGGGTCCGGCTTTTACATAAATAGAAGCAGTCAAGGGAGTACCTGAAGCAAGATAATTATTATTTGGAGATAGCTGTTGATGCAAAGTAGCATTTCCTAATTCAGAGGAATCAGGATCAGTATGCCAAGGACTTAAATCATAAGCAAGTTCTGTAACAGCTGATACCCCATCCAAAGGACCAGTAGTTTGATCTGTAAGAATCGCAAAAGCATCAGTGTTAGTGTGAGTCCAACCATAAGTCCCGCTATAATCAAACTGATCTGAATAGCTCAGTAGGTTTTTATCCCCAGATACAGCCCTACTATGTCCTAGAAAAGTATGTGCGTTACCTTGATATTCACCAGCACCCTTACCGAAAGAAATTGCATTCACAGTAAAGTTAGAGGTATCAAGCATTGCTGTGTAATCTACACCAGCAATTGTTCCCAACCCAGACAAACTAGGAGAGGTTGTAAGCATATCCACAATCAAACTTCCAGCACCATCAACAAGAAGGTTATGTTCTTTGTGAACTAACTTCTGTTGATCATTGCCAAAATCTGAATATATTTCTACTTCGCCTCTCATTAGTTTTCTACCTCGATTAGTGTATAGTTATTATACTTTGTATGCGTCATGCCGACACTTGAGGCTGTAATTCCTGAGGCTCCCCAATTAGGATGTTCACGATAATTCAATCTAGTACCCCCACTAAGCTCATATATAGCAGAAGTAACTACAGCATTCCTGCTGGATTTTCCTTCCTGTAAACTATTAAAGTGTCTAAGCAAGTCCAATAGTTCTGGTTTCCAAAGTTTTGTTTGTACCTGATCACAATAATTATCTTCCATAGCATGTGAATTAAGAAGATCTAATGGAGTCCAAGGAGTATTATTTCTAACTGTGGCCCAATCATACAAAGTTAAGTCTTGAATGGATACAGTATCTATTACTGTAAATTGTCCTTTATTAAATGTTGGAAGTTGGAAAACTTCTATCACATACTTCTGATCTTTTCTATGTACCATTTGAGCATCCTGAGCAGGATACTCAGTTGGAAGAGAATCTATATCATTTATATCATGATGGACTGCGGGAAAGAATCCAGAACCCCTAGATCCATCGCCACTAGCATCAACCTTACCTACTTCAAGTTTTGGCCCCCAAGCTAATACCGAGCCTTTGTTATTATTTGTGTCTGGAGCTAAACTGTATGCTGGCCATAAATTCATACTAATCTTCGAACCACCGTGCTGATTTAACAACGATACGGCTACTCTGTACCACCCACTGACATCAGCTGTCCCCAAGGAACTATCTGTAGCAGGAGCGGCTACTTTTTCAAATTTGAAAAGGTGTTCCCCAGGACCCACATTTCCTGTTGTTGTGACCTGAGGAGTATTTACACCCCCCTCCCAATTTATAAGAGCGTTTGTAATATTATCTCCTATAGCCAACTGAAGTAGACTTAAGTGTGCTCCATCTGTCACAGCAGACACTTCCCCAGGACGAAGAAATATTGACCCTGTGTAGTACTCAGTATTTGTAGGAATGGGGATACCGTTACATCCAATATTAGCATTCTTAAGCAAAATAGCTTCATCCTGTACCTTGAAAACATCTCCCACCCCTGCACACCCACTAGTATCAGAAAAACGAGCATTGTTTGGACCTAATAACTGAGGAGGGTGTTCAGTACCAGATAATGTAACTGCTGCGCTAAGATCCCAAGATCTAAGATCTACAGCAGACGCTTCAGGAATAAAGGAATAATGTTTCTTACTTGAATAGTAAGAGTGAGGTACAGTTATTCTATTATTTCTAGTATTAAAAGGAACTTCTAATTCAAAGAAACTCTCTTCTGTAGTTTTATTAATTGAAGCAGCATTAAACTCTTTATCACCAGAGACATCAGTACTAAATTGATCTATACAAGTTATATCGCTGGGGCTATAGGTAGCTGTGCCTATATGAGAATACTTTTCAATAACATCATTCTTGGTTACCGCACTAGCATCGAGAAGGATCCATTCTCCAGACTCATTCCAATGTTTGCCTTGAGCCTCTCCTTCTGGCCTCCCAGGTTTGAAAATCCATAGTTTATTATCTTTACCTTCTGGAACGGTATGAATAAACATCCCTACTTTAGCCTCACCTTGCTTGTTTCCAGTCTCTTCTCCAGCAGCGAAGCGAACCTTAGCAACAAAATCATGTTCTGGAATTAACAGATTAGGCTTATCTATCTCGGAGAATTTCTTTAAGTTAAAAACTATTCTTGGGAATCCCTTACCTTGATGCGCCTTGCACTTGATAACCCTATTATGCAAGAATGTTTCATCTTTTACGCTTGATGAATTAACTGAAGAAATACCATAAACAGTGAAGCTATTTTGTACATCCCCAACATTAGGAGCAAGTCCAGAGGTCATTACCAGATCTACCCCACTCAAAATATGGGGGTTTCTAAATTCATAAGAACTTGCTCCACCAGCCCCAGCAGATAAAGTTAAATCACTAATTGAGTTTGTTACTCTTGATCCATAAACAGAAGCATCAAAAGTCCCTTCTGACCCTAGGTAAGCCAAAGGTTCACCACTAAATACATTTCTTAAAGTTAGGGTGCTGGTATCAGATGCGGCAAAGGAGGACGCAATAAGAGGAACTAATGGAACAAATGCTACAGCAGAACCGTCCTTATCAAAGGTAGCGTTATGCAATAGCGGACCATAGGTATGTGATATAATATGCCTACCGTCAGCGGTGACAGCACTTGGAGCTATACTATGTCGGTGCAAATCATTTGTATAAACCTTGTATAGTTTGTGAAGGCGTTTACCCCAAGTAAATCCTGTCCAAGATCTAGTTCTTAAATTGGATTCTAAGGTTGCTCCCATAACAAAATAAGGAGCAGAAGATTCTACATTTTTGAATACTGAATCCCACTTAGGATCTGAGTCAGCATAGACAGCATTTGTATGAAATCGCTTATCCCCATTGGTTAAATAGTTTGCCGTAGACTTAGCCGCATCCCACCAGTTTGCAGAAGTTATAAGGGCGTTATAATTTACACTACCAACAACTTTCAAAGAAGAAATATATGCTTCGGCTTCAGATAGTTTCATTCTCTCATTAATTCTATGCATTAAAGCTACAGAATCAGAAAGATCACTTCTATCAACATAAGAATTTGCAGCGCCACCAATCCTAGTAACTTGTCCTAGAGCGGAGAAAACTTCAGAAGCTGTAATACTACTCAACCCCCTACAGGGGAAAGTATTACTAACATCTACACCAGAAAAAGTGTTTTGAGAATCTAGAGTTTCACATGAACGATAAACAAGATTTAGATTGTCTATACACCTGTCATCATATACCGTCTCAAATTTTCCTGCGGAAGGAATATATCCTAAAGGAAGGAACCCTAATGAGTAGGGAGCTTTTGGACCTTCCGATTGTTGGCTAGATAAAGAATACTCAAGAGTTGAAGCCTCAAATCCAATAGGCATATTAAACCCAGTCCTGTCATAGTACCCGTTTGTTTCAAATAAGTTTCCTAAATCTCTCCTTCTCCAAGCACTCCTCCCAGGAGGAGAAGCAATATTTGATGACCAAGCCAGCTGATCGTTAGTGATGAGCGTATCTTGCAACCCTCCTCCGCTAGCAGACCTATTACAGAAGTTTGTGCCGTCAACCTCATCCCTCCTGAAGGTTCTATTTCCAGCAGACATATCAACGCCAGAAAAACTTGCTCTAGCTAACGCTCCACCAGAAGCATAAGAATCAGCAGATCCATCAAAGTAATCTGATTTCTTAAAGCCAATAATCATCTTACTGGCAGAGAGATCATGAGCGTAATGTCCTTCTTTATCCAAGAAGTATTCCGAATCAGATATCTCAAGTAATATATCCGCCAAGGTGTGTGCTGGGAGAAATTGTTCCGCTACACGAGCCACTTGATAAAGAACTTGTGGGCTATCAGGATCAAGGTTTACCTTATCCCAAGCAAAGCCCGTGGACTGAAAAGTAATTTTAATAGTAGAAGATTTTCCACTCCAAAGACTTATATACTTATCTCTTAATTCAAATTTCTTTGTATTAGCTTCATTACCTAGAATTTGTAGAATATCTTTTTCATTAGGTGGGTACTTAGCAGCGGTGGTTAACATAAACCACCCATTACCGATATTATTCAAAGTATCTGCTTTGGTTATTGTATTTTCTTTTATATAATTTGTAACTTGTGTAGAAAAAGTTTCACCAACCGCAAAGGAACATGTCAGTATATTATTAATTTCCTCCAACATGGGTTCACTAATTGAAGCGTGTTTATAATACAAATATTCTTCAAAAGGAGGAATAGGGTATAGTCTTTCCCTATAATTAAAAACTAATTCTTTTTCTTCAATAAACTCAGTTAAAGATTGTTTACCCAAAGGAAACTTATCTGGAAATTTTTCTACTAAGGTGAGAATGATGTAGTCTACAGCAAGTCGCAAGTTTCCCTCAATACTAGAGGAGTTATATCCTTGCACTCCAATGCTTTCAGCAATTGCTGGTGTCCAAGAATTAAGAGATTCAAATAAGGGACTTTCCGTAGCAAGTGCATACATCAAAAGATGAGGGACATAAGATTCCCACATCTCCGTAATATTGGAAGATATATCGTGAACTCCAGATGCAAAAGTAGAATCAACCGCTAACTGTATAGCTTGTTTTGTACCTGTTCTCTTATAGACATCAACTGCGTTAGTTAGCTGCAATCGTTGTCTAGAAGTATCATGACCAAAAAAGTTCCAACCGATGATATCTGCAATTGACTGGAGGTAATCTGCTGGACAATCATCAATATCGTATAGTAAGGATAACTTATCCGCTTCAGCAGCGAAATCTGCAAAAGAAAATCCCAAGGCTTTTAGTAAACTTCTAAATGGACCCGCCGACTCCTCAGTTGTTAATGTTGCGCTAGTTGAAACATAGGAATTAAATGCATCTTTAACAAGAGTATCTTGAAAACTAAATTCATCAGGAGCATAAAGTATATCAATTAATGTTTTCAGTTTTTCTAATTGTTGATGCCCACTTGTGTCAGTAGTAGAGCAATCTACAGAGGACACATATGCTGGGGGAAGAAGTCCTAAATCTGCGAAAGAGTTTCCAGCAAGTTCTCCTGCAAAGGAAGAGCTACTTGTCGTGTAGTTTCTCCATAGAAACTCGGTTAAGCCCTTCATAGCATCGTTTATATAAAGAGATTTTCCTCTGTATAACTTGTCTACAAAAGCACTGGTTACATAAGCTGATGGCTGGTAATCTGTTGTAGTTAGTGCACTAGTATTTAAGAAGTAAAACCAAGACAAGTGCTTTATAAGATGTTCATGCGCTCCGCTAGCAGGGTTACCGAGATCCAAGGCCGCTGGAATATTATTAATATTTCCACTTAGTTGAAGACCACTTTCGGCAGAAGTTGCTGGATAGTTTAGTACTGTTTTTGGTAGTAAAGTTCCAGAAACATAGTGTTGGAATTCCGCACTTGTTTCAAAGTCTGAAAACTTCTTTCCCATTTTTCTGAGGATATTTTGCTCAAAATCAAAAGGAGTAATTTCAGTAGCACGATTTGTTTTATCAAAATATCTTGCAATACCAGAAAAGCTTGAAAAATTAAGAGCAGAAAAGTAGGTTGACCCAGGTAGAGCTGATGGAGAGAACCCACTTAAAGCTCCACCAAATTCCTTTGCTATTGTTATATGTCTATTTGTAAGATCAGCAAATATATTTATTCTTGTACTACTTAGAGATAGATCTTCATCTAAATAAGTATTTGGAGTTATAAGCTCCAAAGCATCATCATAATTTCTACGATAATAATTTCGCGTTGTTGGCCCAAGAATGTTTGGATTAGTAGTATGCTTTTTGTCAGCCATTTTTAAACAAATTCAATATTTATAGCGAGGTTATTCAATTGAATAATTTCATTAAAATCAATACTCACATCCTTAGCTAAATTATCTATAGAAGAAAATCGAACTTCTTGAAGCTCAAAGATTGCCCTATTCAAATCAGCTAAAGATAAATCTTTACCAAAATTAAAATTATCTACATTAAAGAAATCAATAATCTTATCCCGAATTCTAAGTTTTATAACTTCTTCTCTTGCTTTATTATGCTTATCTAACTTTGCTGTTACAACCAAATCTAATGTCCTAATAAGACCATCTACAATAACAATTTCATCAGTCGCCATTTTCTTTACATCTATAGATTGTAATAAACTTTTCTTGAATGCACTAGTAGCTCTTTTTAGTTGGCTCTCAGAAGCTTTCTCTAAAACATAGATATCAATTACATTAGCAGAACTAAAAGCCTTACGAGTGACTGCTTTGGCTTTAGCAGCAGCACCCAAAGGACTTACATAAGTATTAGCAAAGGCGGTGTAGTCATATAGAGTAACCAACCGATCCTGGCTTCTAAAAGTGAGAGGGGCATACTTCTTAGCATGTTCTACACTTTCTGCTTCAGAACCTCCCGTAGCCAAAGTAGAGTTAGTAAGTGTCCCTGCTAAATCAGCACCATCTGTAGCAGTTATATCAGTACTAATAAAGTTTACAGGAATATTTCCCCGTCTGCCTCCCCCTGTTCTATAAGTTATAAAGTAGGTTGAGTTTAACGGGGGAGCCGCCCCAGCGATGCCATCACCAAACAAGATAGATGCATTAAAATCGTCATCATAAACTACCTGATAAATCTTATCAGTTTCTCCTGAAGCAAAAAAGATATTATCTACTTCAGTATAAACTCCTGAGGTAGTAGCGTCCACAGAAGAGACATACACCTGAGTACTTCTTTCTACGACTGGGCCTTCGGCTAAGGAAAGTCTCTGCGCCTGTTCTGTGTTGTTAAAATTACCCTCCATTGTTACCAAGCTTCCTTCAAGCATGGCTAAATTGGTATAAACAGAACTTGCAGTTGTGGCTACTGATGGATTATCTGCATCAGTAGATAATAAAGTAATATTCCCTGTATTGTTAGAATCCTCTAACGCTCCATTAACCACTTTATATAAAGTAAAGTTTAGTGGTCCTGAATCCTCAGGAGAGTTTACTGTAATAACTCTAGCTGATGGGGCTATTGTTACAGTTACATTGCCCCCAGCCCCAAAAGTTGGAGACCTCTTAAACTCTAAAGATGCATCGGCTACAGCAGATATTGGTCCTTTTATACGAACACCGACTAAGGCTAGTAATTTTCTGATATTATTTCTATTTCTAGCCGTCTGCAAATAGTTTTCGTGTGCCAAGTGATCTGCTTTATGAGAAAGAACCGCCCCCATATAAGAGACAAGTTCAATAAGCATCATACCCATATCCGATTCTGAAAAGTTGTGATAATCAAGAGGGTATACAGCTTTAGTATACTTTATAAGCGAGGTTCGTATATCTAGAAAATCTGTACCTGCAAAATCAATAAGAGAAGTTTTCTTATTATCTCCTATCTTTACTAACTTTTCAAAATCTGAACCTACTGTAGCTGAAAATACCATTACTTAACCTCTATTTGAGTATCGAAAATATTGTTCATATCTTCCTTTAATTGTAATACCAATTTTATATTAAACCCAGAACCCCCGTAGGCATTAACATTCTGATCTGAAAAAACAGAAAGCTTTAAGATTTTTACTTGAGGAACATACGCAGTTATAGCACTTATAATTTTTAGCTTTATATTTTCAAAAGTTTGTTCATCTAGTGGTTCAAAAAGAAAAAGACCTAAGTCTAATCCAAAATTTGGTAACATAATTCTCTCACCGGGTACAGTTGCAAATAATTGTTTTATATTATTTCTTATTAATTTTGTACCAGCCTCCCTCCTAAGCATAGACCCAGTGGCCTTAGTTCCAACAACCTCTCCTATAGGAAACCCAAATCCAAAGGATTTTTGTTCCTGAGTAATTGCGTTTTGTAACAGTTCTGGCGCTGGAGTAGTGCCGTATTTTGTTGTAGTAGCCATTATGTTGTAATATTCTTAAAGAATGCTTGTTGAGCGTTGTAGTTTTTTAACGCCTCACTATTATTTAGGGGTTTTTTATAAAACTTTATACTTCCTAAATAACCCTTCAAACCCGTTTGCTTTCCTCCATACTTATTTAGGAAGTTATTCCCAGTATAATCATAAGATCCATCTGTGTACCCTCCACCAACAAGCCACGGAGTGAACATGTAACCTGGACCTTCATTTAAGGTAGGTCCCTGTGCTAAAGCAGGAGCTTTAACCGCCCAATTCGTATCAGACTTTCCATAGAAAAAGCTATCTGTTCTAGCAAAAGTAGGTAACCTTATTGGTTGGCGGCTGTCGGTCCCAAATACCCCCGCTAGAGAGTTTTTCTGCAATAAATTACCGTCGAGATACACTCGCAATTCATCATTCAGAACATCAAACGAGGTAGTCAATAACATAAATGAGGAGGATACATCACTCAAAGGCTTTCCTCCTGCCTTCTTCATTGGATCAACTACCATGCTGTGCCACCCTCCTCCACTAGCACAAGAATCACTTCGTACAAAACCTGCGTTACTAGCACTAATAGACTGGGTTGGAGCAATAAAGAAAGCCACTTCTGCATTATCCCCAGTAGCGTTAGTTTGCGGCAAAGAGCTGACTATCTGCCTATCTCTTGTGAACCCCATAACCATTCCTCTAGTAAAAGTTCCACCAAAATCAGAAACTATGGAGGAGGGGTCTGTATTTGGCGCATCAACACATAATGATGAAGCTGGTCCTCCCGTGTTATCACAAGATAAAATCAACCTGTGTAAAGAAGAAGTATTTGCTGTGGCTGGCCACCCATCATGGCCTGTATCGCTGGCGGATAGCTTTGGCATATGAATCCAAGTCTCTACCGTAAAGCCACTAGGACCATATGCTAGATTTCTAAAGTCTTCTGTGTCTGGTAGGCGCATGAAGCTGCCAACATTAGACGGGGTAGTACCTGAGTTACGGAAATCACAAACTCCGCTAAAGTAGGGGATGCCAACACCCGATGGGAATACATCTAAGGGAGCTTGTCCTACAAGTTTAGCATTATTCTTTCCTAATGACGCAGTATTAGTAGTAAAGTACTCAGTAGAGGAGGGGGATACAACATCTGAACCTAGGAAGTCGTAGGTAGCTAGCAATCCATCGTCAGTAATTCTGGTATTCAAACTTAGAATATGAGGCTGAGAGCTTCCATCCACACTACTAGGTGAATAAATAATACTTCCATCCCCTACAGTAGGTAGCGTTAAATGATCAATGGATGGAATCTGGGTTTTATCTGGTGATATTACAAATATTGGTTCTATAGGTTTAATTATTCCTTCTAACTCTGAAGCAGCAAAAACTAAAGTCTGCTGTTTTTCTAGAGCTATTCCAATATTAACTTTTCCTAAAACAGAAAAATCATTTACTGGAATATTTCCCATAATTGCCGAAGCACCAAAAGTATTTTCTGGATCAAATAATTGAGGTATCTTTACAGCAATTTCTATCTGCTTCATACGCCTATTTATTTTATCATTATGTCGTGATAATTCGGCATAAAGAGCTTGTTTAGTGTTCGTTGCTATAGCAGAATCTGCACCATCAGTTTCAATAACTGCTTGTAATGTTGTGGACAAATCATAAACCTCTCGGTTTCTTTCTCCTTCTAATTGAGCCATAAAGTTGTCTGCCACATAGTACTCGTCCATCTTAGCACCATCATCAATTATATCAGGATCAAATAATGTATTAACATACTCTGATATATGCTTCATAGAGACTTGCTGCCCTCTACCCCCAACATTAGGGTCATGTTCAAACTTCCACATATCTCCAATGTGAGGATTACTCTTTAGTTCTTTACTCTCCAAGTAGACATTGACATCATCTAAGCCTCCTATTTGAGAATCATAATAAAGACCATCAGAAGTTAAAAGAAATTGGCCTGTCTTGCTTTTTGGTGGGCCAAAAGTAAATCTGAATGGAGACTCTATTTCTGGTTCAACAATAGGACATATGTTAAACAATTCTGGGGTTGCACTTAGGAAGACAGCGGCTTCCTGAGTAAAGCATGGCTCTAGACTTGGGTCAGCAGCCCTCTCGTCCAAGATTTCCGTAACTCTGTCCCTAGCATCAAATCCTCTCTGCCTATCCTTAAATAGCCGATCCAATTGAGATTCCCAAGTATCAGAACCAAACATACCCCCCTTGTCTGGTAGTTTATCTATAGCCCCCCAAGCCTGTAGAAGCTGGTTATAACAGCTCACTAACTCCTTTATCTGAGATTCTATGCCCTTTACTCCAGCATATATTTCTCCTGCCGCTTGGGTTATAGCATCAAAAGTCTGTATAACTTGGCTGAAGATACTAAACATACCAAGAGGATCTAACTTAAGAAAGGAATTATCTGGTATAATTATTTTCCAACCATGCCCTGTATCAATAACCTTTAGACCAATAGACCCAAAGATTTTGTTTAAAAAGGTAATAATTTTATTATGTATACCTGCAATAAATTGATTTAAGCTTGCTAACCAGCCAACCAGTGCTGCCGTAGGAAGTAATGATAAGAGATCTTTTGCTAAATCTAGAGCACAATCTGGAATACCAAAAGTATTTCCAGCAAGAGCCATAGCTCCCTGCGCAGGGTCTTGGCTAGCAGTTATAAGAATATCTTCTAAATTTACCATAGTTATCTCTTAATTATTTAGCTATGTGACAGCAAGAGTTGCGCTTTCTCCTACGGGATATGGAGCATAAGGATGCCCATATTCGTTAACTACAACAATAGCGGGAAGAGCCCCCGCATTTTTACCCATACCATTATTTAAATGAATCATAGCTCCATCAATACCCACCAGCGATCCTCCGTCTATCTTTACCCCAGCAGGAGAAAGCATATTTATACCTGCTGTAGCAAACATGTTGATAGATCCCCCAAGTGCCGCAATATCTATATTCCCCAGATCAGATTGAATATTAAGCGCACCTTTTGTATGTATAGTAATACCTCCAAGACCACAATCAATCTGCACAGCGCCCCCAGCACCCATTGCGAACAAGTTAATTGTTCCAGTAAAACCTAAAAGGGGATCAGCTCCAGTAAGAATATTTACATTCCGTGACTGGCTTTCTATATTAACATTACCATAAGGAGGGCCATTAGAAAAGAACCCATTTGAGGAGTTACTAATGGTTAATTCTTGTCCATTTTTAACTTGAACCCCTATTTCTCCTCTAGCAGACCTAAGCTTCAGTGGACCCCAAGACTCTAACTTTGCCCCCCTCACGGGACTATTTAAATCTTTAAAATCGTTATTTGATGTTATGGTAAGTCCGTCACCATGTTCGTTTTCCAAAATAATACTATCGAACCAAGTATTATCAGAAAGTAAAAGTTTCTTTTTTGTGGGACTTTCAAGAAGAACATACCTATCCTCTCTGTTTGAAGTGGACTCTCTTGATAATTCTAATCTTGCCCCATCATAAGAAAAAGTAGCGGTACAAGGATTTCCCGCAGTATCATAATTTATAAGTTGATGCGGAGGCTGAGCAAGATCTTTTTCTGCATCAATATCAAGCTCACTAGGAAGTGTTGCTGGTGCGTCCGAAACTACAGTTCCCTGGTAATACCAGCCGCCATCAATATTAGCAACAATAACTTCCTGGCCCTCTTCTGGAATCATAATGCACCCAGCAGTTGGAGAGAACGCAGCGGCGACATAAGTAACCATAACATCTTCTGCTCCCCCAATAATATCAGCAATAAAAGATCCATCCTGTAGCTGACCTATATTATTGGTTGATACAATAGCTCTCGCTAAGTAATTATTTGTTATTCTTGATCCCATTATTGCATTCCTTGAACAATGTCGGCGTCCTCAAGCAGGTCGATATCCTCCTGCATATAGTCAGGAAGATGCCAACTCTCTCCAGTTGTGTTACCAACTAATTCTGGTGCTCCCCATTCTTCCTCCTTCATGCCAGGAATTTTTCGAAGAACAAATTTTGATTTAACTTCGTCATCTGAAATTATATGATTAAAACCTATTATAGTGTATGCCCCAGCCAGAGATCTCCGCATGGTAGAAGCCTCATGAGGCGGAGTACCCGTTATACCGGGTTCATTAATTAGAACCAAACAAGGTTTCCCTAACCATAATGTATCAGAAAGGTGAAACATAGGCAGAGTCTCTATCTCCAATCTAACTGCGGCATTAAACCACTTTTTATAGATGGCTAAAAAGGCAGCAATAGGATTCTCTAATTCATGTTCTCTAGAGAGTAATATGTCCCCCGTATTTCCTTGTACTATATTTCCTGAATTTTCGAATAATCTAATTATTGTTTCAGCCATCATTTCTTTAGTAGGAGCTTTCATATTTGCTCCCTCATTTTCAATAACTGCATTTATAACATCTACTTCTTCTGGATCAGGAAGAAGGTTTTTAACTTTAGTAATAATTTCATTTAGATTTTTGTATATAGTATCTCCTTCAGTTAGTTTCTGTTCACCTGCCGCAAGAACATGTGCATACGCCGCCATGCTCCAACCCGACTGCAAGGCAGCAAAGTATTGATTATCTGTAGTTAACTTCAAAGATAGAATATTCGGGACTACCCCACCAGATTTAAACACGGGCATATCTCGCATAGCTATAGCGAGACTAGGCTCCAACTCTTCCACAAAATCTTGACCAGAAGCATCCACAGCAAACTCATCAATAGCTGGGTTTGCACCAATTAATGGCGAATAATAATGAGTAGCCTTACTCATACGCCACTCTTTATATTTTTCTCTATACCTAACCCATTTTTGAAAAGTAACATCAGGGGGAATTGGCGCATAAGAAGGAAGAACAGGGGCGTTACCCTTAAGTTGAAGATCTGCCCCACTTGGATAAAGTAAATTTTTAATAATCTTATCATCACCAACAATAATCACAGATTCAGCAGGATCAGGGATAAGTCCTGCATCATATAAAATCTTTATAATATCCGCATTCATTTCTTCATAATACTTCCAATCAAAATCTACAGGGGTTAGTGCGTTTATTTGTGCAAAGAGGTCTACTATGGGTTCCATATTATTACCATAACCCGTATTATCCATAACTAAAGTCCATAGTCTATAATTATCATCGTTATCGTTACCAGCGGGGCCAAATTTTAAAAAGTCATCACCATTTTTATTTCCCTTAACATGGTAACATTCATGAGTATTTTTACGGGATACTTTTCCATCTTTGCTATGGGCTACTAATCGTAATACTGAATTAGATCCACGCTCACCTAGTCTAGCTATTGCTGATTTGAAAGGCCTGTAAAAAGTACCTCCTCCTGAATTTGGAATAGCACTCTTCTGATATCTTGGATCACTAATTTCCTTCGTTAATACTGTACCAAAAACTTTATTCATATCAGGTAAGAATACTAAAATATTCCTTTTACCACTAAGAGCAGCACTTATATAATTTTTAATTACACCCCCAAAAATTATATTTAAATCTCTAGCGGAAAAATTCGCACCCGGAACTGGATAATTTTGTTGTGATTTAGGAGAAGGGAGTGTAGTAAGGAACGGGTTAGCTTGATCGTTGTCGATAATTTTCTTTTTGTCTGCAATAGGTAGTGATTCTCCTGTAATAGAACCTACATAACCTAACCTTTCAAGAGGAACTTTAAAACGGATATCAAGATTAGGAACAAGAGTAACACTAATTGTTCTAACACCGTCAGCAGTATAATTATAATCTGCTCCAATTATTTTACATATAAAAGGACCAGACCAAGAAGCCAAGTCTGGCCCCAATCCATAAGAGATAATTAGTCGTTTGTTTGAAACTTGTCTTGTTTTACCTTCAAACCAAGAAGCTAACCCCTCTGCCCCATAAGTTACATTTATTAATTGTTGAAGAAGATGTTGAGCAAATTTCTTATTTAGCTTTGGTTCTACATCTCCCCAAGTAACTTCATTATTTTGATATTGAGTCACAGCCTTTCCCCCAGGACCAATATCAAACGATGTTGCCGTTTTAACCGTATGAGGGTATTCTTTCTCAAGATCTGCCACCATATCGGAAGGTAAGCCTCCCCAATCACCCTTACCTCCAATTCCCCCCGCCGCGTTAGCGTCCGCTAAATCATTCCCCGCTAGCTTACTGAGGTTCCACATAAAACCAAAGGTGTTATCCATCTGCCCAGTAAAAGTTGTATCTACAATTCTGTGCTCAAAAACCTCGGTAGGATCCATAAAAGTTAAAGTAATACGGGTGGATTCATTATCCCCTAAAACATCATGTTCCATACTTAGCAGATTAGAGGTCCCATCTCCAGGGAACAACCACAAAGCTGGATTTGATCTTAAATCTGAAATTGTAGCCCCAGCCCCCATGATATTAGTAATAATATTGGCATCAGTCCCTATAAGAACATTAGGAACAAAAATAGGGGAAGCAGTCATTAATTTCTAGGAAGAAATATCCTGTCTCCAGCGTTTAGACCTTCAAAAGGATCAGATATACCATTTATTTCTAATATCTTCCACCAAAAAGCAGGACTACCATAAAATAGATTAGCTATTAAATCTGGCCTATGAGCATAGCCCTCTGGGACATATCCTACCTTGTAATTTCTAGGGGATATATTAGCAAGGTGTTTTTCATAATACCCACTTCCTACGGTAGTTTGGGTTGCCACCTCTTTGTGTATGGGTCTTACTTCTCCTACCTTAAATCTAGACTTATCTGATACTTTAGCCATTTTAGTTTAAAAACCTCCAAAAGATCCTACAGGAGGGACTCCGCTAGTAGCTGCCAAGAAATCCGACACTACCTCTGTTTCGGCATCTATATCCGCTATAACCTGTGAGCCTGAATTTCCCATCATTGGCAAAGGATCAGTTGTACCGTGTTCCAGTACGGCTTCCCACCCAGCCAAGTTGTCCCGTGTGAAGGGACCACCCGCTAAGGATGCTGGGGAGTACTTTCCTAGATCCCCAACTCGTACCTCTTCCATATTTAATATTACTTGAATTCTTCTTGGCAACAAGGTACTTTGATCGTACCCCTGCTTGTCATCAACCTGAATGTTATAATTTTTAACAATACAGGGGACATCCTGATATAGTATACCATGAGTGAGCCTAACAATAGGAGGTCCCCAAGAAGGGTCAGTGGCTTTATTTGACACACTAGTTCTTATAATATTAATCCAATAAGTAATAATATCAATAATTTTAGTTCTTGAGGTTGCCCCTTTAGGACCTATAGTTGTCATATTTCTATACTCATTATCTAGAAACTGACTCCCAGCAAAAGCAGTAACAGTACCTAGATTTTTTGTTTTTGTTGGCTGTGGAGTATCGAACGCTTTTTTCTTTTCTTCAGTCGTAGTCTCTTTAGTTGCGGCCACTCCCTGTCCTGGGTGTAAATCTAATATATGAGGGAGAGACATAGCAAAAGTTATTTTTAGCTGCCTAGACCCAGCCCCAGTATATGCGTACATGTCACTAGACCTGTTGAACGGGCTATAAGTTGTATACCTTGCTTTCTTACTTTCTACTACTTGAATATTCTCTGAGAAAGGAAGAGTTACTATTGTAGCTCCACCTATATCAGGAGACTCAGTATAGTAAAATTTTAGGAAAGATCTTTCTGGTAACTTTCTATAATCACTAGCGTGCTTATGTGAGTCTATTTTTGCCATTATGGTGTACTTAGTCCTGCTGTATTTAATCTAGCTTTAACTGTCATTCTTAAGTCGTGCCTCATTCTTGCAACCTCATTCTTAATGTCTACGCGCTCATCGGAGGCTGGGTCCGCAGCAGTACCCGCCCCTAAAGTTAAATGCTCAATTAACGAAGTTAGTGCTATAGTAGATTCAGTAATTTGGTTCTTCTCTAGCTTCTCTTCCAAAACTTTATCTGCCAGGACTTTTGTAGAATCAGCAGTATCTTTAGTGCTTTTATCTATTCCGAAAAGGAAATCAGCTATTCCACCAAAGGCTCCGCCAAAAATACCTAGTACGAAATTTGAAATAACACTAACGATATCCATAATCCCAGTCATTATGGGTATTAATATTCTGCCCAGGTTCGTCACTAAATTGGTAAAGTTATCTATATTGGCTACAAAGAACCTCTGAAACGGTTCTACAAATCTCGCCCAAACTGCCCCTAAAGTGTTTGTAAATTTATCAGTTGCCACACCAAATTGTTCAGCGGCAAGCGCTGCCTCCATGTCTACACTTTCTAATGCCCTCTGTAAAGCTTGAATACTAACAATTCCTCTTGATGAGAACACTCCTTCACCAATACGCAACCCTACGAAAGCGTCTCCCGTCTCTGTCATGGGTCCAACCAAATTTCTAATACTTTCTGCTGAGATCCCAATCATGTTGGTTAGAGTAGCCAAATCCATATTCATGGTTGTCTCTAAATCCCTGAACCCCTCAACACCCAAGAGAACGGCTCTAGATAATCCTTCACCAGTTCCATCGGTAAAGATCTTCATAGCCGCCCCAAGGTGCTTCTCAAACCCAGGACCCACTAAACCCGCCAGAGTCTCAACAGATTCAGCGTAAGCAGCACTGCCAGTCCTTCCAGCAGCGTCAGCAATAGCCCCGACTGTGGCTAGCTGTTCCTTAACAGCTCCTAAAGCTTTTATTAAATTACCAGTTGAAATATGGAAAGTTTCACTTAGAACCATAGTTCTTTTTACAAGATTTTCTCTGGAGGTATTTGAGATCCCAGTGACAATTTGTAGTTCCCGCATGGAACCAAGCATAGCACCAGCATTCTGCCCAGTAAATTTCATTTGGGTAAACAGCTTACTGGTCTGCTCAGTGTTACCCTTCAGACCCACTTGCATGGCGTTTACCTGCCCCTCTAATGCAGCGGCAATACCCAGAGGCGTGTCTTTAAATGTTGTCTCTACAGTTTTTAGGTTCTGACTAAGAGAGGTGTTAATGCGAATGGAAGCTGTATTTAGAACAACCGCTTCCTCTGCCAAAGATTGAAGAGGGTCTACTATAGCAACTAAGTTGGTAAAGATATTACCTAACTTACCAATTTGTTTACCAAGTCTTCCTATTGCTGCTTTTTCGTTTTCTGGCATTAGAGGTTCTCTATTAATAATCTATTAGGTCTGGAAATCTTCTTAACTAAGTAGGTTCTATAATTTCCCTGCCCAAGAAGGCTCTTTAGACTGTCCACCACTCCCCCAGGTAACATAATATCTTTACTCTTATAAGAAGACTTTTTCCTATTCTTATATAGGATACCTAGGATCATTTCAAGGGTTTCTACGCTTGGAGACCCCCCAGCAGTCAAATTAAAACAAGATAGAATCATATTATTTGTTGTTCTTGCTACCCACACGCCGGGTCCTCGCTTGCATTTTACCACTATAACTATGCGCTCAACTCCATTATATGTAAAAAAGAATACATCCCCAGGGGAAGCCGTACCAGACCCTACAGGAGTGGGTGTCATATTCTTAGCAGTCATATTGAAATAATCAAAAAACTGTGTACTTTGTAATGAAAATTTTGCCATTCTACATTATAATAGGGTATTGAGGTATCCCCGCCTCTTATATTTACTAAACTAGATGTATCATAATTTAGATATAGAGATAATTGATTTTATAGATTTATTGGACAGTACCTTGAGTAATGCCTTCGTTGAGAAATGGAGGCACAAGTACTCAGAAAGATTTATTAAGCTTTTCCAATTAAAGCTTTTGGCTTCACTGAATTCTCAGAAGCCTATAAAGGCGGACACCCTTTATAACTACCTTACCAAGAAAGGTAAGTACGCCCCAGAAGTTGTTCTAAACTTCTTTAAGACTATTGACATAGAGCTTTACTACCCACTTATTCTGGGGAAGCTCTCAAAAGATAAACTTTAATTATCTCTTAGGTTTCTTAGCTCTCTCATCCAAGCGGGAGTTTACGGTATGGGGGTCGTTAAATATCGGGCATAGCTGCTTGTAACTACACCAGTTACAAAACTTGTTTTCAGAGGCACAGAAATCAGTCTTCTTTAGTTTTCTTATACGCCAAACTTCGTCCACAATAGTTTTTATATAATTGTGGATTTGTACTGTACTATACCTGCAAGTTACCAAGTTATCGGTTATGGGATAATAATGTGCTATAACTATCTTATCAATAGGAACATTGTATAACTTGTGTATGGCGTAGCAATAGCCCTTCATCTGGGTATCCTGATAAAGCTCAACTTTTGTTTTTTCCCGTTTAGAGGTCTTATAATCAATGATTAGATATCCGTCATCACTGCCTTTAATTACTCTATCAATAATACCATTCAAACTAATATCATCTCTAACATCAATTTTATAGACTAATTCAGTAGCTACTGTTTCTTCTAAAGAGGCATTAAACCTCAAAAAGTTTTTTAAGCAAAGATCAATTTTTGGAGTATAGGTATTGTTAAACTTATAATTAGGCTTAAACTCTTTAGCTAAGTCTTCTAGTTCTTGGTAGGTTGTAGCTTCAACCCCCTCTTCCAAAATCTTATGTATATACGAACCAAAGTGCAAAGGATCAGTTGTAAGACCCTCGTCCTCTTTAAGGTAATCAATATATTTGTATCGGTACTTAAGCTTACACTGCTTAAAAGTTGAATATTTCGACTCAGATATCGTATTTATGAACATTATTTTTTAACCTCTGCTCTATTATAGAGAGTGAGCACTCCCAAGTATATTAGAGACTACATCTCCGAGAAATTCGGGGATACTGGGAAAATTTCTAGCAACGGACGCGAGTTCATAATGCCGTCGCTATTTGTAGACAACGACTGGAAGCTGCATCTTAGTATTAATCTGGACACGGGGCTTTGGCAGGATTTCAAATCTGGGGAATCGGGTAACTTCACTAAATTTTATTCTATAGTAGAAAATCTACCCTATAGACAAGCGAAAGCAGAATTACTATTTAAGACTTTCCATTTAGAAGAAGATATACCCCAAGAAGCTACACAAAAAGAATTAATTGAAGAAGTAACAATAGAGTCTGATTTAAATGAATTCTCCTTACTTCCTATAGGGCCAGAATCCTGCGACAGCGAAGAGGAAGCGGTGAGAAATTCTTGGCTATTTCTTTTTGAAAGAAAACTTTTTGATTTAGAAAATCCCAGACCTGATCAATATTATATTTGCTTAGATGGGAAGTACGCAGGTAGAATTATAATTCCTTTTAAGAAGAATAAGTGTTTGTTCTATTTTCAAGCAAGAGCACTAGATGTTAATAGAACTCCTAAATACTTAAACCCATCTTCTGATAAAGGAGTTAGACCTTCAACAATTTTATACCCTTTCGATGAATGTGCAGACCATCTAGTTATATGCGAAGGTCCGTTAGACGCAATATCTTTACAAATACAAGGTATAAATGCCACCTGTACATTAGGATCACACCTATCTGAAATTCAACTTGACCTCTTAAAGTATTTCCCAGGAAAAATAATTCTAGGGTATGACAATGATGAGGCAGGGTATAGAGGAATAAAGAGTTCCGATAAACTACGGAAAGCAAAGATGATGTCTGAATTCTATATTCTTCATCCTCCTGAGGATGTAAAAGATTGGAACGAGGCCCACATCAAGGGCTATGATCTAAAGAAACATCTCAACAATATTCAAAAATATGATTACGATTATAGAATGGATGTTGAATTTAAGAAACTATGAAATGCTGCCAGGGGGTTACAATCGTATCCCCCACAAGATTATACTTAACTCTCGCAGCCCATGCACCAGCCATAGTCCCTCCAATATTAGCCTTAACAGTATCGCTACTTAAGGTTTGAATATCAGCGTTGAAGGGGCAGATAATTGTATTATCTGAGGTTACATCAACTAGGGGTGAAGTATCTGAATAACCAGAGACTTCGTACATCCCTGGGAGGTTATCACTGTTATCGTTAACCTTTACAATTTGAACCATAGCACTGGTTATAGCTGAGTCTTTAAAAATATTTATTATAGAATCATCTATATCTTTATTTTCTACACTCACTTCTGTACTAAATTTCAAATCTCTTTTTGAACCAGACACAAGCTTCTTAGTTGTCAGCCTGTTGGTAGTTTGTACCATAAGAGGCTGTGTTATAGTAAAGAAGGTATCTGCATAAAGATTGAAAGCGTTAATTACTGATTTATAGTCAGAACCCTCAAGAAGCTTTACAGTCCAAATATCAATATATTCGCCAAGGCTACTTGCTGTATTTGCTACTTCTACACCCGAACCGTGTAAAGTATACATTCCGCTAAGGCTTTTACTTCCATCAAGTATTACCGCGTATTTCCCAGTTCCAAGCTTATAAATTCCGCTGGCCTCGTTATCTGGGACATAGGCTGTAGCATCCACAGAGCTAGCGAAGTGCATACGAACCAAATCTTTGCTTAACCCACTCTTAAGCAAACCTGTACTGGCATCTACAACGGAACTTGGAGATATATTGGCTGCTGTAGCAAAGAGAGTAACGCCACTAATGTCTACTGGATCTTGGTATACCCCGTCATTTAAAAAGAAAGCCCTTAACGCAACTCTTTGAGAAACATTAGGCCTATTATGCCTATCAACAGCGTCATAACTTCCAATCTTTGTCATAATTATTTAAAAACCTCTTAGAGCGTCATTCTCTCTCTGTCTTTCTTGTTCATAGTACTTTAAGAATATCAACCTTTCTGCCCTTGTGAAAGACTTGACATCGTGATAGGTAAAACCAATCCTATGTACCAGTATATAGGCTTCAAGCAAGATAGAATCTAAAGTTAAGTTAGATTCTAGCTCACGGTAAAAAAATCAGGAGTTATAGGGAGGTCCATTAAAGTGTTTTCTTTACAATGTAAACACTGAAACTGGACTTCTGTTTGAACTCCGTACTCCTGTGATGCTATAGCATCAATTATAGTATGAACATCCCTTAAGGGTAGTTTATTAATTACTTCCGAGATGATAGCTTTATTTGAGCATCCATCAACTTCAGCTACAAATTTCCAAAGCTTTTTCATAGCCCTACTAGTGTCTACCAAAAGATCTTCATCTTCTGTCGTAGGCATCAAAACTTTTACTTCCTTCTTAAGAACAGGAAGCATAATAGACATGGGTAGAGTAAAGTCTTCAGAAACATAATTTACTGGTAGTTGTGTTAAATCAAAAGTAACATCAGTATCTTTATGGCAAGCTTTGCAGGTTATAGATGCTTGAAACTCCTCACCGTAGGAAATCTCCCGCAACTTCATTACTAAATAAATCTTGTCCATCAAAAGTAGGTTAGAGGCCTTTAAATTAGAAAGACATCTTCCCAAAAGAAGCCCAACTGGGTTAGTGTTCCCTCCCATTTCTATATGAGAAGCAAGAACTTTCTCATCTTCAAAATTCATGGGCCTCATAGTAACGGGTTTTGTGGGATCCTCTAACGAATAAAATTTATTCCTAGAAGGCAAATCAATTTCAACTACAGTTTCTGGGGGTAAATTCTCTAAGATCCTCCCCAGGATATCACTATCGTTAGCTTGACCAGCCTCTGGAATAGGTATATTTTCCATAAAATTTCTCCTAGATAAACTATAATAGTAGTGATGAGGATTGAAGTAGGCACAATTAAAACAAAAATTTGTACCGATAATCCCCAGCTATTAAGGGAATTGGTAAAGTTATATACATTCAATGTCCCAGGATACGAATTTTCCACAGCCTACAGGCAACGCAGATGGGATGGAAAGCAGAGGTTTATCTCAAAAACTGGGGTCTTCAAAACGGGACTACTGAACAAAATCTTAAAAGATTTAGCAAAAATTGAGTGCTCACCAGAAATAGTCCTCAATCCAGAATTACCTTCCTCACCAGAGATACAGAAGATTCAAGCTTTTGATTACTACCCTTTCCAAGAAACTTTTATCAATAAAGCTCTCACTGATCGAAGAGGTATAGTAAAATCCCCTACTGGTTCTGGTAAGACCTTAATTATGGCTGGCATAGTTAAAGCATTACATGGAAGAAAGATGGTTATTCTATTTAATGCAAAACAACTTCTAACACAAACTTATGATTTCCTTACAAAAAAATGTGGGATAGAGAATGTAGGATTATGCTTTGGAGAAGGCTATATTTACGGGGATATAATGTTGTGTACCGTCCAAAGTATAGACAAAATATTAGATACTCACCTAGAGGATACAGAGGTTCTTCTTGTAGATGAAGCCCATGAGTTTGCTAATGGAAAAGTAACTTTAGCTGCTATAAACTCATTTCCCAAAGCCCAGTATAGAATTGGGTTTACAGCGACACCTCCCTCTTCGGAAGGAATACCTCAACTAAATCTCATAGGGGCATTTGGGGACATCTGGAAGGAGACCTCAACACACGATCTTATAGAAGAGGGTAAGTTAACTAAACCCCTGATACAACTAATTAGACTCCCTTCTGCGTCTGGATCTGATGAAAACCTAAGTTACACTGAAATTTATGAAACTTTTATTATAGAAAATGAAGAGAGAAATAAAAAAATCTATGATATTATTTCTTTTATAAAACAAAAAAATAAGAGGGCTAGGATCCTAATTCTCGTAAAGAATCTAAAACATGCTGAAAAATTACACAAAGCATTAGAAGGGTCGTTTAGACTATGGGGGGATGATGAGATAACTTCTAGATATGAAACCATATCTAAGTTTCTTAAAGCAAAAGAATCAACTATATTAATTGGAACTAAGGTTCTACAGACTGGGGTTAATATAGAAGAGCTGACTCACTTTATAAATGCCCGTGGGCTAAAATCAGAGATAGCCACATTACAGGCATTGGGCCGTGCTTTAAGAAGGCACGAATCTAAAGATAGGGTATATATCTATGATTTTATGGACAATGTAAAGTACTTAAAAAAGCACTCTCAATTAAGAAAAAATCACTATTTGTCAGAAGGACACGAGGTAGAAATATTATGAAAAAACTAGAAGAGTTACAAAAGAAGCTAGGAGTTTTAGACCAAGGGGATATAGAAAAATTAAGAACTATTAAAGGTAGTTTATCTTCTTTTATTGAACAAAAAAATATTGACGAGAAAGGTCTAAGGTCACTAGAAAATATGGTACTAGAGTTAGAAAATCTAAAACAATCTTATACTTGGAGATTAATCAGAATACTAAAACAAGGCCATATGCTAGACTAGTTTATTCCAAAAGATAGCAGCAAGAGCCGTTACCGCGCCAGCAATACCACCCCATACAGATGATTTCACCTGAAGCTTGGCTATCTCTAAACGACATTGAGTAGTCGAACTGAATAGTTTTTCAATATTAGTATTCTGTCGTTCTAACTCTGCTAGAACATGCTTTGACCACTCATCCCAGCCGTTTTCTTTTTCTGGAGTTGCCATAATAGTATCTAGGATAGTTTCTCCATATTCCAACTAGTACCAGCATCAACTAAAACATAACTACCCGTACCCGCAGCCATTTTTGCGTCAATAGCCACTACATCATTAGCAGCAAAATCTACAATCCAAGAGGCAGATTTTGAACTATAGTCATTATTAACCCCGCCCCCAGCAATATCAAAAGTGGCATATATTTTATAAGGATTAAAAGCAGTATCATTAATCTTCAATTGAGTATAAACATAATCAGGACCAGTAGCAGTACTATTTTTTCTCCAAAGAGTATTTAAATTGACTCTATAAGTACCCGCTCTCAAAATTGTTACCTCTTCTTCTGTATCCGTATGCGTGTAAACAGCAGTGTCTTTATGGGTGGTCTCAGCCCAAGTAGCACTCACTTCCGTTGTACTTGTAATGGTCAAACCAACATTAGAAGCCTGGAATAAGGCTCCTGTATAGGCATCCCTTACTCTTCCACCACGATTTACAGTGGGTCCACTTAAATGCAATTCTCCTGTTACAACAACATGTGTTCCATTTATATCCCCTACATCTATATCCCCATCGCCCCCCTCATTTATTTTTACCGTACCCGCAATTATGCCCCCACGAGTAATAAGATCACCGCTCACATATAAATCTGTATCAACAATAGCATCTCCAGAAACTGTGAGGGAGGCCGTATTTTGCCCAGCAGCGGTATTTGATAATTGGTAGTTGCCTGGGATAACGAGAGTTGAGGCTTCTACTTTATCCTTAAAAGATTTATTAGTCATATCAACTGATGAATAAGCATAAGAATTTAAATCCGCAACCTCAACTGCAAAATCTAGTGTTCCATCATCGTCCTGATATGTAACAGTTATATCGGTTTCGGTATTACCTGTAAGCATACCTCCAACAATGTCTTCAACTGCCTCTTCTGTCAGGGGTGGTGCTGTAGAAGAAAAGTCTAGTGTTCCATCACTGTCCTGATATGTAACAG
>Ga0114912_1000179_pt1 | contig 36616 bp, 44 predicted proteins | sample MalvirDeepMed_51_FD_89713 | JGI IMG/M metagenome (GOLD analysis project Ga0114912, IMG submission 89713) | Marine viral communities from the Global Malaspina Expedition - Malaspina viral metaG DeepMed_51 | ecosystem: Environmental > Aquatic > Marine > Oceanic | place: Mediterranean Sea...
CGCACCTTCTTGCCGGTCTTCTTAGCTGCTCGGCGTGCCGCCGTTTTGCCCTTTGCCGTGTACGGGTACTTCTTCTTTCCTACCTTTGGCATCTACTTCTTCCTCTTCTGCCTTGAGGCTGCCATGTCCGTTCCTTGCTAGCTCTAACTCCAACTCGGTGATGCGGCGCATAGCCGCCACCAACTGCACCTTGAGGGATACGTTCTGGTCCGACTGCATGACAGCCTGGATGTCGGCAGGGATGATGTTGAGGTCAGGCATTTAGAGCCACTCCTATGGTGTAATCGTTGCCGCTACGCCGTCAGTCACGAACCCAGCACAGGTCGAGCAGCTACCCGAACTTAGAGCAGTGAACTCCGCCACCATCGCATTTGTTACCGTCGTCTTAGCAGACGATGTCAGGTCACTGAGTTGATCGAGTGTCTGATCCGCAGCCGAGATTGCCGTACTCTGCGCCCGGTGATGCGTGTTCAGATGGTCACGCGCTTCATCAAGATGTCGTGCTGTCATATGAATCTCCTTATATAGCTACCATCGACATTTCGCCAGTATCCGCAGCGTCGGTGTAGTAACCAGAAATCATCCTTGCACGGTAGCGGAAAGTGGCGGAATTACCGCCAGACGTATTCGGCTGACACATGACATAAAAGGTCTGGGTCGCACCGTTTGCCCCAGTCATTGCTGAGACTGCAAAGGCCATAGTTATCGTCTCCGATGACCGGGTGAGATTCGACTCCGTATCCTCCGTTACGGAAGCAACTGTGGCGTAGTCGTCGCCATTCCTAGCAATGTTTACCTGCGCTGTGCCTATGACGACTGCATCCGATGCGGCACTGTTGCACACATAGTCGAAAAAGATGCCGCCATATATATGCTGATTCGGCACTGATACCTGCATAAAGTTCGTTGAAGTATTGTCGGTAATGCTGGTAACTGAACCGACCTGCTCAGAGAAATACGGTGAAGCAATGTTGATGTTGAGCCAGTCATCCTCCGTAGACTTTACGGTGCCACCAACGAACAATTGCTTGGCTAGCCCAATACCGCCAGTAGTGTGAAGCGCTCCTGATGACACAGATGTAGCCTGAGTGGTGTTGCTGACGGTAAGAGCGCCCGTCGTGGTGTCGCTGGCATCGTTCTTCAGGAAAGAATCATCCACGCTGATGACACTGGAACTTGCCGTCAGGTTGGTGCCCGCGAACAGGCTGGCTACATCAGCAATATTCCCCTTTGCGTGAGTACCTGCTGTGCCACCGTCTAAGAATAAAATGTAGTCCCCATTAGCAATGGTGGCCCCGGTTGCTTCTGTAAGGTCTACGGCAACTGCATCGGCAGCTACATCTATGAGCGCCCCTGCAATTACGTTGAGAGTGGCAGCGCCTGATGTGGCCCCTCCGGTCATGCCTGCACCCGCTACCACACTGGTGATGTCGCCCGTTGTCGGGGCTTCCCATATAGGAACGCCAGATGAAAGTGTTAAGACCTGAGTATCGGAACCCTTAGCTAATTTTGTTACGGTTCCAGATGAACCGCCATACAATATGTCCCCTTCCGCAGTCATAGGGGAGAGAGCATCAAACCCGCCAGTAGCCGTACTGGCACCTGTGCCGCCGTGGGCTACTGCAACATCCGTAGCTGCCCACGTACCCGTTGTGATTGTGCCTGTCGTAGCTATATTGGTGCCGCCAACGCTATGACTTGCGAAGTAAGTAGACACTGTGTCTACGTTAGTCATCCGCATCGTCCCGTCATCGTTGATTAAGATGCCGTCACCGGTGGCAACGGTGGTAGTCCCTCTAGCCCTACCGCCGTCAATCAGATTAAGTTCTGCTGGAGTTGAAGTAATCTGATCTGTACTTACTACTTCAAATACTCCCAAGTAACCATCTTGGTTCGGCATGTAAATGGTATGGTCTGCTGTCGGGTCTACAACCGCTAGAGTAGTCTCGCTACCGTCAGCCGTAGCACCCTCAAAGATAACAGCGTTAGCACCAGCGACAGTACCGTTTACAGTAATAACATCACTGGCTGTATTACCAAGAGTTACATTCCCATTTAGCGTGGTGTTGCCACTTACAGTCAGGCTGTCTGCCACCACCAAGTTGCCATCGGCAATATCGAGGGCAGTCTGGCCATCGGTGCCCGTGATTGTCAGCTTCTCTTCCGAAGCGTCCCATGTGAAGTTATCGCCAGCCGTACCTGAATAAAAGATAACGTCCGTACCGGAGCCATCAGACCCGACAGTGACAGTGCCGGTAAATGTCTGATTTGCCGAGAACGTCTGTGCCAGGTTTATCTCAGCGACTGTGCCGGTGTTATTCGGGAAGGTGACTACTTTTGCGCTGGTCGGTGTTGACCGGAACTCAAGGTTGTAGGCGTTGTCTGTGCCCCGCAGGAAGATCTCACCGGCCTCGAGGCGCTCAACAGTTATTTCGTCGTCGTACTTGATCCAGAAATACTGCCCGCCACCCAGGTTGATCCGTACATCGTAGCGCCCTTCAGTCGAGTAGCTGATAGCCCACTTGCCATCTTCGTCAGTGGTGGCAGACGTAAGAACTGTTGTTGACGTGTTACGCGCAAAGAGATCGGCAGTTAGACCGCTCTTGGCATTTGCATTGATGTCGAATACGAAACCGGCAAGATCCGGCATGACTTACCTCGTTACAAGTTCACGATCCCAGTTTGTCCCTCTGACGACTGAACATCACTCCGGCCTTCGGCAGGTGGGCGTAGTACCCAGTCCATAGCACGTGGCTCCGAAGAAGGGCGAGGCCAGCCCTTTGTCTCGATATGCACACGATCGCCACGCTTCAGATAGTGCAGCCCAAAACGACTGTCCAGTCGTATCTGTGGATTCCAGTCTGCTTCCGCAAGTCGTTCAGCCCACATGTCGCCAGGGGTACTGCCTGCGGCAATCACTCCTGCGGTTATGGTCTTGTGTGTCGTATGAGAAGAGTTGATTACCTCTCCGGGCTCAACATCCTTGATAAACGCACTCAAGTTGATCGTCGGAGAACGACCCTCGTCCAAGATCATGTTCTTGATGTCGGATGCTTGATCGAATACTCCATCCTGAGCTGCCTCGACCGTCTCTCTGCGCAACACTGGTTGCATTGTTACGGCTGCAAACTCACCACCGCGCAGGATGCCCGAGATACCAGACACTCGCTGGTCTCCACTATTGCCAGTCGAGTCGAGTATATGCTTGGCCAACGTCCTGTCATCAAACACACCCGTCCACACGAGGCCGTCGAGCAAACGTCCGACGTAGAGCACGTCCGGGTCAGGCACCATCTGGGGATGCTCGCATGGAACCGGGCGCATCTTAGAATCACCCGCGATATGGTCCCCTGTCGCGCGCTTATAGGTTTCGCCTGTCTCCTCTTCCCCGTGCTCACCCTCGTGCAACGTGAGTGGATAGTTCTGCCATCCAAGGGCACGACGATGTTCTGGATCAACGAGCTCAAGCGGTATATACGGAACGTATGTCCGAAAGACCTTGTCGTAGAGATCCGTTCTCGTTCGTAGACTGGCGAAATTGATTGGACGATCTCGCAGCCTGGGGTACTCAAAGACCGGGTCAACAGTGACCGAAGTCTCTGAGGGTGCCAGTGTTGTCATTTCGTCACTACTCCTATGAGGTCCGTTTTTCCTGAAGTACCATCTCCCAGTACGAGGGAGAATTCAGCTCACGTGTTAGCGCAAAACGCTTGCGCAGTGTTCCGGGTCGGATTATAACCCTGACCTCCTCTGCGATCCCGTCATCGTCGAAGTCCTGCGTCATCAAAATCGGATAGTTCTGTTGCTCCAGGGTATCGAGCTTGTCCCAGATAGCCTTCGCACTATCAGCATCGTCTTGAATAGACTCGTTGCCCAGAATGGCACCACCGATTGCGATTCGCACAAGCCACGCTCTGACACGCTCGGGCCGCAACGTGAACTCGATGGCATAAGCATACATCCGCCTCGTATGGGCAGTATCGTTTGGCGAGAAAAGCCAGCGGAACTGAAAACTGTTAGCGACAGCATTTGTAAGTGGGGCAGCAAGGCTCTCAAAGTAGAGCGTTTCAACACGATCGTCGCCGCTGAACACGAAACCGTCATCGGTATCTACATCATCTCCATCACGCCCGAACGTGAACCGTACGGTCTCATCAGAATGGCCATCGGTCCAGATCGTCGCAGAGATAGCAGCTTTCTTTCTGTGCGGCATCCCGCCGTGAAAGATAGGAGTGTCGAAGTAGGATTCAAACAGGTTGGTCTTCGGAGTCGCTGCTCGTATAGGCGACAGGCTCTTCTCAGGAATAAACCACGCAAAGGTTTTCTGGCTTGACGTGATGCCATTCGAGGAAAGCCCCATTGCATACAGCATCGGTCGCGTGCCATCAGAGCCACGATCGGTGAAATGAGAGGTCATGAAGTCAATCTGGTCTATCTTGACCTCGTGCAACGGATGTACAGGAACTCCCGTTGTCAGCTCACGTAGAGAGATGAGCCATGCGCGAGCACTGGTTGTATCCAGACCGTTGGCACCAAGCAACCAGAGGTTGTTCGTATCCTTTGAGATTGCCTGAATATCTCCACCGAGCTCATCAATATCCGGGCTTGAGATAAGGGCTGTCCAATCCTCGATCGCCTCAAGATTCGTGCGTATCAGCTGCTGATTGGCACCGAGAAGCCATAGCCAACCACCCTGGTCTTCGCCAATAGCAAAGTTGCTAGTGCTCTGGAAACCCTTGAACTCGCTTGTCTGGTTTATGAACAGGTCTGCACTTCCACCATCGTTATAGACCCGCTTGTAGAAGAAGAGGCCATCCTCTTTGCCTGCGACAATGGTATCGCCGTAAGCATGAATCTCATTGATCTGGCGATCGGAGCTGCCAACGGTGTAGGCAGAGCTCCAGGAACCACCGTTCTTCGGGTTAGTCGAGCTCTTGATCGTGTTGACCGTTTCGTTCTTCCAGAGGGACTGTCGACTCGTCGCAAAATGAACCGCATTGTCATTCGTACCGGAGAGTGTCGAAGGGGTCCAGCTCGTGCCAGATCCATAAATGTAAGCCTGCGCTGTACCGAAAGCGACATACACATCGCCGTCATACTCCTCGATACAGGTAGCAGTGGCGGCGCTGTGAACGTAGACAGCTTCCCAGTTAGGGCCATTCGTCCCGTTCTGGCCATTCAGCTTGCAAATCAGGCGACCGAATATTCCGTAGAGGTCATTGCTTTCGACTGCCGTGCCCGTGCATGTGACACCGCCGGTCGGAATAAGGGCACAGTCATCGGCATCAAAGATAATGTCAGAGCCATTCGAGAGGATCTGGAGCTTCAGAGATGCAGCTGAGCCGTGAACAGTGTGGGTTACAGACGTTGAGGTATAGCTGCTGGACGTGACAGCACTGGAGACCGAGTTGCTAAGGTTATCAAGTATTTTCAGATAGACACCATCAGAGCCCGACGCCCGTTTTATATAAGCCGAGAACACGATCTCACGGTTCTGAAAAACCGCTGGGTTGACAACCGTAAAGGAAATCCCTTCACCTGAAGCATCGACCCTTACTCGCGCGTGTCGGGCACTGTTATCGCCAGTTCGATTATCGGTCGTAACGCTGGCGCTCGTAGTTGGAGTACCGACGTTATCCCAGGTGGTGCTCAGTGTTGAATGCTCAAAGCTCGGATCTCGAATAATGAATCCGACAGAAACGACAGGCTCAGTAGCTATATTGCCCTGACCGTGGTCAAGTCGCATACCTGGAACAGCGCTGCCCCAACGCAAATCCATACCACTTGCCTTGGTGTAGCGATTTGGTTTCTCAGGATCATAAAGCCACTGGAATCCGCCATCGCTCCAGTTGTCCTGGGCAAAGATCAGCTCAGTTGTCGGGTCACTGTGCCTGAAGTCAACATTTGCCTCAGGCTGCGGTATCGGAAGTGGTGGCAGACGTATCTCTTCGAGGCTTGGGCGGTCATTTTCTGAGTCATCGAATAGCCTGAGCCCGATTTCAGTTCCAGGAGCTGTTGATGGCGGAATGGTTATGCCGTGGTGATTGCCGAAGCCACGGGTATAGTCCGTGTTGGTCCATGACGTTCCTGTCTCAGACGCAACATCACTAGCAAGAATCAGGTCAAAGACCTGGCCTCTTTCAGTTCCCTGTGTCCCTACAACCATTTAGAACACCCTGGGCATGGCAGGCGCGTTAGCACGTTGCCCGTAACCACTGGCCAGCTCTGAAACAGTTGCCCTGAGACGCGCCGCCCGCCCTCTCAGATCGGCCTGAGCTGACGGAGAACGCCCAGGAGCTGCATCTTCGAGGAGCATGGCGGCGGCTAGACTCGCCACGAGCTCAGCCTCAGTCTGATCGACTTCGACATTGTCGGTATCTGCTGAAGGCAAAGCCAGCGGACCCGAACCTGTTATGACGAGTCGGTGCTCTCCTACAGGGATGCTGTCTCCCCAGAACTGGAGCAGACCGAGCTGCGTTGTCGTGGCCTCATCTGTATGTCGGCGATCTCGGTACTGGTGTAATACGCTGAGGTTACCCAACTGTCGAGCCACACCAACACTGTCGCCATCCGGTCGCTGAGAAACTGAACTCTCGTCGATCCGATGGATACGACTCATGAGCTGTACCGGCCAGGGAATATCTCGTATTGATGCGCTGGTCATAATCCAGCCATCGGCAAAATAAACGGCAGAGGTCGTATCGTTGTAGAGGCGAGGCTCGAGATCAGTAGCTGTCGAAGATACGGTGATATTGCCGGTATCAAGTACCTGCCAGTTACCGTTTCCGCTGTGGTAGCTCGAGTAGTTGTTCGAGCCGGTGTAGAGATTGATCCGGGCCGCACTTCCAGCCGATGTCTTAGCCGGGAAGAACATCCTGACTGTTTCGCCCTTGAGGTCCTCAAGGTAGCGTTTGAAGGGCTCGTCTAGCTTGATGTAATCAACTGCTCCCGACACCTTGAGCGATTGCTCCGAGGCGAAAAGAAATGAGCTGTTGCGTTCTCGTGCAAGGGTGGCTGATCCATTCCTCGACCACCCATGCGGCGCCGTAGAGCTCGTCCAGTAATCGAATCCGGCGTTATAGAGTGGCGAACCACCCACGAGGCCACGCATCTCGAACTCACGTACGAGGTCCCCGTTATCGTGCAGTTCGAGAATTGCAGCGGTTAAATAATCGACGATGTCCTGGCGCGATGCAGCCAGGATCATGAAAGTAAGTGAGTTGGGTACTGCCGCAGTACCCGGGCGAACCGAAAGCTGGCCGTTGGTCTGCGTTGAGGCAGTAATGACGTGGTCGCGACGGCTGGGGGAACCTCCGTCGATGTAGAGGTGCTTACCGTAGAACGAACTGTCTCCCCAGCGTTCTAGGATGTCAGCGACAAAGGCTGTCGTGGTATGACCCGACGAATTGAAAGTATCGTTGACGAAATGCGTCTGATCGAGGATTTGTCCGACACGTCCGATTAACTGGAGAACGGTTCTAGCCATTTAGCCTCTCGTTTATACGCGCCGAGACCGCCTCTGGCGACGTTTCCTGCTTTTCCGTCGCTTGCTCGATCTTCTCACAGACCGCCTCGACCTTCCCCTGTATCTCGGCATCCGTCATCCTCTCAAAATCGACGCGCGGAATCACAACACTGGCAGTAGGCCCGATCTGGCGAGCAGCCGGAGGATCATCCTCCGGCCCCTCCCAGATAGCTACTCCCAGAATTACGTTGAAGCCATCCTCTTCTGTCGCGTAGACGAATCGACGACGAACGACCTTTGCCAAAGTCATTATCTCTTTTCAGCCAAGCCACTCTATGTCGACGTTCGGTGAACCTCCCGGAGCGAGAAGTTCAAGCCCGCCGATCCTAGATGTGTCAAAGAGAATCTCGCGAGCCTCACCACCAGACGCCTCAACCCGGGCATAGTTTGTATTCCGATAGATACCCTGAATTTGATCCAGCGTAACCGAGGAATCAATAGTTCCGCTTACGCTAACGCGTAACCAGAACAGCTTTTCTATACCGTTGACAGTACCTTCAGTCCAGGCAGATGGAAGAGAAAACGTGCAGAGTCCATCCTGCGCGAGCGTGGCACCGCCAGAAGCAGTGCCATCTGTGACTGAGGAATCCGTCCAGGTCGCGAGATGCAGGTAGTACACAGCCATCGTTCGCGAGCCCGTGCTGTTTGTACCATCGACATTGACAACAAGCCCCGCAACAACCTCGTCGAAACCGATGTACAGGTAGTCACTTGAGGTCATGTCGCTCAATGTCACATGAGTCGCGCCACTCTTATCAGTGGCTTCATCCGTGTAGTCGGTATACGTGCTTGCTGAAGCATCGTAGAACCAGACCTTACGAATCTCTGGCGTGAACAAGTAGTCACAGTCAGCACTACACGCGAATCGCATTCGATTCGCCCAGCGAGGCCGTGGCGTAAAGTTTGCAAACGCCCGTGACGTACCTGGAGAAATGGCTTCTCCTTCGGCACGCCTTACCGGAGCGCGGTTACCAAGTGCTGCAACCATAATCAGTCTCCCTTAGTACGCTGGCTGAGTGCAGCGCCACTTGTGGAGCTTGACCGTTCGTGAAGCAGAACCTGCCCTTGCCTGTACAAACACCCACGGTGAGAGCTTATTGCCGCCCTCTATGCCAGCACCAGCACCGTGACCGGGCATTTCCTTACCGTTGATCCAGAAGCGTACGTCGTCGCCGTCGACTCGTACTGCCATTCGGTAAACGGTTGATGCCGTTGGGGTTTTTACACTGCCAGGGTCATTGACGTTGGAAACAACCGTGCCAGCTTTTGCAGAGACAGTGGCCCAAAGTGCATCGTCATCCGTGTCGAGCACGATAACGGCAAAGTCTGTAGCTGTAGCCGTGATCGGACTTGCGGACTTGTCATTTACTGCACCGGCATCGTCATCAGCATCTGACAGGCCGACTTCGAGCTTCATGGTGGTAATTGCTGCTGGTAACTCGACAATGAACTCAGCGAGTATGCCGCGATCACCTGTGAAGTGAAGACCTAAACCCTGTCCGGCATAGCCATCGTCAGCGGTTCCTGAAACAAACGACAGAAAGCCGTTCTGGTTATGCTCGGCAAACGTAACAGCAGCAGAAGTACCGTTCGTCTTCGCTGCGGGGTACTCGCCCAGGATGGCATCACCCCAGAACTTGTCCTCGAAAACGTCGTAGTCGAACGAACTTGGTGCCCACAAATCCTGTCGAGGCCCACGAGAGGTGTGCCTCTCGATCAGGCTATCTGTGGGGAAAGGAACAACGAGGTTGGTTGACATGATTTTTGCTCCTATTTCCTCGTAGGAAGTGGCTCGTTAGGCTTTGGCTCGTAGTCCATACCGGACATAGGAACTTCGGTCCTACGCCTTCGGCCACTTCGTTTTTTCTTCGGTCGCGATTGCTCCTCGCGAATCTCCTCTTCTTTGACACGACCGTCGGCTGTGTCGTATTCGGAGACCGCGAAAAGCCCTTTTACAGCTAGGTCCGCAGCTATGTGATCCGGCAACCAGAAAGGCTTTCGTACCATCCTCTTGCGTTGAAAGCGAATCGGGCTGTGGTCCTGGTAACGCATGATGTAAGCGTCGTAGCCTTCCTTGAAATACGCGTGGCCCGGAGGAACATCAAGTCGCATTGTAGTGATGCGCAACCTTGTTCCTTCGTTCCATACATACTCCTTGTTCAGCTTGTCCCATGACCAGCCGCGGGGCTGTACGGCGGGCTCATACCCGCCGTTTTTTGGAGAGGCAAGTTGCTCCCAGCACTTCTTGACATTCTCCTCAACGACCTTTGGCAAGGCCTCCAACCGGGTGTCCGAAGGCACCCAGAAGAAGGGTCGGATATGATCCGACGTCCTTGGGCCAGGCTCGCTGATTGGTGCCCTAAGAACGGTTTGCGTCGGGTTTACCACTGTCTGGCACCATCGGCCCCGGAAGCGACGCCGGTCCTGGAGGACCGCCGTACTGCTCGTTTGGCATACCGCTGTCAGGATCCGACTTACTGGGCGGCATCTTGCTTGGGCTTCGAGCACCCTTAGCATCCATGCCGTACCCACTTGTTGCTGGCATTGGCTACTTCTCCTTCACCGTAACGTCTGGGTTCGCCGCAATGAGCTTTGCCTCCGCGTGAGTCGCAGCTGAGAAGAACCGACGTTCGTTATCGGCGAGCAAGGCAAACTTCTTCTTCGCGTCCTCAGGTCGAGACTCGTAGCGTGCGTCTGGAGCAAACTGATCTTCGGATGTCACTCCGTAAATCCGTGGCTTCGCAGCTGGCTGGATCTCATGACGAGAACCATCACGCTTGTCAGTAGCTATAACTGACACTGCTACGCCCCCTTCAACCAGACGATGGAGCCCGTGTCACGGATCAACTTGATGCCGTAAATCGAGTGGACAGCGTGCCGGAACGAGTCAGTTGAGATCTCGTAGTCGGTTGCAATCCTCTGGTTGTCGATCATTACCAGTGCTATCGCCTCTTTCTGGAACATGGCGTTGTCGTGACCGGCAGCATTTGTGCCTTCCACGTTGGTCGACATGTACCAGTTGACGCCGTAGAGAGAACCAAAGAACCCTCGGAAGTTCCCATCAGTCGGAGTCGGCAAAGCAGTCTGGTACAGGCTGTTGATGTACTTCTCGATCTTCAAGAACTCGATCTGCTGAGCAGCCGAGACGTACCCGTACCTGTTCTCTTCCTGGGCATTGCCGTCATTGAGGTACTGAACAGATCGCAGGATGTTGTCATCCGTAAGCGGCTCTGCCAGCGTTCCTACGCTGCTCGATACACCATCCGGCTCTCCGGCCAGATCATCGTCCACCTTCTGTGCAACAACATAGCTGGTTCGATCTGCACCCCTCTGCATGAGTGGCATCTGGGTCATGAGGTCCAGCTCGAACTCCAGGTCCCAATACTTGTAGGCGTGGGTATTGATCGAGATGTCAACTTGCGTTAAGAAGGTGATGACTTCCGAGTTCAAACTCCCGCCAGCGCCCAATGTAATGTTGGACGTCACGTCGAAACCTGTACGGGTGTCATCGGTTGTGCCGCCAACACCATCCACGTGGATCGTGTCAGCTGGTTGACCGGCTACATCAGACTCGAACGATCGGTCAACAAGGTTTGCCAGTACGAGGTTTGCCAGAAGTGAATCTCGCGTTGTATGAGCCCAAACTTCTGGAATAAGGCCATTGCCAGTAGCCGATCCGGCTACTCCCGTAGAAGCGGTATCTGTGACTCCTGTGGCCATTTATCTAACCCTTCATGTTTTGCATAAGCTCACTCATACGGACCTTGCCGATCACTTCGCCTCTCGCACGTGCTGCTGCAAGATATTGCGTCAGCTCTCCAGTGTTCTTCGGGTCGGGCGCAGTTCTATCGCCGTCGCCGCCAGCAGTGCTTCGGCCCATGTCAACTCGGCCCTCTGACTGAGCAGTATTGATCGTCTTGTCCTCGATGATCTGCTCGACTTCCGCTCTGGTGAATACTCCCTGTTTCTCGCGGACAGCATTCCTCGCAGCTCGAAGAGCCTCATCGGGTCGCCGCGCTTGCCACAACATTCGCGAGTCGGCCAGCTCGGGGGCTGTGCCCCAGTCGAGCTCAGCGTCGTTCACGAGTTTTTCCAGCTCAGGCTGGGCACGTGTGATCTGTGCGGCTACAGTTCCTTCCGCTCCCATTCGCATGTAGTGATCTTTCAAACGCTCCTGCTTAATGGAAGGGTCAAGATCGGAATCCAGGACTATCTGGAGTGCACCCTCCTGGGCGCGCATCACTCTCTTCTCCATCTCCTCTTGGTGCTCAACTGAGGCTGCGGCTACTCTGTCGCGTCCTTGGACGGTTGAGAGTCTTTGCTTCAGTCCCTCATTCTCCTGTTGGAGCTTATCGAGCTCACTGGCAGAGGAGTCCTGGGAGTCGGCCTTAACTGCGGTCGCGGCATCATTGCCGGTTACGCTTTCTTCAGCCATATCCAATCCCTCGGGTCTTTCTCGACCGTCGCCTGAAAGGGTCGGGTCGTTCTCGCCTATTTAGTTGTAACTCGGAATCTTAGGTAGCAGCTTCTCGTTCCGTCAAGATACTAAGATCCACTTCGCACACGTGATTTTTCCTCAAGTTTGCGCGTGGCGTCCTGAAGGAAGCGCTCCTTGATAGGCCTTATGTCCGCCCCACCCTTAGATTCCTTTATGTTAGCGGGGTGCACGGGCTTCCGGGAGTAGAACACGACCATGATGGTATCAATCGTCCGACTATTTCGGCGCAACTTGTCCTGTGCTACCTTGATTTGTCTGCCAAGACCGATGACTGAAGGATTAGCGCGCGAGAATTGTCGCTGCTGGTTTTGATCGAGGTCTTTCCACTTCCTGTACAGTTCCAGCGTAGCTTCGTTCTTTGCTTTCTTTTCGGGAACGGCCCAGAAGCCTTTAAGTTCCTCCTGTGACTCGTAGTAGAGGTTCGTGTAAGGCGTCCGGTTCGGATGCGAGTTGTCGAGGACGAACTGCCGCTCCGTTGGCGGCAATTCTGCCATGAACTCTTCTCCAGCCGTGATAAAACCTTCAATATCGTAGTTCCGACCAATAGCCTGAAGCTCATCGGTAGACATACTGGCCATATCCTTCTGGAGGGCTTCGAGTATGTCACTGCCTGGAACACGGTGACTAGCTACGATGTCGTACCACGCAACAAGGGCCCTTTCGTTGGCATTGCGTGGATTATCGAGCAGTTTGCCGCGGCGCAGCTCCCGCTCCTGCGCCAACGTTGCTGCCTGTAGCGACGCAAAGGCGAGGTCGTTACGCCACCTCTCGGTCCCGCCCTTGTATTCGTTACGACCCCACGTCTCATCTCGGGCGAGCTGGCGAACTCGAGCACCTCCAGAACGGAGAGAAAACGTCTCGGCTTGATCCTTCATGAGGGCTTGTTGCTCATTGACAACAGCCTGCACTTCTGGATGACCGTGGATCTGGGCGTACTGAAGCGCCGTCATCTTGGGGGAGCCGTAATCTAAGATGCGGTTGCCGTCCTCGTCAGTAACGATGATTGTGCCATCCTCGAGCAGGCTATTGATTGCGTCACGTGTCGTCGAGTACGTGTGAATTGTTACACCGAAGAATCCTGGCAGGGCTTTGAAAAGGCCCGGGAGCCCTTCTGCTTCCATCGCATCCCAGACGTCCTGAGCGAACAGCGGCGTGACATGTTCCTTGATGTAATTTCGGATATTCGGCGATTCAAAGCTCAGCTCTTCACCGCGGAGGGTTTCACCCTCTTTAAGATCAACAATGAAGGCTGCTGGCGGACTGAGCTTTGTTCGCCAGAAATGCATTGCTGCATCCCAGCGGTCGATTTTCTGGATTTGGTCTTTGGTCAGGCTCTTCGAGCGGCTAAGCGACATCTGGGCCAGAAAGCGAATGTATGGCTGAATACCGCCTGAGAGGTCATAGGTGGTCTTGCCACTCTTCATTCGCCCGAAATTCGTTGAGAGCGGATTCATTTCGACCTTGGCCATGCCGCTGAGTTTTGCGAGTGTGGCAAGTGTTATGAAGGTTCCGAAGAATGCCGAAAGATCTCGCGCTGCCTGCTGACGTACCCGTGGGTGAGCAGAAACCAGACTGAGCGGCATTTGCAGCCTCGACACCTGGAGCCTTAGAGAGAAGTGAAACGGTCCGAGAAATGCTGCAAAGGGTTCAAGCGGGCCCAGCCCGCCACGACCGGTTGCCCGGTTCAGAAACTTGAAGAGATCCTTGAGCTCCTCGTCTTTTACACCGGCATTAGCCTTCGTTATCCATCCTGTCGGGTTCTTACGACTTCCGATTAGGTGCGGATGAAATTCCAGATGTGCTCCTGCGCGTTCCCAGCTATCAATGATCGTCTGGGCAACATCCCAGCGGAGCTTGTTAAGGAAGGTTGCGTATGCCCGAGATGACATTTTGAAGCCCGGAAGGGTACGTGCAAATCGGGACATGAACTCATACTCGGCTTCATTAGCAGCAACAGTCGTGCCGTATTCTGCGTAGTAGAGCCCAAGACGACGCCACTTCTCAAAGTGTGGCCGACCCTTGATTCCAAAAGCAACCTTCTGTGCAACATTCTCACTCGCAAATGCTTTTGCCATCCAGGCCATTGAGCCAGCAAATTCTTTAGGGTGGCCAGCCCCAAGAACGATGCCCTGACGGAATGGTGCAGACATATCGAACGATGTCAATATGCCCTGTGGGAAGTTGACAATATCGAGAGCTGTTTCTCCTATCTTTTCCAGCGCCCCCCGGCGTGACCGGATAGCATCAGCAAGACCCCTTCCGTACAGATTCTCGAGCCTCTGAATCTGGGCATTCTGGAGCAAGCTGCCTGAGAATAGATCCTTGAGCGCCTGGTCAGTGTTAAATGCGTCCCAATACGTAAGCTGCTTTGATTCCCAGGCCCTTATTACATCGCCGAATATGTCCGCAAATTCTTCGGGCTCCAGCAAGATCGCCTCGTAGGGTGGGTTGCCAGCTTTCAGTTCGCCTCCGAGAGCTCTTCTCGTTTCCTCAAAGGCCATTGTCGGGTCATATTCGTTACGGAGAATCTCTTCAGCTTGAGCTACCCTCCTCGCCAGCTCCGTAGTACGTACATCTTTAAAATCACTGACCGCTACTCTTTGCAGGCGCAGCATCTTAGAGATTTTGTCAACGACAGCCGAACTACGAACATAAACAAGTCCCTGATCCCGTGCATAGTTTTGCCATGCCTGCCAGACAGAATCCGCACGACCACGCTGTCGATGTTTGCCTGTCAGGCCTGGAACCTGACCCCATTGATCCGGGCGATACTCAAGCGTTATCGTGCCGTAGCCGCGAGTACCATTCACGCCCATACCAGACGGAGTCTCGGTGACCTTGGCACCGGTTCTTAGTTTGAGCTTGTTCAGGGCTTCCTCTGTAGGGAGCTTTCCCAGGCGCACTAAGACGACTTGTGTGGTTTCTGCTATGCCTCTAGCGGCGCCATACGAGCCCAATGCTTTCATCAGACCTTCGTCGGTACCTCTAAGGCCTGCGGGCAGGGCTGGGTCCCATTGTTGCCCCAGATGTCCGCCCTGAGGCTGAATGCCGCCTGACGGATGAGGATAGTCAGGATGAGTAACAGGACGTACTGTTACATCGAGGGTATCGATATTCTGCCTGTGCAGTGCCTCTAAGATGTCGGCAGCTTCATCACCCCACTCTATAGCGACCTGTTCATAGTAATCGCCTCGACTAGCACCCGGAAACTGCGCCATTTCCGTCTCGAAGACGTCGCTGGAAAAGGCGTTTTTGCCATTGATGTGCATCCATTTTTCAAGGTCACTTATCTGTTGCGGAGAATATCCACGCTGCGCAGCAAGAGCTTTCCAATCCGTTCTCATCAGCTCTTGTTCGGCAGGACTCAAATTTTGGAGCTTCGCTTCCAACGCCCTGCTATATGGATGATGAGTGTTCGCGTCCAATTGGTAATATAGTTTTGCGAACGTCTCCTTATCCATATTCCAAAAATCGGCCTGTTTCCATTTGGTAAAAGGATTGGTAATAGTCCTTGCGCGGAAGAAAGCACCGCGGATACCCCTCGCCAGTGCGCTCGGCAGCTTAACCGCTCCCACCCAGTTGATCGGATGGACCGCTTCGCGTATAACGTCATCCGTTCCTATATGGAACCAGGTTGGTCCATCCCACGGCATCGGTATAATCTTGTCGCTTGGGCGCTCTGGAGTACCGGGCTTTAAGCCCTGCTCAGAGATAGGCGACATGGGCGGTATGCCCTGAGGAGACTCCCCGCCCAAAGGAGCTTTCAGGCCAGTCGGGTATTTCAGGCCAATCGGGTAAACGTGTTGTGGTCCTGGAAACGCTGCGCTCGGATCTGGAAACTTGATTGGGATTTGAGGCCAACCAACATCGCCGCGGTCGTAGGCCCTGGATGCCCGACCCCCGAAGAAGGGATTGAATGCGTAGGGATCCTCGAGATCAATTTCTTTCTCTTTCTCGAGCGCCGCTTCGAATTCAGCGGGGTACCCAACGCCGGGAATCTTGCCTGCCTGCTCGAAGAGGCTGCCCGCGACCGAGCTCCCCATGCCCGTAAACATCCCCCCGAGTGCCTTGCGCCTGCCTTCCTGACGAGCGACATCTTCCGGCGACATTGCATTCAGTCGATCCTGCATCATCTGGTTGGCCTCTTGGATCGTCCCTGCACCACCCAGGCCTATCGCGTTTATCCCCCTCTTTTCCATTTCTTGGAGTAGCTTAATATGCTTGACCTCGGGGTCGTCAGGGCGACCGACTAAGGACAGAGCTTCAGCCTGGGCGTCGGCTTCTTTTCGCCTTTGTAGAGCCTCCGCCCGCTTCTCTTCGAGTACGTCCTCTTGCAGATATTCACGCGGGCGAATAATGCGAGCCATTTACCGCGCTCCTACGACTCGGCGTACTGTTCTTAATCCGCCAAGTCCAGTAGCCAGTCCACCACCCTGCGCACGCCGAACGATCTCGCCGCGGATATCACCCGCCCTTACTCCTATCCTGAAAGCAAGGTCGTCCAGATAGGCAGTCCGCTCGTCTATTTGCATCTTCTCGAAATCTGATAGGTGGATCAAGTCATCAACCTGCCCGAGCGCGGCGAGGTCGCCGGGGCCCTTCGTCATAAAGCTGAAATCGTAGCCAAGATCCACGCCGAGTGTCGTGAGTATATCGCTCTGCTGAAGCTGCCGAAGGAAGATAGGATTAGCGGCAATCTTGCTGAGAATATCAATTGTTACACGTATTTTATCGAGCTGCTCGGCGTTCTTTCTTATCTCAATGGCTTCGTCGATTCCCTTCTGGGTGGTCGCGCTGGAGATCCCCATCCGTATAGCCGTATCTGCCATCTTGCGTTCAAATGCAGTCTTCGCCAGCTCTTCCTCGTACTTGCGCTTCCCGGGAAGATACATGCCAGCGAACTCGCCAAAACGCGCTGAATCGTCGGGGACCTTTTGTCCCTCTCCAATAGCCTTGTCTGTCCCTTGCTCCAGGACTCGATTGAGCCATACCTGATCGAGTCGGCGCTGCTCGGCCCTGTCAGCTTCTTCTGCTTTTTCCTCTTCAGCAGCCTTACGCTCCTGTGTTTGGTAGTCCCGTGAGCCTGTTATCGTTTTTCCCGCAAGCACGCCGAAACGTTCGTCGTTGGGAATAGTACCGCCGATCTCAAAGATTCGCGAGAGCACATTCAGGTCGATCGCACCTTCCTGCTGAATTGTTGTCTGCTTAGTGACCAGATCTAATGCTGCTTTCTGAGAGCCCGTGAGTACCTCCCCGGCAAGCTCGCCGAAGAGTTCTTTGTCGTCGGGAATAGTACCGCCCTGCTGCATGAATACCGAGATAAGCTGCGAGGCTGCGAGCTTGCGCTGATCGCTATCCTCTGTGCCAGCTAAAGACTTTCCCGCAAACTCACCGAAGGCATCGGAATCCTCAGGAACCTTACCGCCTACAACCTGGAGGTATTTGAGAAAAGCCTGATTCGATTGTCGAGTGGAAGCAAATTTTGATTCAAGCTCTGTGGCTTCTTGAGCGAGTGTAGCCCGGACATTCGCTTCGCTGATATTGAGCTCGCTGCCAAGCCGCATAGCTTCCTCTTCAAGGACGGCACGTCGGGCATCAGTATCGACTGCGAGCAAGACGCGCTGGCGGAAATCCTGCAAATTCTGCCAGAGGTTCAACTTCTTGAAATAGTCTTGGCCCATTAGCTGCCCAGCGTGAGAAACAGGCTTGAATATGAGGCTCTCAGTGCCGTCCTCGCCCGTCTCGAACTCGTAGTAGCCCCAGGCCTGAGTGGGCTCGCCAGTCTCAACCGCTAGCATCTCTCCAAGAACAAGCTGCACTTCGTTTTTGCCCGGCGGGGTAAACAGCGGGGGTTCCGGCGATGCTATCTCGGCAAAGTTTTCCAGGTAATCGGTAAGCTGAGTATAATCGGAAGTGGTGATTTTGTTGTAAATAGCCTCCATGCTTCCTTGCGGGTCGAAATGCTCGACGCCAGTGTCGTCCTCGATCTCTTTGTAGAACTCAGCCTCCTTCTCCTTTTCAAGCTTCTGCTGATTCTCTACACCGATGAGCTTCAGGCTCTGGGTCGCCGCCGTACTACGACTAAGTCCGCCCACTTCGAACTCTGGGAATACTGTCTCGTCAGGCTGGCCTACCGGAGAAACAATTCCAGAGCCTTTAGCATCACCCTCACCCCCAAGCTGAGCGACCATATTTCGGTACACTGTGTCGGGGTACTTCATTCGCAGTTGGTCCAGATATTTCTGTTTCAAGTTAGGGGCCAGGCTCTGGTAATATTCAGCCGTAAACAGAAGGTCCTGGGTTAAGTCCTTAATCTCTGACGGTGGCCGTCCAATACCAGTCGGGATAGACTCAAGAATGTCGGACTCTTTCTCCAAATCACCTATAGGATCTCTCCCGTAGCCCGTCTTGAAGAACATGGGGGGGTCGCCAGTCTTGGTGCCGGACTCAGAAACTATAGCTTCGAGTCCACCCGGGATACTGCCAGTAAGTTTACTGCCAGTAAGTTTTTTGTCAGCTTCTGTCTCAGGTAGAGGAACGACAGAAGAGGGTTTTTCTGTCGCCTCGGTCTTAGCCTGTAGCCACTCCGGCTTGGAGTGCTCAGCGCCGGGAATTTCGAACTCTGGGAATGAGGATGACCCTAAACCAGTCTTCGGCCCGGTCAGCGAATCCCCAAAACTATTGCCCAATCCACTCACATTCGTGGCCCCCCCGTTCTGGCCTGCACCAGGAACGGGAATACCGGAGCCAACATTACCACCGGGTTTCCTCTCGCCTGAGAGGAGCGTGCCGTAGAGCTCCTCATCTTCTGACACTGGCCGTGCTATGTGGACGGTATTTACCATAACTATTCCTCACTCAGCCGGTCGGAGATTACGTCAAGACCCTGGCGTTCGATTTCGCCGTTTCGTTCTGACTCTGTCATTCCGAGCCAGCGATTACGGTACTCATTTGTCGTAACGAGTTGCTTGCCAAAGCCGATGGGATTATTGTCTCGCAGCCGCTTCGAGACCTTTGACATCTTGCCCGAAAGTTTCAGGGCGACTTTGGTTGCCCGATCCTGCTCAGCCATTACGGTAGCTCCACTGCACTACGGGCTTCCTGGATAGGCCCGGCAGTCTGGGCAAGGGCACCAGTGTCTGCTTCAGGGCCACCCAGTTGCTCAACCGTTGTCATCAGATTCTCTGGAACTGTTCCGGCTCCCGGAGGCATCCCGCCCCCCGGAGGTATCCCTGCTCCCGGAGGTGGCCCAACCTGCTGATGCCTGGCCTGCTCGGCTTTATCCCGCGCATCAGCAGCCATCTCTTGCTGACGCTCGGCGATGTAGGTCTCAATGGCATACTGCTGGAAAGCGTCTGAAGCGTAGAAGGCTTCCTCGGCTCGCTCGGCCATCTCCTGCTCTTCCTCGTCCTCGATGTCGGTGATGACTCCGTCGAGGAACTCCTTGCGCAGGGTACGTTTCGTAATTGCACGGTCGGCTCGGTAGAGAGCAAGTCCGGCCATATGGCGTCGGGTCTCTTCTACCGGATCTATTGCCTTGAACTCGATCTCGAAATGTGGCTCTACGAAGTCACCCTGGCGCATGTCTTCGTAGTCGAAGTTCATCGCCTGAACGATACTGGCGGCAATGTTCAGGCTGTTCGTGCTCAACCTGTTGAGGTTGGTTGCTATCTGCTGGATGCCCTTGGTTGCCTGTCCCAGCCTGAGAGCCTCGAGAACTCCGAAGTCTGACTCCTGCTCGGCCATCCCGCGCATGATCGGGTTCACACGCTTGGCGATTGCTCGTTCAACCGAGTCCATGAACTCGGCTACGGAGGTATTGATCGGTGGGCTATCGAGCCACTTGATCGAGTCGGGGCCCATCTCGGGCTCGTACTCGATAATGCCACGAGCTCGCAGGGAATCGGCAATGTCATCAGCCGTGCCACGTGGAACCATGATCCGGGGGAAGACATACAGCTTGGCAAGCTCGAACTTGATCGTCTTGCCGATGATCTCGGCTTCGATCTCCCCGCGAACCTTCGACAGGATAGAGGCGGCTTTCTCTGCGGTATTGCCCCGAACATCTGAGCGTCCGAGACCTGAGTAGACGTGAGCATAAGGTACGAAGCCATAGGGGTTCGGCTTCCGAATTACCTCGACGCCGCCTACCCAGATAATGTAGTGCGACTCGGTCCAGCACTCGAGCCATTCAACCTCTCGTACCGGATCGTTCAGCTCGTCAACATTCATGGCCCGCTCGTCGATACCGAACCTGTATACCTTGTTCTTCACTCCTTCTTTCCAGTCGGGATACTGCTCCCACATGTCGATCTGTCGACGAACCTGATGTTCGACGATATAGGGAAGCGGGCATCCGGCATCTGGTGGTGTATATACACCGAGGGGATCGAGTGCCTGCGTTGGGAGAAGCGGACTCATCGTGGAAGTTTCCGTTCGCCAGTCGGCAAGGGCATCGTCGTAAACCGATCTTGTAGGAAACTCATCCCGGGTTGGTTTCAGAGGAAAGTCGGCATTATGCAGGACCTTCAAGATAGCTTCGCCACGTAGTGCGAGATCTAGTCCGGCCTGGTTGTACGGGTCGATGTCGGCGTAAGCCTGATCGAACTTCAGGCGCTCGATGCCCCAGGCCGTCATCCGTGCGCGGTGACGTTCCTTGTCGGCATCTCGCCCGCGGGAACGTGGCTTGTAACGAATAACGGGGGCGTCTGTCCTGAGCGAGTCAGAGACCTGGTCTACGATCTCGGTTGCAAGTGCGCTCTGGTAAATCGGGATGTCATTCGGAAGGTACTGCCGAACGCGGCTAGGATCCTGGTTATAGAGATCTCCATCCCACTCCTGCTCACTTCGCTTGTCGCCGTGGGTCTTACTGAGATTCTCGCGAAGGACGGCAATATCCTGTGGTTCGTACTTACGCATCAGTATGTCCTCGGGAGCCTGCGGCGATAACGTTGTCCAAGATCGCTAAACCGTTTACCCGGCAAACGAACGCTGGAGCCATCGTTTCTCTCGATCGTGGTTCCGGGGAAAGCCTCGTAGTCGGGTTTATTGTCCGATGTAGTCGACTCGTCGGCAAATCCGCCAGTAGAATACTGCTTTACTCGCCTGCCGGTACGCTTCCTACCCGGTGCCGTAACGCCAAAATGCCCTATCGCACCGTAAGCTAGCGCCGACCATGCGTGATCGTTCTTACTCTTTGGGTCTCCCACCTCGCCTCGCTCGTTCACATGGCGCATCCAGACACCACCTCCCTGATCGGCTGTAGGTGACGTTCCAATTCCTGCTTCGGAAAGCAATCCGGGACAGAGGGCCGAGTTGATCTGGAGATACGGAGTAGCTGTCAGGTAATCCCTGTTCAGAAGTGACAGAACGCGCTCGACCTTATCGTCTACGAGAACTACGCCTTTCGAGGTTGAGAACTGGAGGCCGGTCGTCTCTTTCCAGACTCGTACCGGAGCCTTTGCGCCCATCTGGCGCTGTTTGCCGGCAAAATCCATCCAGTGGCCGTCATGTGTGCGAACAAATCGCCACAGCTCGTGCTGGAGAGCTCGCTCAATCACCTTCGACGAGTTGGCCTGTGGCTGGTAGACCTCTCCGAGAACTCGTATCTGTGGGCCAACGATCTGTACGAACAGGATGCAGTAGACGAGTGTGCCCGGGTCAACAAACAGGTGCACGGGTAGAGTTGGATCGGGCATAAGCCACGGATTGAGATGAATATCTGGCTCGAGGCCAACGACTACCTGTCCCTTCGGGGGTGCCGGTTCGCCGAGGACTCGTTCCTTGAACCGCCGCGTGGAGTACATGCTGGCAAGCTCGAGGATACGAGGATCGTCTTTGCCGCCCGGGTAGAGGTGCAGGTTTGCATAGGAAGGAACTCGCTGCGACCGAAGCCGCATCTCGTTTTCTACCTGTCCCTGCTGGAAGAGGGCATTGAAACCCTGGTCTGTATCCGTCTCGAAGGATCCACCGCCAAAGAGCCATGCGGTTGGCTTTCTTGCGATTCTTCCCATTGTGCGGTCGAAAGTCTCCCTGGCCCAGAGAGATGGCTCACATGCGATGATCCCGTCGATGGTCTCCCGGCCTACCTTTCTTGGCTTGTTGGCCGAGACTGTTGCAAACCGTGTTCCGTGGATGGTTACGAACTCGCAGCGTTCCTTGCCACCGTTACGAACCTTGGGTTCGCCGTCGATCCAGCCAAGATGCTCCATGAACCGGGCGGTATCGTCGAACTCCGGGTAAGCATCCTCGAAGTCGTTGCCGATGAACCAGTAGAGCTCAGGCCCGGGGTTGAGGGTGAGGCGATCGTATGCATAACGGCAGGTGACGAACAGGCCGGAGGAGTGTGTCTTGGCTGAGCCTTCGCCGCCTGCTGCAAGAAACTTGTTGCAAACGGTAAGGTCTGACATCTGGTCAAATGCATCAGCCCATTCGGGCGAAAGCATCTGGTGATCGCACTGCGGAATGAGAGTACAGCTACCCGGGATCAGCTGTTCGTCGAGGTACTGATCCTTTGTACAGTCAGGCGGAATCCGAGACAGGAGTGCGCGCCATGACGCGCCCCAGGGAGTCTCAGCCGCGGATGTATTCAGAGATTGCGCCGGGTCTCCCAGTACGAGAGATGTCAACTGTCAGGGGCTCTTCCTCTCCGTCGCTATCGTCTGGCTCGAAGCTGCCTACTTCGGCCATGACTGCAATTTTACCGCCCTGTTTCTGAATTGCCTCTGCAACTGCTGCAAGGGGATCGTCCGTCTTACGAGGCTCTGGTGGAATAAGTTTCGGGAACATATTAAGAAGAAACTGTCTTGAACGTCTGCGTTCTACCGGGTCGACGTCGTGCAGGGCAGAAGTAATCTCGGCATCCATGAGCTGTTCGTAGCTCGAGGCAAGTGAATCAACTGCGCGATCGTAAAACGGCTTTATATCGTCGAGTCGAACCTTGACCTCGGTAAGCATCTTCTCTACGTGCGCGCGTTCCTTGGTAAGAGATGGCTCCCGTACTTTAACCTTCGCCAGATCGTTCATCTCACGCATGTGAGCGGCGTGGTTAGCGCGGTTAGCCTTCCTGCGCTTGTACTTAGCCTTTCGGTCGAGACATTTCTGGCAACGCTTCCTGTCTGGAACAAGCTGACGCTGACCGCACTCGCCGCAGAGCCCACGGTTAACTCGTTTCTCCCATGAGCCGGGCGTTCCAGGCATCAGCTAGTTAATATCGAAACGCCAGATCCCGTGAAAGATCTCTTCCTGCGATTCGTAAGCCCCCCACAGCACATCCTTGTCCGGTAGAGAAGGTTTGAAGAAGTTCCGGTGAATACACGCAAGGCGTGTTCCAACAGGATGAACCTCTTCACTCTCCCAGTCGCAATCCGTACAGCAGAGAACAGAGCGCAAGGCCGGTATATGAGACTGGGCAAAGATACCCGCAATCTCCTCTCGCCGATCTCCCTCCATAAACCCTCCCGGAAGGCTAAGCCTTCTCGCTAATGAGCGTAACACCGATTAGATAGTCGGAACCGACCCCCGGGCGAGAGCCGGTTCCGACTTCGGAGGAGGCACGGGGGAGTCCAGGCGAGGACAGACCCCGAGAAATAAAACCCTACTCCCCCCCCACACACACACCCCTCGCGGGCGCGCGTACGTTCCTTCTTCTTATACCCGTTCTATACCGAAAAACCTGACTGCCTCACACAACGGGTACAGAGAACAACCCCAGAATAACGAATTTGCCCTTCCCCTGCTTCGCTTCAACGTCATTCTCTCATCCGCATGATCAGGACATCTCGGAATCCTGGCCATAATCTTCTCGCCCGGTCCTCCCTTAACCATAACTTCCTGAATTAACTCATCCGTGGCACCCACAACTGCATCCCCCAAGCTGACACCCCTCATGACCGCCAAATACACATATCAATGAACTTGGCATGACATCCCCCCCACTAAACAACACACATTCTACGACATATCCATAGGGGGATTAAGAAAAACCCCCACCCCACGGGGGGGTAGAAAGCTGCACACCTCCGACGCAAGGCTGGGAACGCTTCCCCCACAGCTAGGGCAATGGCTTCGCGCGCGTATGGGCGGCGCCCGTTGACGCATGTGTGACGACTGCGCCGTTGCGCGGCGGCAGGGCCTTGCGCGGCACGGTGTGTGAGGCTCTGGGCTTGGGTAGATACTCCGAGTATCTAGGGTGGGTTTTCAGCTTGGGTTTGGCTCCCTAGCTGGTCGGTAGCCGGGGCCACCTCTCTCGGAGAGAGGTGTTTTGGGAGCCTCGCGTGCGCGAGCTCCCCTTCCCCTCCGGTGGTTCCCCTCCCCCGTTGGCCACTGGGCTGGCCATCTTACCGGCTATGCCGGTAAACGACGGCGTCGCCAGACCCATCGCTCCGGGGGGTCAAGGTACTAGTACCTTGGTGGTGGTCCGTTTTTCTCGACCCCAAGCCATTTCACTCAGGCAGCTATCGGATAGCTGCCGGAGTGGAGATTATAGCACCCCCCACTCAGCAGCTAGCTGCTGAGTGACTCCAGAATTTTCCGATTTGCCTCGCGCACTGCGGTAGGCGTGGCATCGGCGCGCTGCCGCGCACAGAACTGCGTGGGCCGCGGTCGCCGATGCTGCAACCCGTGAACCCCGGAGGGTCTCCGAGACCCTCCGAAATTCTCGGCTTGGGGGTTGACAGTGTAGCTTTGTTTTTGGTCAGCCCGATCTGGGCAAGACCGACACAACCCGGCCCCAAGCCGGGACACACCTGGAGGTGTGCGAGATGGCCAACTGCTACAAGACGACAGCGCAGATTGAGGCTTACAGCCTCAACGGGAAGATGACTCACGCCAAGTGGTGCGAGGTGGCAAGCCACCTCACAGCATGCGAGGTAGCTTCTGAGAAGCCTGTGAAGGCTTCTAAGAAGTCCACAACGCCGAACGACCACCCCGGGAAGGGCTGCAAGGCAGCCCATCCCGAACAGGGCCACCGAGCTTGGAAGATCGCCAAGTCGACTGCTGAGAAGCAGTCGAGAGCGAAGAAGTCGAAGTCTCGGAAGACTTCGACCACACGAGTGAAGACTTCGACCACACGAGTGAAGACTTCGCCACCGAAGTCTCGACTCCAGCGGATTGTCGAAGACAACATTGACGGGCCAGCCGGAGTCTACCCGGTAGACTCCCCATCCCGCTCTCTTGAGAAGCTGCTGGAGCAGCTCCTCAAGGTTCTCGTCACCTCGCAAGCGCTCACGAGTGAGTCTCTCAGCCAGATTGCAAATTCTCAAGAGAATTTGGTCTCGATGCTGACGGCTCGCTCCTAGGCGGCACATGTGGGCGGGGAGTCTCCTCGGAGACTCCCCTCCTGCCCGAGCGGTGCAACTTGTTGCACCCCTCGTGCAGGAGCAAACGGCCCCTGCAAAGCTGACTCACACGGAGGTGTGTGACATGAGTAAGTGCATATTCTGCTTCAGCAGTCTCGCAACATGTGTATGCGAGGCAGTCGACAGCAACTGGACGGACGCACGTGAGCTAGATCACGTGCGGGAGGAGGTGGCATGAGACTAGCAATAGGACAGTTTGCCCTCACGTACGGGGAGCCTGATCTCACGGACGCGACACGTGAGCTGGTTCGCTACGCCAACAGGGTCACACGTGAGCTTATCGAGGCCGAAACCGTGATCGACGTAGTCGAACACGAACACGAGACAACCAAAGATCGCCTTGGCCAGCTCTCACGTATGCAGACATGTCTGCACGAGATTGGCGACAAAACTGCACAGGCTCTCACGGACACACACGAGCTGGTAATGCAAGCTCAACGTGCTGCACAAATCGTACGTGCATATGCACCGGTGCGAGACATCACAGCCTTCGCGTGTGGCGAGGAGGAGCCAGAATCGGAGCTGGCCGATGACCTCCAGGCACGTGCGGCACGTGTGGACGAGTACGTGAACGATGTCGACTGGCAGCTCGAAGAGGCGTGGGTGAGCGTACGAGGAGGCACCGGTTAGAACGACGCAACTAGGGTTACCTCTCCCGCCTTCTCGGGGAGTCTTACGACCCGAGAAGGCAGGGAGAGGGAACCCTGCTAAACCCACAGTGACAAGGAGTCACACACACATGAGACTAGCAATAGGACAGTTTGCCCTCACGTACGGCGAGGAAGACCTCGCAGACGTGGCAGGTCGCGAGGCAGGTGAGGCGGCTCAGATCCACTACAAGGGTGAGATAGACAAGCTCACAGAAACACTCGCAAGTGTGTTCGAGAGCAGGGGACTCGCATACGACGAACTCGCAGGTCTCGCACATGAGGACGATCAGGTCCGGGAGGGTGTGAGCGAGATAAGCAAGCGGCTCCCTGCCGCCACCTCACATGCACGTGAGCTGCTGAGGCTAGCTCGCAAGATCACGGATCGCCTCGCAGACTCACGTGAGCCAGTCGACGCTGAGCAAGCTCAGCTGGACTATTTCGGAATCCTCGCTCACGCGGTACGTGTGGACGAGTTCATGCGGGAGGTTGACTGGCACCTCGAAGAGGTGCGGGCGGCCAAGCTGCCCAGCTAGGACGACGCAACTGGGTTACCTCTCCCGCCTCTTCGGGGAGTCTTACGACCCGAAGAGGCAGGGAGAGGGAACCCTACCAAACCGGGACGAAGCAGCTAGTTCACACGTGGAGGTGTGTACAGATGACGATGCTAACAATTCGACCGACTCGAACCCCTCGCAACACGACCACATGGGAGCACGAGGACGAGGTACTCATGCCCGGAGGGTCGGCGTATATGGGCGAGGTAACCGACATCGAGCTGGCTCACGTACGACGTGAGCTACGAGCTGACAAGCGGCTCATGCGCAGGTGGGGACTCTGCCCGTCAGCACTGCGGAAGGCCTCGTGCGTGCGACGTGTCGCACTCTGGGGGGACCCCGACTTTCCCGAGTACAACCGGCAGCTCGTGCGGGCACGTGACGAGGAGTGCGAGCTGCTCGACCGCCAGCACACACTCGACCTAATCACGTTCGAGACTGGCATTGAACTCGCACCTGCGTACATAGCGTAGGTGTCGCGGACGGAGGATTTACGGGCACAGGAGGAGTGCAATGGGATTCTACGTTGTGACGGTCGACGGGCGCGTGGGGCGGGAGGACGGCGCACCTCGCGTGTTCCCCTCGCGTGAGAGTGCCGTGGGAGCTGTCGCTGCTCACGCGCACCTGACAGGTGAGCAGGCAAGTGTCCTCGCACGTGCAGGTCAGGTGTATGTACGTGAGCTGCAAATCAAGCTACGGCAATTCGAGGTCGAGGTGCAGGAGTCTCCTGCGGCGCGCGAGGCATAGCTACGACTGAGGTGTGCGAGCAAGTCCAGGCGCGGGCGTCGCATGTGAGAGCAGCACTGCCAGCTTGAGGTCGCGTGCTACGAGCGCGAGCTGCGCCGCCAGAGTCACTCATGTGAGCAGGATGTGTGCGTACACGTAAAAAATCAACAGCTGGCAACGACAGCTAGCTTGGGAGAATCGGTAGGACTCTCCCCCCTTTTCTGGGAGTCTTACGACCAGAAAAGGTGGGAGAGGCCTACCAAACTGGAGGAGGACAACGATGGGATTTGCATTCATCACCCGCTACCGCAGACGTCAACTCGCAGCACAGGCACTCGGGATCGAGCTGGGCAAGCAGCCCATGCACGATCTGATGCCTAAGCTCGAAGCGGACGAGAAAGCTCTCGCACGCTACACTGAGGCCGTCAAGGCAGCGCGAACCACGGGCACAGACACGACCCCGGCCAAGCCGAAAAAGGCGAAGGCCTCACGTACGAAGGAGGCACGTGCGACAAAGGCTGAGGCAACGGCAGCCATCTCAGCCGAGCATCTCGCGGCGGCCTACGCGAAGCTCATGACCCAGCAAGCTAAAGCAGCGTAGGTCCCTCGCACACCTCCACTGGCTCCTGGCCGCAGAGAACGCACCCTCTGCGGTCAGGAGCCTTTCGTTTACGAAAGGACACCATGCTCATGTCGAAGATCGTAATCTCACCCGTAGGCCATCATGTGAGAACGCTTGCGATTCAGGACTACAACAAGGATGTGCTGCTATTCGTAGTCACCATCACACGAGAGTCTCTGGAGGAGCTAGCACGTCAACGCCATAGCGGTCAGATAGAAATCCCGCTTCGGCTGGCCAAGTCTGACGTACACAAGATCGCCGCGTGGACGAAGGCTGGCTAGGAGGCACACTGTGAAAAATAGCTGGAAAGAAATGGCAGTCTCGCTCACGATCTACGTGACCGTACCTGAAGAATCACACGACACCGAATTGTCGACCGCGAGAAAGGCCGAACGGATGGCTCGCGGCATCCTGAACGCGGGGATTTCGGAAGTCGTCCCTCACCCGCTCTGGGATGTGTTCTACGAGATGGACGATGCTCGCTCTAACACACTCCTTTAGGAGCTAGTCGTATGACTGACAGATACAACGGCTGGGAGAATCGCGAGACATGGGCACTCATCCTGTGGCTCGGCAACGAGGAAACGCTACACACAGAAGCACTCGAGATTGTCGACCGTGATTTTGAACGCGACAGCATATACGCCGAGGATACCCTCAAGAATTGGGTCGAGAACGACCTGTTCGCCCTCGACACACTAGAGCAGGCTCGTGCGCAACGGAACATGCGTGATGATGTCGGCTCTCTCTGGCGTGTGAACTGGCGTGAAGTCGCGGATGCGTTCCGCGAGGAGGTGAAGTGATGGGTAGGAAAAACAGCGGCCTCACGCTTGCCTTCGAGGTTGAGCACTCAGGTGAGTGGCCTACTTGTGGCGAGGCACTAGCAGCCCTGCTAAAACGCGTCGCTGATTTGCTCGCGAACCCTGATGAAGTCCCAGAAGCCATTCTCAGCGACCGTTTCGACGTATACGAAGTATAGAGGTGAAGTGATGGGTAAATTGCTGACCGGATACATCGGAACAATACGCGCAGAAGAGGCCAAAGTCTACGACTCACACTCTGGCTTCCATCAGTTCCACACCGAGGAGACGCAGGAGCCATACGGGAGTCTGGAGGTGTTCTTCGAGTGGGGCGACGGTACGGCGGACAGGAGGGGTGGCTGGTACTGGTGGGCATGCTTCCCCGAATGTGAACCAGACGGCGAGGCAACTGGCCCCTTCGCGTACAGCAGACAGGCGTTGGAAGATGCGGACGAGTGGAACCCCGAGTTCGACCGGGAGGAATGATGACAAGGTGTCCAAGCGGTCATACCGGCCCGTTCACGCTGGCCTATGAAGAAACTCACTTTCATGCTCATGCCCATGTCTCGCGATATGGAGTGCTAGTAGTCTCCAGCAAGAGCGACATAGGCGATTCGACTGGCTACCGGCTAATGTGCGACACCGAAGGGTGTCCGACATCAGAACCATTTGAGATCAGCGGCGATAACGTCGACCACATAAAGTGGGACTATTCGTGGGGCTGGTGGTGAAGACGAGGGATTGGACGCCGCTGGCGGCAAGGCACTCGATTGAAATCTGCGTAGATTGCCTGTTCTATCTAACGTATGGCGAGGACACATTGGTGGGGCTGAGCGTGGAGGATGTGCTAAGGAGATGAAGTAATCCCTAATTCCCCTCTTCCCTTTTGGGGAGTCTTACGACCCAAAAGGGAAGAGGGGGATTAGATAAACCCCCGAAAATATTTTCGGCAAGAGGAGAGGACAAATGGAACTTCTTGAAAAGGTGCTAGGTAACAACAACACCGAGGCTATAGAAGCGCTTGGCAAGGCAGGAGGCAAACGATGAAAGGCGAGAAGGTAACGGCAAATTACAGGGTTGCCAAGTTCGACGACAAGCTATGGTTTGTGGACTACGTGGACGGTGGTGCGCAAACAAGCCAACCGTTCGAGACAAAGGCATCGGCTCTCGCCTATGCATTTCACAGGCAGGATCAGGATGACGCGTTCATGGCCAAGTCAAACATGCCGATACAGACTGACGAATATAACGGATGGGCGAACAAGAATTGGATAAGCCCCGAGCTATTCGAGCTTGTGCAATCAGGGAGATTCGACACTGTCGAGTACGACCAGATGCACGTTTCCGAGTGTTCGCATATCGCAGATCAGGCCACCATCTACGCGGAACCGTGTATCGAAAATGGCACTAGCAACTGCGACGTCTCGAACTGCTCGCCAGATCGGGCCTACTGCCAGCGTTGTGATTCCGCGAAAACACACTTCGGCTCGGTTTTTCTACACATGATCCCACTTGAGGGGGAAGGAGGGCGAGAATGCATAGCTGATTTTGCGACAGTTGAACAGGCAGAGATTTTTGCGAGAGCAATCGCAAAAATATACAGGCTAGAGCTTTAAGACTAGGTCTTATGAGTGATGGGAGCTATGACGAATAAGGCAATGCACTACGTCACTGTACTCGTGGAGTGCAAGAACAAAGCAGCCGCGGTAGCAGTGAAGGAGACATTCACGGGTACGTTTACGGAGGCGATACTGAAGCTACCGGCCATCACGAAGTTCGAGACTCGTATATGGGCTGACACCCTACCCATGATTATCGGCTCAAAGGGTGACACACAGGAGGAAGAGAAGTAGTGGGATACACGACTGACTTTTCAGGCGAGGTGACTATCACGCCGCAGCTACCCGATCACTACGTTGCGGCACTCAACGAACGTGCATCACGCCGGAACAACCTGTTCGGCGACGGAGATGAAGGTAGCTTCGACCACATCGAGCACGGTAAATGGGGTTACGACGGCAAGGGCAATCCCCCACCCGAGGGCACACGCAATCGGCTTGGCTCATGGGCAACCTCAAGCCTAGATAGAGGACATGACGGTAAGCGCGTGTCCGCTGTACCCAGCTGCTGGTGCCAGTGGATGTTCGCCCAGACCCTTCACTCGAACGTGACGTTGCGGCACTCAACTCTGCGCTGGGATGGGGGCGAGAAGTTTAACGGGTACGCCGAGTGGCTTCAGTATGTCGTAAACATCATCAAGCGAGATCACCCGAAGGTGGAATTTGCTGGAGTAATAGCCTGGATGGGCGAGGACGACGAGGACCGGGGCTTGCTGGAGATTACCGCAGACGGCAAAGTCTGGAAAAATACAACCGTTTTCACTTACGTGAAGGAGGCAGTGGAACTATGAGCGCCAACATCTTTGGCGAGAGATTTATGGGGCACAGGAAACCTGCATGGCACGGCCTGGGCACCGTGTTAGAGGAGCGCGTGAGTGCTTCTGAAGCAGTGGAAGTTGCCGGACTGGACTACTCAGTCCAGACCATCGACCTGCCAGTGCCGTTGGCGATCGACGGACCGCAGTTTGATAGCCCCGCAGGGCCATACATCAAGGAAAGCAAGATCCGGTTTCTCGATAGCGGTGTCGTGGCAATCGTACGGGACCCCACACCCGACGATGACGAGTACCGTGTTCTGGGTACGGCAGGTTCGGGCTACACGGTCGTCCAGAATACCGAGATAGCCGAGCTAATCGACCCGTTCACCAAAGAGTGGCCGGTCGAGACAGTCGGTGCTCTCGGCAAGGGCGAGCGGGTGTTCTTCACCCTCTCAGGTGAGCAGTTCGAGGTGCTGGGCGAAGAGTGCAAGCACTTCTTGCTCGTCACGGACGGGAAGGATGGCAAAAACGGCCTCAACGTACAGGACGTACCCATCTGTGTGGTCTGCCAGAACACGCTGATGGCTGCTGAGAGTGCAGCCACCATCTCGTTCAGCCTACGGCACACCCGTAAGGTCAAGGACGACATGGTATGGCACATGAACCTCATCAACGAGCTTCGGAAGGCTCAGGTGTCACTTGCACAGAACATGATCGCGATGGGGAACACCGTAGCGGACGACACCGCTGTCGGTAAGGTCATCAACGCATCATTCCCAATGCCGACCAAGCCCCGGAAGGTCATCATGGTCGAGCGTGCGAGAGCTCAAAGCAGCATCGAAGCTACCACAGCTGAGTGGGAGCTGACGAGAGACATCCGCGAAGCATTCGAGCGTGAGCGAGAACGGGCAAAAGAGCTACGTTCCGCAGGTGTACGTCTTTACGAGGCAATCTGCGATACTCGGCCCGCTATCGGCGGAACAGTCTGGGCGGCGTATCAGGTCATAACAGAACTGGCTAGCTGGCGAGACGGCCCAAATGCTGACCGGGCGGTCGTGTTTGGCTCCCGCAAGGAAGAGGCAAAGCGAGGGTACAAGCAAGCAATGGCGCTAGTCGAGGGTACAGACGAGACCGTCTACACCGTCGAGGCGTAGTTCCGACTCACCCGCGGGGAGTACCTGGCAGCGCGGAAGGGCCCCGCGGGTGAGCTTTACAACTAGCGGAGGTTTTCATGCGTGACGGAAAACAACGTACAACTAACAGGTCAGGAGATCGAGACAGTCATGGACTGGCTCGGACGCTCTCCAACCTACGACAATATAGCCCGAAAGGCGTACGCAAAACTGGAGCGAGCCCTCGCGGAAATAAAAAGGCAGGAGCGTCGTGATACAGGAGAGGCAACCCCTTTCTGACACACCTGTTTTTGAGCTAGAATATTTCGCTCGTTACCACGGCGAACTTGTCATGATGCTGGGCACATACCCGACCAAAGATGACCGCACATGGCGGTACTGGATTGAGCAACTCTCGGGCCATGTCATAGCTGTCGACGAGCGAGATCTGGAAAAGGTCAGTTGACCAGCCATACTTGCTCGCTTTGCGGCAAGCTGGGCTGGCAGTGCGTCCAAACGACAAACCTCGTAGCCCAGTGTGGTCCGGTGCCCGACTGGATGTATCTGGGCGCGAGAGATCCCGTTATTGCGTGGCAGCAGGCCGTCAAGCGAGTGTTTGCGGTGCTGCGTGCACTGATACGTGACCAGGGGATTCCAAAAATCCCTCAGAAAATAAACCGCTTTCCAATACGTCGTACACAAGGAAAACGATACGCAGAAATCAAGGCCGAAAACCGAGTCGAAGACATCGCAGCTCAATTAACAGAGCTGCGGGCAAGCAGCAACGGAATGAAGGGACGTTGTCCGTTCCATCTGGAGCGGACTGCATCCTTCTACGTGTGGTACGAATCGCAACAGTGGCGATGCTTTGGAGCATGTGCGGAAGGAGGAGATGTGATTGATCTCATGAGGAAGGCAAGAATACTGTGAGTGAGGAGTTGATTCCGACACCTGAAACACTAAACGAACGAACAAGTCCAAGGCCAGAAATAGATGTCGACAAGCGTGGGAGGTTCCACTTCACGTGGAACCGCCTGGGTGTGTCAGCTGTTGTTTCTGGCATCGACCGGCGTAGGCACGAGCTGGTCTGTGACATTGGCATCACGACGCAGGTGCCGTTAGCTCGCGTACATACTCGGGTGAACCTCATGAGCACCTCCGCGAGAACTGCACTACGGAGGGAGCTCGAACACACTACTTCCGGGAACGACCAGCTCGACTGGCAAAAGTTGTTGCAGGAGATGCAGGGCTGGATTCACCAGAAGCTCACCGAGGGGCGACGTTCCAACGCTGTCGGTTACTCACGCGATGCGAGGCAAACGGATCTTATGGTGGCTCCGCTGATCGCTCGCGGTGAGGAGACATTCATATCGGCAGACGGTGGCACGGGCAAAACTACTCTGATGATTGCTCTGGCTGCGCAGTACCAGACAGGTCACGAAATCATCCCCGGCTTTGCGGTAAAGAGTCCGGGCAACGCACTCTTCTGTAACTGGGAGGCGGGCGAAGAGATCTTCCAGTCAATTTACTCGCGCATCCTCGAGGGTGCGGGCCTGCATGAGAGCGGCATCAAGGTACAGCACATGGAGTGCGGTGGCCTGGGTGCCGTCGACGACCAAGTCGACACTCTCATACGGGAGATCGACGAGTACGAGATTGAACTGGCGTTCATAGACTCAGCTTCATGGGCTGCGCCCGGTGATCTCGAATCGCAGGACACAGTCGGGCGATACGAGGCTGCGATCAAGGCACTGGACGTTACGACCGTCCACATCGCGCACCTCCCGAAGGAGGGAGACCCATCTAAGCCCTTCGGGTCGGTCTTCTGGCACAACTATGCACGGTCGAGCTGGATTGCACGCAAGCAGAACGAACCGGGCGGCCAACAACTGGCGATTGGAATGTTCAATGCGAAGTCCAACTACCGGGCAACATCGGAACCTCTGGGTATACGCCTGGACTTTCGTGACGGACTGATTCGGTTCCACCGCGAGGACCTTGCGAACGTGCCCGGACTCGACAAGGGAGTTCCCTTGATCCGACGCATTGAGAAGGTACTTCTCGATGGCACCCAGCGCACGCCAGCTGAGGTTGCAGAGGAGCTAGATGAGCCCTCGAGTAGTGTCCGATCAGCAATCAGCAAGAACCGTGACCGATTTGTGCGAGATGATAATGGTTACTACGCAATGCTTGCCCATGATAGGCCGATGCGGGCAGCGGCTGGCAGCGATGCGGCAGCGCCTGAGACAGATGAAGATCCGTTATGGTGAGCCTCGCGAGCGCGCGCGGGAAGAAGTTACCGCTGCCAAGGGCCCCCTAAAGGGGCCCCTTGGCAACGCATGGGAGCTTTTAAGAATAGAGACCGTGCATCTCCTATAACTCTAGGCTGGAGAATGAATATAGATCTTAGTGCGGAGGCTAGCATGTAGATACATTCGCAAGCAACGAAACGAGAAGTGACAGCGGCGGGTACCAACTCGTCGCTGTTTGATATAAGATGCATGCGAAAGGAGGCGAATATGCCAGAACTGGACAACTTGGAATGGCTATCAGTGACGAGCGTTGCCGCACGTCTCGATGTGCACGCGACAACTGCGGCAAGGTGGATCAGAGACGGAAGGCTGACTGCGACGAAAACGCCGGGTGGCCAGTGGCGAGTCAGGTGGTCAGACGTAGTGGCGATGATGGAACCGATCAAAGGCGAGGAGAAAGAACTGTGGTAGTAGGCAAACGGGCAGAGGTTAGGTCACGAGGGTTTGGTTCAATCGGGGGCGACGAATTCTGGTTCACGTTCTCGATCGACATCCCGGGCAGGGCTCGTCCGCATCACCAGATGATGGGAAGTGTCAATAGTTGTGAATACACGCTACTGGCACCCGACGCAAAGTTGATGCGAGAGATAGAGAGCACGGCGAAGAAGATGGCATTGGAGCTGGAGGCACACGAGGCATGGCTGACGCAGAAAGAACAACCAGGCGAACAAGCACAGGAGCAGGCCGGTACTACACCGACACAGACGGAAACCGCTACTGGTCTGTCACAACCATCATCAGTGGAGGAATCCCTAAGCCCGCGTTGATGCCGTGGGCGCAAAAGATCGTCGGTGAGTACGCCGTCGAGCAACTCGCGCCAGCACTGAACGGGTCGTACATCACTATGCGCGATGCCCTTGAAGGCATAGGAGAAGGCAACCTCGGGGCGGTCGCCGACCTCCTTGAAGCGGCGATGGGGAAGATGGCCCCCGACCGCGAGGATGTTCTCGGCCACCTTGTTTCTGGCAAGAAGACACGCATGGAGAAGGCGCGCAAGTACATCTCGGCAGCTCCTTTACGCCTCAGAGATCAGGCAGCGTCTCTGGGCCAGCACGTTCACCGTGCAATAGAGGCGTACATCCTCGAGCAGCCGATGCCCGACTTTGATGAGGATGTAAAGCCGTTCATGCACCAGTTCGACCGCTTCCTCAAGGACTGGACGCCAGAGTTTGAGGTTGCAGAGGCAACGGTCTTCAACAAGACGAAGCAGTATGCGGGCACGCTCGACTTCACAGCCAAGTTCCCAGCACTTAAAGGTGGCGAGGGACTGTACGTCTGTGACATGAAGAGCGGTCGAGCTGTGTACCCGGAGGTTGGGCTCCAGCTGGCAGCGTACCGGGGAGCTGAGTTCCTCGAGACGAAAGCCGGGAGCTTCGCCATGCCAGAGACCGTAGGCGGAATGACATTGCACCTACGACCAAACGAGTACAGGGTATTGCACATTGAATGCGGAGCCGAACAGCTCCGTGTGTTCGAGTACGCACGAGAGATTTACCGATTCGTGCAGGAGACCAGCAAGCTGGTCATCGGAGAACCATTACAGGTGGAGGCACAGGCATGACGATTCTCGGGATAACACAGAGGTTCCGCGAGCTCGGGCGCATTCGATGCGGCGAGCGAGTGGACATAGGTGGAGGCAAGTCACGACCGGGGAAGCTGGAGAAGTTCCGGCTTACCTCGTCCAATGCCTCGATCATGAACTCCGTCGCTGAAATCTACGGAGGTGAAGTGAGTGACTGGGAGGCACCAACTGGTAATCAGTTTCAGGTCTACGTCGACAAGGATTCGCTCGACATCCTGATTCCGCCGATCCCGTCGGCCATCTCCCAGGCCTGGGAGATGTGGGGGCGCGGCAAAGGCATCCTGCGCCGCTGCGATGGTGAGTTTGAACAGACGAAGGACATAGCCTGTATCTGCCTGACTGAGATCGACGGCAAGGATGGCGTTCAGCGCAAATGCAAGCCCACCACTCGGCTGAACGTGATACTGCCGCAGATTGAAGGGCTCGGGATCTGGCGACTCGAAACCGGCAGCTTCAATGCTGCTGCTGAGTTACCGCCAGTCGTTGAGCTGTTGCGCAAC